>Ga0209060_10000061_pt1 | contig 294831 bp, 278 predicted proteins | sample Coa_R1_8_FD_187155 | JGI IMG/M metagenome (GOLD analysis project Ga0209060, IMG submission 187155) | Surface soil microbial communities from Centralia Pennsylvania, which are recovering from an underground coalmine fire - Coalmine... | ecosystem: Environmental > Terrestrial > Soil >... | reverse complement strand
CTCCCAAATCCTAACCGACGAATACCCCTGCTGCGTCACGCTCGTGGCGCGCCGACGAATGTCGCGGCAGGGCGCGGAACGGTTCGGTCAGGCGCCTGGGCAAGGCGGCTGGCAAAACACCAAATGGCTGCTGAACTGACGCCGGCGATTATTTGATAAAGCTCAGATATGAAGCCAGCGCCGCGGTCTGGTCCTCGGACAATGAGGTCGCGATGTGCGGCATCGGCGGCCCCGCGGCCGCGTTGTAGCCTTCGCCCCATTGTTGGAGCCGGCGCTTCAAATAAGCATATGACAGACCGCCCAAGCGCGGAATGGCGCCGACGCCCTCGCCGTTCGGGCCGTGGCAGGCCACGCAGGCCACGACGTTCTCATCCGGCATGCCTTGCTCATAGATCGTCCGTCCGCTGGCAACGAGAGCCGTTACGCCGTCATTGGCTGCCCTGGGGTAGAGCGTCGCGTAATAAGCAGCAAGACGATGTGCGGTCTGCGGGCTGAGGTAGTCCGCGGCGCCCCACATGTATTGCTTGGCGAACGGGGCGTCGCGCAGGTGCCGGTGAAAACTTGCCAGCTGCTGCCAAATGTATTGCGGCCGCTGGCCGGCAAGTCGCGGAGCCGGCGCATAACCCTGACCCGTTGTGCCGTGGCACCAATTGCAGTTGCGCGCAGCAAGGTCTTCCGCGCTGGCCAGCGGCGGGGTGAACAGACCGCAAAGCGCAACAACGAGTGCCAGTGTTAACCGCCGCTTCATGATCTGAATCCCAGACTTCGTTTTCCATATTCGAACGGCATTGATCGCAGTTTCAGACTACCTCAGACCGCTGACATACGCCGCAACGGCTTCGATTTGCGACCGGCTCAGACTATGGGCAACCGGGCTCATGATGTACGAGGTGTCGCGGATCGTCGGATTTTGACCGCGTTCTTTGCCCCAATTGACCAGCTCTTTGATGACATACGGATACACTTGGCCGGCCAAGCGCGGAATGATTCCGGCGCCGGTCGCCTGCGGGCCGTGGCACGCGGCGCATGCTGCAATATTGGCCTCGGGAACGCCGTCTTGAAAGATTCTCCTACCCTCCTCGGCACGAGACCGCGGACCGCCGCCGAGCGGCGGTGGATTGAGCGCTCTGAAACTCGCAGCAAGTCCGGCAACCATGGCTGGGCTCAGCGAATGCGCGACGTTGAACATGATGTTGTTGGTGCGTCTGTGCTCGATAAAGGCGCGTAGTTGATTGGCCAGATATTCGGGTTGTTGGCCGGCGAGCCGTGGGATCGGATAGTAGCCGAGGAAGCCTTGCGCGGCCGGGCCGTGGCAATCCTTGCAATACGCGATCTTGGCCGGCAAGCCGCCACTGCCGTGTTCCGCCCGGCTTGCAGCGGCAAAAGCCGCGATCAGAATGAGCACCAGTGCGGCGCATCCGCTTGTCGCTTTCCAGCATCTCGTGTCGGGCAGTTTCATGATCTCGCGACCGACTATTCGAGGGTGCTGACATAAGCAGCGACCGCCTTGATCTGCGCTTGGGTCAAGTTATGCGCGATCGGCTGCATGATGGCGGAAGTGTCGGGCTTTCCTGGAACCTGGCCACGCTCCTTGTCCCAGTTGGTCAGTTTGGCGACCACATAGTCGTAGAGCTGTCCGGCGAGGCGAGGAAATGGACCGTTGCCTTTGCCATCAGGGCCATGACAGGTGGCGCATGCGGGCACCTTCACGTCCGGCAATCCCTCGCCAAAAATTTTCTTTCCGGCCGGCACTGTGTCCTGCGGCGCGCCGCCCAGCGGCTTCGGATTGAGCTTGTGAAAGTCGTCGGTCAACGCCGTAATCATCGCCGGGCTGAGCACGTGGCCGACATTGAACATGATGTTGTTGGTGCGCCGACGTTCGATGAAAGCCTGCAATTGGTTTTTGAGGTAATCGATTGGTTGGCCCGCCAGGCGGGGAATCGGATAGTAGCCGCGGAAGCCCTGCGCCTCGACGCCGTGGCAGACCTCGCAGTAGGCGAGCTTGGCGGCAACGTCGCGCTGCGAAACGGTGTCCGCCGGCGTCGCGGCGTGGCTGCGAACCGCAGCGGCACAGCCGAGCGCCAGCAGCCCCGATAGCAACGCCAATTTGACACCGGCCGCTTTCATGTTCCGATCTCGACGCTTACTGGTCCGACCACCAGACGTGAAAATCGACACCGAGCTTGACCACCTGAACACTCTGCTTGATGTCGACCGGGCCGGACAGGGCGTTGACGGCATCCGACATCAACACGGTGCCGTGCGGGAACTGGTAATAGTCGTATTCCAGGCTGATGGTCCAAGGTCCGCCGACCGCCCACGTGATACCGCCGCCGGCCGTAAAGCCGGTGCGAATATCGATCCCCGTGAAGTTGAATGGCGTTCCCTGGAAACTGCCAGTGACGGCATATTGATCTTCGATCCATGCTGCACCGCCTTTGGCGTAGATCAGGAAATGGTCAAACGCGTAGCCGAGCCGCCCCGTGGCGCTGGACAGAAAATCGGTGTTGACGTTAACGTTCGCCTGCTCGCCGGGATCGCCTGCCGGCAGCGCGACGCTGCTGCTGCCCTTCAGAGTCGAGCCGGCGAAATCGCCAGCAGCGCCCAACACCCATCGGCCGTTGAATTCATAGTCGCAGCCGATCTGTCCGCCACCGATGAACCCGGTTGAGGAGATGTTGGCCGTCGTCACCCCAATGGTCGTGCCGGGGCCGGCAAAGGAGTCCTGGACGAGTTGCACAGGATCGGTGATGTCGTGGCTGGCCATCGCGCCGCCGGCGTGCGCTCCGGCGTAGCAGCTCGTCCAACTAAACGCTGGCGCGGCGACCGGTGCGACGCCGAGATCGGCAGCGGCTGCTGGATGGCTTAACAGCGCAAGCGCCGTGCTCGCCAAAAATATCGTCTTCCTCATCATGGCCCCCAAGATTTTACGGTCTAGCTACATCGCAAACCAAGCATAGAGGAACAGCGAGTTGTTGTTGCTGGCGCCGACGCTGGTGCCGTCGAATTTGTTGTACCAGGTGTATTGCAGCCCGATGCGTGCATTGAACCACGGCCATCCGGGCGAGCGGGTGCTGATGAACGGGATGTAGGCGACCTCGGCGACCCAGCCCTCGCTGTCGGGGCTGAAACCGCTGGCCAGCGTGCCATACAGGCCGGTGTCGGACGTGCCCCAGATATTGAAATACTGCCCGGTCAGCACGATCCGATTGTCGTTGCCGTAGGCGAGCGACGCATAGGCGCGCGCTTCGTTCAGTATGTTGGTGGGATTGGCCGCCGCCAGCGTGGCAAAGCTGGCGTCAAGCTTTTGGAATTCATGAATGTAGGTGCCACGGAGCGTCAGCCAGAAATTATCGCCCTGGTACTGATACTGCGTGTCGAAGCCGAAGTCCGTGAACTTATCGGTCATCGGCAGCGTGCTGGTGTCGGTCGTACCGGCGTTGGTCCACGGATGAACGGCTGTCATCATGCCGAATGTGCCGACCTCCAGCCAATGCCGGCCGATATGAGGCTCGAAAGCGACGCGCCAGTACGGCGCCACGTCGAATAGACCCGGCGCGCCGAACGGGTCGGTGCCCAACGCGTTCTGCGTGTTCGGGTCGAGCGTCCGATAAGCCGTCGCCTCCACGTACAGGACATCATTGATGTAGGCGTAGGCGCCAACGCTGCCGACATGGGCAGCGAAGGCGCCGTTAATGATGGTGCCGGCCGCTGGCGTGTTGGCTATGGTCGACGCCACATACGGGAATGCCCAAGCCGGCGTGGTATTCCATGGGTCTTGGACGGTCGGATTGTTGTTGGCGGTGATGCCGTAGGTGACGGGGATATTGCCGATGGCCGTCGAATCAGCAAAGCGGATGTCGGTATTATCCCACGTCCAGGTGTGACCGAATGGATCGGTAAAGCCTCCAGGCGGTGGGGCGTTATATGTCACCTGGGCGAAGGCGCCGATGTGATCGGTAATGGCGCCGCCCCAAAAGAAGCTGGCCGGCGACAGCACTGTATTGTCGTTGACTGCGAAGGCTGCCGTCGGCGGCGTGAGGTCGGCCTGGGTGTGCGTGAAGCCCACGATCGCCATCATCGAGATCGGCGGTGCCCAAGTCTTCTCCTTACCGTCTTTGTCGTGATCTTCCGAGCTCGGAAATAGCGTGCTCCGGTATTTACCGCCGCCGTAGGTGTAACCACCGATCTTAAAACGCCGCCCGTACGGGGTCAGACCCGGGAAATCGGTGTGACAGGTGCCGCAAGGCTGGCCGGTTTGCCGCGCATAACTTGGCAGCGCTTGCGCTGATGGGCCCAACGCAAAAGTCGAAAGCAGCGCCAATACAATGGCGGCGGCAGCGGCCCAGAGAACTGCGAATTCTCGTAGGCTATGCGCGAAACGCGCGAGCTTGACCCTCATAAAGCACCGTCGAAGGCGGTTATACGCCACCACACCGGCGCCGCACAGCTATGATGCTCCGGGCCCTCCTCCGGAACGCGCAACAGAATATTCGATTCCCGGCCAGCCATTGTGTCGGCAATCTGCATCCAGTGAACTTTTTTGGACGTGAGACTTTTCAGCAACAGCGCAAAAGTCCCGGTTCCCATCCCCATGATTAGGGTGGACCGCCATGTCGGGCGCACCCTTGATCTTGATCAATTTGGTAGGGACGCGGACACGCGACCCGCGCGCTGGTGTTCCGACAGCCGTGCTCCGAGGTTTCATCACCCACGGGACGCCAATCAGGTGAAGATGCAACACGGCTAGCCCGGAGCGGGATCGCCACCGCATGTTGCCTGCGCGCGTTGCTGAATGGCGCAAACGAGTTACGTGGGGGTGGCGCAGAATACGTAATGACTTTCCGCCGGCCGCCGGGCAGCCCCGCTTTAGGCATGTGACGGGCGACCAGTATTCCGCTCACACCGACGAAGCGGCGCGCATGGGCTTTTGCCATGGAGCGCCAAGGCGTGTTGCGCGGCAGCAATTCTGTGTCGCGCATGACCGCTTGGGGTCATTTTCGCCGTTTTCGCAGTGGATCGTTCATGTCCGCTTGCCTCCCGTTCGCGACGACTAAAACAGACATGCCTCACTTCCGATTTGTGCCAGGAGCGTCCGGTCAAAAGGCTCGCCGACGACGATGAAGGGAGCGCCTCTGCTCCACTGGTTACCCGGCCGATTTGAACAGCGTTTCAATTTCTTCCATTAGGGGATTGTCGAGGCCCGCTTTCTTCAGAGCGCCAAAATCACCAAGGATCGCCGTCACCCAGGATTGGCCGGTACCCAGATCCCCTTGGCTCCGGTACTTCAGATACACCGACCGCGCCTCGTCTGTCCTGCCGAGGAACATCAGCGCGTGGGCACGATTTATGTTGATCCAGATCTGGTCTGGCGCAAGCGCGAGGGCTGCGTCGGCGGCTTCCAAAGCCATCGCGAACTCTCGCGCCATAACCAAATCATACGCCAGCTCGCCGATTTTTTTTACGGTATCCCCCAATTCTTCCTGCCAGCCGGTATTGTTTTTATCGCCAGCGACCAGGGCCTGGAGGATCGTCACCGCGGAGCGGTAGCTCGCGAGCGCATCGGCGGGTTTGCTCAGCGTCCCCAATGTATCCGCGATTTCGTTGTATGACGCCGCGAGATCGTGCTGCCAAGTGGCGTTGGTGGGATCGGATTGAGTCAGCCGCTGGATGACGTCGAAACCTGTGCGATAGGACGTTAGCGCGCCGGCAGGATCGCGCTGTTTCACCTGCACCTCGCCGACCTTGTTGTAGACGAGCGCGAGAGCCCGTTGCAAGGCGACGTTGCCGGGATCGGATTGCACCGCTCGCTCGATCAGAGCGACGCTATCGCGAAAGGACTGCAACGCGTCGGCAAGGTCGCCCTGCGCTTCCTGCACGGCACCGACCTTGAGGTTCGCCGCCAACGCGGCGGCCCGCCAACCGACGTTGCTGACATCGGATTGCGCCAGCCGACGCATGATGAATAGAGCCGCGCCGTAGGACTTTGACGCATTGGCAAGGTCGCCTTGCGCTACCTGCACGTCGCCGATCTTGTCATTGATTACCGCCAGGTCGCGTTGCCAGCCGGCGTTTCTGGCGTCTGACTGCGTCAGCCGCTGCACGATCGCTAGAGCGCTGCCATAGGACTTTAGTGCGGCGGCAAAGTCGCCTTGCGCCTTTTGCACATCGCCGAGGTTGACGTAGGACACCGATAAATCGCGCTGCCAACCAAAATTGCCGGGATCCGATTGCGTCAGCCGCTCTATGATGGCGCGGTCCGCGCCGAAGGACTTCAGGGCGCCGTCCAGGTCACCCTGCGCCAGGTGGGCAGTTCCAATTCTGCTGTAATTGACGCCGAGGTCATACTGCCATTGGGCGTTGCTCGGATCGGACCGCGCCAGCCGCTCTGCGATGACGAAGCTGTCGCTATAGAAGTTCAACGCACCAGAGATGTCGCGCTGAAACGAGTGTACGTCGCCGACCTTGAGATAGGACAGCGAGCGTTCGCGCTGCCAACCGAAATTGCCGGGATCGGATTGCGTAAGCCGCTGCATGATGGCGAGGCTGTCGCCGAATGACTTTAGTGCGCCGTCAAGGTCACCTTGAGCTACCTGCACGTCGCCAACCTTGATGTATGCCGCCGACAGCGTATGCTGCCAGACGAAATTGCCGGCCTCGGAGTTCACCAGGCGCTGCGCAACGGCGACGCTGTCGCGGTAGGCCTTGAGGGCGGCCGCGAGGTTGCCCTGCGCTACTTGCAGGTCGCCGACCTTCATGAATGATACCGCCAACTCGCGTTGCCACGCCAGATTGCCGGGATCGGCTTGCGTCACCTGCCGCATAATGGCGAGGCTGTCGTCGTAAGACTTCAACGCGCCGGCAACGTCGCCCCGCACCACCTGCACGTCGCCGATCCTCTCGTACGATACCGACAAATCCTTCCGCCACGCGGCATTGTTAGGATCGGACTGCGTCAGCTGCTGCATGATAGCGAGGCTGTCGCCGTAAGACTTCAGCGCACCAGCGGCATCTCCCTCTAGCATCTGCACGCCGCCGACCTTTATGTACGCTACGGCCAGCCCGCGCCGCCAGGCGGCATTGCCGGGATCGGATTGCGCTAGACGCTCGCAGATCACCAGGTCTTCGCGATAGGACTTGAGCGCGCCGGTAAGATCACCTTGCGCTACCTGCACGTCGCCAATTTTCTCGTGGCTGGTCGCGAGGTCGTATTGCCAGGGTGCGTTGCCGGGATCGGACTGTGTCAGCCGCGAAATGATGGCGATGACGTCGCGGTAAGACTTGAGCGCGCCTGCAAGGTCGCCCTGCGTCATCTGCACGCCGGCGATTCTTTCGTACGACACGGTCACATCGCGTTGCCAGAGAGCGTTGCCGGGATCCGACTGTGCCAGCTGCGAAATGACAGCGAGACCATCCCGGTAGGACTTAAGCGCAGCCGCAAGGTCTCCCTGCGATTCCTGCACGGCGCCGACCTTGTTGTACCCCACCGACAAATTACGCTGCCAAGTCGGGTTGGCGGGATCGCTCTGCGCCAGCCGCCGAATGATGCCGTTGCTGTCGCTGTAGGACTTGAGCGCGCCGGCAAGATCGCCCCGTTCCACGTCAACGTCACCAATTTTGCTGTAGGCCACTGCAAGATCGAACTGCCAGCCGCCATTTGCGGGATCGGACCGTGCCAGCCGCTCGGCGACGGCGAGGCTCTCGCCGTACGATTTCAGCGCTCCCGCAAGATCGCCCTGCGCTACCTGTACTTCGCCTTTCTTATAGTAAGCCACCGACAGCTCGTGCTGGTAGCTCGTGTTGTTAGGGCTTGCGGCGACGAGAGCCTCGATGATTTGCCGCGCTTGCTCGGCGGCGGTAAGCGCGCCCGCCGTATCGCCGATCGCCATCAATGCACCGATCGTTTCGGTGAGCGCTGCGGCGCCGCTGTGTTTCAGCTCTGCGGTCGCTTGCCCGGATTGGATGAGCTGCTCTTGCAGACCACGCGCCCGGTCGAGAATGTCTTTGATGAGATTGGCCGGAACGCCGATCGAATTTTTAAACCGTTGTGCCAAGTCGACAACGAGACCGTTGGCCGTTTTCGTTGCCGCGGCAAGCGTGTCTTCAGCCAGCTTGCGTTGCTGGTCTGCTGCTTGCCGTTCCGCGATTGCAATTTCGCGCTGCCAATAGGCGAGCCCAGCGAGAGCAACAGCAATCACGAGTCCAGCAGCGAGGCCGGCGGTGAGGACGTTGCGCCGGCGCGTCGCCGAGCGTCGGCTGTTGGTGACAAATGCTTGCGTTTCGGCGGTCGGTTCCGGCGCGCCGCGCGGGCGCGAGGCAATCCAGCGTTCAGCTTCTTCGAGCGCGGGGGAGCGCAGCAGCAGGCCCGCCGGATAGCGGGTCGCCGACCAGCGATGTGCGGCTTCGCCATATTGGGTGTGTTGTCTGATCCAGTTGATGTTTGTTTGCAGTGCCTCGGCAAGCTGATCCGCGCTTGTCTCGAAACGGTCTGGGTCATCGAAAAAGATGAAATTCAGTCGCCGCAACGACTCCGGCACTGCAGCATCGGCAACACGTCGGCAGACGATCGGCGCAAAGCGCTTGTTCAGCGAAGCCGCGTGCGCCACCTCTTTCAGTGCTACATCCGAGCTGACGGCGTCGGGGGATAGCACGAACACGATCGTATCGGCGCTGGCGATCAGCGCCTGGATCCGTTTCCACCAGTCCTCGAACGCGTAAATATCGCTGCGGTCGATCAGCGGCTCGAAGCCCCGTTTTTTGAGGGCCGCTTCGAGCCGACCAGCGAAGGCCATGTCCCTACGCGAATAGGAGATAAAGATTTTTGCTTTGGGCTCATCATCCGGCGCGGGCGCAGCATCCGATGCCATGACAAGTCTCCTGACTCATACGTCCCAGCTTCGCATTTAGGCCGAAACCGACGCGGCTCGGCAAGGGGTTGGGTACGCAGGATCAATAGTTTATGCCGTGAAAATTCTGAACACTCCCATGTCGCTGATGGGTCAGGATCGACCGATTCCGCCCTATGACCGCATGACCGTTATTCTCCCGAGAGCGTCGATTGGCGCCCTCATCCGTCGCGTCAAGACGTACCAGGAGCAGACAATGGTCACTTGCATGGACAACCAGTCACGTGGCACGATTTCGTCGGTGGAGGGAGATGCATCATGAAGCTAAGCCTCAAAGTGATCGTCGCTTTGCTCTCGGTGGAATAATTGGTGGCGCCGTCGTCCAAACACTCCATGCTCAAGCCAAGCCAAAAGCCTATTCCGTGATCGAGCTTGAACCGCTCGATAGTGCCTCGATCCCTTCATATGTCCGTGCGGCCGAAGCCGCACAGGACGCGGCAGGTGTTCACCAGAACTTCTACACCGGTCGGGGACGCGTTGTCGGGATAGTCGGGACAGCTCCGAAGCGCGTCGTCATTCTTGAATGGAACAGTTTGCAGCAAGCACAGGACTTTTACGCGTCACACGCCTGGAACGATCTTGCGCCTCAGCGCGACAAAGCATTCAAAATGATACGGCTATATGCAGTCGAAGGTGCACCACCGCCTGCGGTTCGCTGACAAACGTACCACAACTACGCGCGCCGCCAGTCCGAAAGGTCGACAACGCTGGCGATCTGGCGGATTGGGTGATCGGCCGGAACGGCCTCATTAAGACGGAATGAATAGAAAAACTGCCCCTGATCGCCTTCTGGCAGATTTTGTTTGCAAAAGGTGTTGGCGTACTTCGCGGTGAGTGATTCTGTGACCCTGATGCGATTCGTTCAGGTGAACTTGGCCTATCGCTGGTTTTGTGGGCTCTCGATCGAAGACAAAGTCCCGGACCATTCGGCGTTCTCACGCGCCCGTCATGAGCGGTTCCGCGACGGGAACGTAGGCGCGAGTCCGAAATGAACGACCGCGTCTCAGTTCTTTTCGGCTGCTAAAAGAAAGCGGCACCCGCTGCAGCCGGGACCCTTTGTTGCGGCGCAGAATGTCGGCGTCATGTTCCGCCAAAAGTGTTCGAGCGCGTTGTCGAAGCCTGCATCGCCGCGGGACTGGTCGGGGGCGAGGGGTTTGCAGTGGAGGCGAGCCTGATCGCGGCCGACGCCAACAAGCAGCGATCGATTCCCGGCGCCGAATGGAGGAAGACGTGTGCCGGCGAGACTGCCAGCGGTCCGATAAGGGAGTATCTGGCGACGCTGGACGATGCTGCATTTGGAGCGGCGAGCGAGGTAACGCCGAAGTTCGTTCTTACCAAGCTCTCGCCTTTTATCCAGCGCTCATCGAGGCACTAACGAGCCGGGGCGAGCGCTTTGGGCGCAGTCGCAGCGGCTCGCGACCACGATGCCGAATGGTCAATTGCGGGGCGTGCAGGGTTGGCAAGATCGCCGGGCACCGTGCTCCAGGTGGCACAACTACGCGTGGCCGTTAAGTTTACTCGGCCGCTCCCATTGCAACGAGCGGGCTGCTTGAAGCACCTGCGGCGGCGGGTCCATTCGTCGTCGTCGGATCCGTGGTCACGTTGAAGGGGGCGGCCCAGAAGTCATCGCCTTCGGGGAAGGGCGTGTCCCCGATCCAGGCAAGCTGCAACACCTGTCCGCCGGAAACAAAGTAGTAGATGCGCGGATCGCGATTGACGCCGGCGCCCGTCGCAACAATCGAGGGACCCACGGGGCCGGGCGGGCTGATGATGTTTGTCAGGTTTTTGCCGACCCACGTGTTGCCGTACCAGGCCAGGCACTGCACCTGATCGGTGGTGGTGACATAGAACACCGACGGGTCGAGATTGCCGCCCGTGCCCATCACGGCAAGCATGCTGCCCCACTCGGCATTGGCGGGCGGCGAACCGGTCATCGCGATCGGGTCAGGATCGTCACGCACCCACACATCGCTAACAAGCGCCATATGTTGAATACGGTTTTGGCGGTCGAGATAGAACACATGCGGGTCGGCATTCGTGCCGGTGGCCATCGCCGCAACCCTGGTGCGCACAACGGCCGGGGGCCCGGCGGGCAGCGCATCCATTTTCCACTGGCCGCCGTGCCAGCCGATGTGCTGAACGTTGCCGCTTGCGTCCAGATAGAAGATGTGCGGAGGGCGGATGGAGGCCATGCAGCCTATTGCCGCAAAACCGCTGTTCATATCGGGAGGCGGGACGCCGCCCGCGGGCGGGTTGGCCACCGCAGCGCTTACCGGTGAAAAATCCCACCGGTTGCCGAGCCAGGCCATCTGTTGGAAATTGAGGCTCATGTCGAGATAGTAGATGCGGGGGTCGCCATTGGGGCCGTAGGCCATCGCCGCCAGTCCGGTGCCAGTCGCCGCGAGCTGCGGGTTTTGCCCGGCCGTCGCGCTGTGCAGATCGGTAATTTGCATGCTGCTGCCGGTCCAGGCGAGCTCCTGCAGGCGGGCAGCCCCAATGCCGGCCGGATCGCTCAGATAGTAAATTCTCGGATTGCCGCCCACTCCCATCGTCGCGATGCCGCTCGTCAGATCGGCCAAGGGCATGCCGTTGGGAGGCGGATTGATCACCAGCGGAAACAGGTCGTCGGCCTGAAAGTGATCGCCTTGCCAGGCGAGCTGGCGCACGTGACCATCGCCGCTCAGATAGTAGACGCGAGGACTGAATGAGATATCCGCCGACATCGGGGCAGGCTTGGAGCGTGCGCCGGCGGAAGCGGAAGCCGCACCTTTCGCCTGCATCGGGCGACTGAGGTTTTCTCGAGTCATGGCTGATCACCGTCGTTGGAGTCGCTTGGCAAAACCCAAGGCCGCAGGTCTGTTGCGTCCGTCGCTGGAATCAAAGCAGGACCACGAACTGGCAGCGCCGGCTCATCGTCATGAGCAAGAGCCGGCGCAGCGCGCCTGATCGTCTCGCGCGGCCGGAAACTTCGTTGTATCGAGACAGGACTGGCGGGCATTGGCGGCTTCTCCTCCTCGTCACCGATCCAGGAGCAAACCTATCCATCCCGGGATCAAGCGCGGCGATGGCAAGCGCATCCTGCGCTCAATCATCAGCGGCAGCGATCACAAGCCGGTGAGCGCGCCGGAGACGTGCCGCTAAGGACCTCGATGATAGGGATGGCAGTCTGCTGTGCCTTCGCAGCAATCGGCCAAGCTGCCGCTGCGCTACCGAGGAGGGTGATGTAATCGCGCCGCCGCATGACCAGCCTTCCTAACACAGAGCAGCCTACCACATCGTCAATTCAGGGATGTGTTGTGCGTCACAGCAAAATCGGGCACCGCGACGGTCGGCTTGCGTCAGGATCGACCAAGTCGGCCTGATGACTGCACGTCCGCTTTCCCCCGAATCGCGTCGATCAGGGCCGTCACCCGCCAGGACGCGACGTGCCACCAGCGACCAAAGTGCGCTGCAGCGAAACCGGCCTACCCGATCACCTTGTCTGTCACCGCGAGCACGTTTGGCGGAAACTGTGGTGCGCGGATGATGAATCGAGCAGAAGGAGGCGTACGGGAGATCTTGGCAGTCAGATCATGGCTCCCAAGGACGGGAGCGCTTCCGCGCTGTTTTCCGGCGCGCTCTGCTTCATGGTCTCCATGCGGCGGACGACAAGCGGCATCTCAATCGGTTCGGCTTGGTTGCCGAGCTTGATAGCCTCGTCCAGGATCACGACGGCGATCCGAAAGAATTCCTCACGCGGGGCGAAGGCGGTGTTGGCCGCGTAAGCGTCGGCAGCCGCGTGGGCGGCGTGGGCGGCGCCGGCGTAGGCGGCCGCCCCGGAAGCTGCCGAAGCGACGGCGGAAGCGCCCGAGGCGCCGGAGATGGAGGCGGCGTAGGCGGCGGCGTGGGCGGCGGCTTTGGCGGCAGTCAGATCGTCCACTTGCTCGCAACGCCGAGCGTGATCTTCAAGTCCGATTGCCCGGAGCGAGATGGGTAGAATGCGCTTGATCGTCTCAATGGCGATATGGCGCGCCCGCCTGGTCTCCACCTCATCGGCATCTGCCGTGCCGGCGAGACGCAACACGAATGGCATCAGCAGCTCTTGGCGCAAGTCACGGGGCATCGAATCGTTGAGTCGAATGGCATAACCTGCGATCACCCGCGAAAAGCAGGGCGGGCAATCAGCGGCACTCCTGACCTCCCGGTACTCGAACCCAGCAGCCACGATAGCGGCCTCGTTGATGCAAGTGCCGCCGGCCGGCCCAGGAAACTCGTGCGAGCCGCGGAGCAGCTTCCAGTTCAGAATGTTATCCCACATCTCCGTCTCCTGACGCGTTCGCAATGACACGAATGAACGTTCGGTGGCGGCAAGTTCGAAGCGCAGTCATATTGATGGCCGGTGGACCGCCTTGTCGGCCGCTCTGGCATATAGGTGACGTGGCCTGCGAGCGCCACAAAGCGCGCCGCCTGCCGCAATTCGGCCTGATCTGCAAAATTGGTTATGCACGAGCGGTTTAGAACAACAGCGGGAGCAATTGCCGCGATGACCGCAGCGCTCGGGAACGACGACATGCACAACAATTTTGCAATGATCCCGCCCGATGGCCGGATCCTTTATTTTGCCCGCGACCGCGCCAGCTTTCGTTTCCTGTCGCACTTTTATCAATCGCCGATAATCGTCGATGACGAGAAATGGCCTACCGTCGAGCATTATTTCCAGGCCCAGCGATCAAACGATCCGGCGTATCGTGGAGCGATCAGACAGGCCAAAACTCCGGGAGAGGCCAAGCGCCTTGCGGCTTCGCCCGAGGCGCCACGCGGTATATCGAAGCAATCGTGGTTTCGCAAACATGGCATGCAGCCGCGCGCCGATTGGCGCGACGTCAAGCTCGATATCATGCGACGCGGCGACTGGGCAAAGTTCACTCAGAATCCACCATTGGCCGAAATGCTATTGGCCACCGGTTGTGCTGAGTTGATCGAAGATTCACCGGTCGATGCCTTCTGGGGACAGGGACCGGACGGACTCGGCCAGAACTGGGCGGGCCGCATTCTGATGGAGATAAGGAGCCGCCTGCGTTCGAGCGAATGATCGACAAGAAGCTCAACATTCTAAATCGCTCCGCGATGGCCTGCGGCGGCCGGCGTTGTTGTTTTGCGACGGCGTCCGAAGATTCATCATTTCCCGATTCGATTACTAAATGGCGCTTGCCTGTGCCGTTAACCAAGTCGTCCATTCCTCGCCGTCCGGCAACGGAGGATGAGCGCCGGTGCGTTTGTATCTAAGCCACTCCTTCCAGGCTTGCGTATCGAAGGGATATTTGTCGAGTTCTATGCACCACGCCGGCGGCTCGGCATCGAGGAATTGCCTTTGCCGTTGATCGCGGTTCAGCCCGCGGGGCACCAGTTGCTTTGCACGGTCAACCAGGTCCTGCGTGCGCGGAAACGCTCGCCACAGCTGGACTGTCCAATGAATAGATGCCGTCAGCACCCATCGGCCATCCCGGCTAAACGCCGCGCCTTGCACGGCATCTTCGTGCTGCAACGCTGCAATCTCCTTACCGCTCGCGGCATCCCATAACCGGGCAGTCTTATCCCGGGACGCCGTTAGAACGCGACGCCCATCCGGGCTGAACGTGGCACCATAGACCTCGTCGTCATGTCCGCGCAGCGCCACCAGCTCCTTGCCGCTCGCCGCATCCCACAGCCGTGCGCTGTTATCCTCGGCTGCCGTAACGATGCGCCGGCCATCCGCGCTGAATGCAGCGGTCCATGCCCAGCGCTCACGCAGCCTCCGACCGCGCAGCACCGCAAGCTCCTTGCCACTTGCGGCGTCCCAAAGCCGCGCTGTCTTATCATCTGACTGTGTCAGTACGCATTGGCCATCCGGACTGAACGCCGCGCTCCACACGAACTTGTCGTGTCCGTGCAGCAGCGCAATCTGTTTGCCACTCGCGGCATCCCATAGCCGCGCGGTCTGATCGCCGGATGCCGTCACCACCCGCTGGCCTTCCGGGCTGAACGCGGCGCTCCACACGAAGTTGTCGTGTCCGCGCAGCAGCGCAATCTGTTTGCCGCTCGCGGCATCCCATAGCCGCGCGGTGTGATCGTTGGAAGACGTCACCACCTGCTGGCCATCTGGGCTGAACGTGGCGCTCGACACCGCGCCTTGGTGCCCCCGCAACACCACAAGCTCCTTACCGCTTGCGCTGTCCCACAACCTCGCGGTCCGATCTTCCGACGCTGTCAGCAAGCGCCGGCCGTCCGGACTGAATGCGGCGCTGTTCACGTTGTCCTCATGCCCGGCCAGCACCGCAAGCTTCGTACCGTTCGCGGCGTCCCATAGCGGCGCGGTCTTCTTGCACGTCGTGACCACATATCGCCCGTCAGGGCTGAATGCGGAACTGCTGACCGCGTCCTCATGTGCGAGCAGAACCGCGATCTCTCTGCGGTAAGCCGCATCCCACAGCCGCGCGGTTTCGTCGCGGGAGACTGTCAGTATCTGTCGCGCATCCGAGCCAAACATGGCATCGACCACCCTACCCTGATGCCCGCGCAGCACCGCAAGTTCCTTGCCGTTCGTGGCGTCCCATAGCCGCGCGGCGCCATCGTCTGACGACGATGTCATCACGCGCCCGGTGTCCGAGCTGAAGGCAACCCAGTTCACCGCTGCTTCATGTCCGCGCAGCACCGCAAGCTCCTGGCCGCTCGCGGCATCCCATAGCCGCGCGGTCTTGTCTGCGGACGCGGTCGCAATGCACCGGCCGTCCGAACTGAACACTGCGCTCTGCACGGCGTCCTGATGTCCGCGCAGCACCGCAAGCTCCTGGCCGCTCGCGGCATCCCATAGCCGGGCGGTCTTATCGCCGGACGCGGTCACCACCCGCTGGCCATCCGGGCCGAACGCGGCGCTCGCCAGGCGGGCCTGATGCCCGTGCAGCACCGCAAGCTGCTCTCCGTTCGCTGCGTCCCATAGCCGCGCGGTCATATCCATTGACGCCGTCAGCACACGCCGGCCATCCGGGCTGAACATGGCGCTCGATACCAAGCGGTGCAACGCGGCAATCTCGTTGCCGTTGACGGTGTCCCACAGCCGCGCGGTCAGGTTGACGGTCAGCGCCCTTCCGCCATCCAAGCTCAGCGCGGCAGCGTTCGCCGAGGGCTCATGTCCGCCCAGCACCATGATCTCTTTGCTGGTCGCGATGTCCCAAATCCGGGCAGTGCCATCGTAGGACGTCGTTACGACGCGCCCGCCATCCGGACTGAACGCGACGCTTGACACACTGCCTTCGTGCCCGCGCAGGACCGCAATCTCATCGCCGCTCGAGGCATCCCACAGCCGCGCGGTCCCATCGCGGGACCCGGTCAGTACGCGGCGGCCATCCGGACTGAACGTAGCGCTCTCCACGGGGTGCCCGTGCAATACGCAAAGTTCTCTTAGTTGTTGCAAGGCGTTTGACAGCGCGCATTCGGCTTCTGAAGCGTAGGGGCGATCGATGTTGCTGCTTTCGTCTGGCAATCCTTCAAGGGCAAGCAACGTAGCCGTTGCATAATCGCTCGAGCGCGCTTGCTGATTGGCTCGGTCGGCAAGAAACAGCGATTGAGACAGCAGCGCTTTGTTGCGTTGTGTCTCAATCTCACGCTGACGCGTCTGTTCGCGTGCTTGCTCCTGCGCATAGGCCTCACGGCTTGCGGCGATCAGAGCTATCGTCGATTCCGTGGGTTCGGGTGCGGTGCTGGGCTTAAGCTTCAGCCACGTCTCGGCCTCATCCAATATTGGGGGGCGCAAGAGGAGCCCGTGCGCGCCCGGCCGCCCGACCGAGTCCCATTGGCGGGCCTGCTCGCCGAACCGGGTTTGTCTCCTGATCCATTCGAGGTCAGTCTCCAATGCCGCAACGACCTTGTCGGCGCTGAGCTCGAAGCGCTCAGGATCGTCGAAAAAGACAAAATTCAGCCGCCGAAGAGGTTGGGGAACGGTGTTGTCATCGACGCGCCGGCAGACAATCGGCGCAAAGCGCTTGTTGAGCGAGGCCGCGTAATCGATTTCCTTGGCGCAAATCTGCGATGCGACGGCATCCGGGCTGAGCACGAAAATAATCGTATCGGCCTCTGCGATGAGACCTTTGATGCGCTCCCACCAATCCTCGAAGGCATAGATATCGGCGCGGTCGATCAGCGGCTCGAAACCGCGCGTCTTCAGGACCGCGTCGAGCCGGTCCGCAAAGGCCATGTCCTTGCGCGAGTAGGAGATGAAGATTTTGGCTTTCGGCTGGCGGTCCGGCGCGTGCGCGGCCTCCAGTGGCATCGGCGGTCCCCTGGCTCACACGTCTCCACGCGCATTTAGGCCAAAGCCGTGGCAGCTCGGCAAGCGTTTTTACTCTGGCTGGAGTTCAGTTTGCGCTGCAAAAGTGTTGGACAGCCCGCGTCTGCTCCGGGTCAAACCACGTCGTTTCACGCGCTCCAGCCGATGTCCGCTTCGCCCCCGATAGCTGCCGTGGGAGCGGACATCGTCGTCGGTCGAAAGGTGCCAATAGCCGACATCGAAGGATGGGCGAAGCACTGAACCCCTGCTGCGGCCCCGCTGGTGTCGTTTGATGCGCCCTATTGACCTCCCAGGTTCGGAAGCGCGGCCACGCGCGTGATAGGCGGCGGATTCCATTTGCCGGTGAGCGCCTCCGATCTTGGCGCATATAGGCGCATGGTCAAGTTGAACGGGCCTTTCGGAGCCGGGAGCCAATTGGCTTCCTCGTCTGCACCCGGACTTTCGTTCTGGAAATGCAGATCGAGCGATCCGTCAGCGTTGTACTTCAACGGCATCCAACTGCTGACGTTAAACCGATTGAGCGAGTTTGCAACCTGAAAGCCATCAGAGTCGTACAGCGTAATCGACCAGAACGCGTTTGCTGGCGGCGTGTCCCCTTTATCGAAATGAAGCGCGTACTTATTTGCTCCGTCGAGCGGTCTGCCGGTGGCGTCGGCCAGATTGAGGGGATAGATCGCATCCTCGGGCAGGTTGGCACCGAGGCCAGCCTGGGCGACGATGGCGCGTTTAAGATAGTAGTTGCCATACACGCCCATCGTGTCGGTATTCATTGACCAGCCGTTCGCGACGCGTGCCATCGTCGGTATCTTCCAGGCCATCAATTGCTGCGCTTCACCGGGGGCAGCAGCCAGGGCCTGCTCAACGGTGGGATCGGCCTTGTTCAAATCATAGCTCTTGCCGGGCTCGATGCCGATCTTCTTCAATTGCGCAACCATCGGCTGATCAGTGATGTGCGGCGGGATCACCTTGAGAAGCTCGGCGGCATAAGCGAAGAACTTGCCGGCAGGCATTGTATCAACCTGCCTTCGGGGCGGCGTCGTCATGTCTACCGATGGGTCAATTTGGACAGTGGGCGCGACGGGAGTTTTGCCCCACTGCGAGAGCGGGGTGACCTTATATCCGGCCTGAATTTTATGAACGGCATCGTAATCTGAAGGACCGTCAGTTTTGGTACGGCCAATGATCCAAACCATGGGAGTCGGTGCGCTGATCCGAGACATTCCGGCCGGCACGGCACTCCTCCAGCCGGGCGGCGTAACGAGAAAGTTGTCTGCCTGGGTGCCCGTGGTACGCCAACCCGGTGAGGCGAATACGTCCGTCCACATATCGAGCATCGGCATGAGATAATAGCGACCGTTCGTGTTTGGTACCGACACGATCATCGGCTCCTTGGTCATATCGAGCCATGCAGGGGAATAAAGAGTGTCGAAGTTATACCGCACTACACCCCTATCACTGGCGGGTGGGTATATCGGCACACTCCAAAAAGCATTCATCGGGCCTCTGCCAATCTGTTTGCCGGGCTCGATGTTCGTGAATTGCTTCCGTGTAATATCCATTGTGATTAATGGATAAAAATAGAGATAGGCATCGACGCCGATGGTGTGCGCTTCTTGCTCGGTAAGTGCGGATTGCTTTCCCGTCGCCTGAGCCTGGGCGACGCCCATGCTTGTTGTCGATCCCAACGCCGATGCGGCGACTAAGGTGGTGCTGGCAAGAAGGATGTTGCGGCGGCTCAGTACGCTTTTGCAATCGCTCTCAGCTGTGGCTTGCATGACGCTCTCCTCTCACGAACCGCGTAGCTCCGTGGAACATCGGAACGCCAAATGTCTCGCGAGATGGCAACCTACGCGGCGACACTGCGCCCGCGCCCGATAGTTTCACTGGTTGCTGTCGGAAACCATTAGAACCAAGCGTCACACGCGAAATTGATCCATGTCGCAATGGGGTCATGAACGACCGAAGGGCTCGATGGGTGCACGTCCACTTTAGCCCCTTAGCATCTGCTGAGGCCGTCATCCGGCGCGTCGCGACGTGCCAAAGGCGACATATTGTTCAATGCAATTTGGCTCGCGCATTGGCATTAGCCCGGGTCGCAGCGGACATCGGCGTCGTGAGTTCGCTCAACGAAAAACCCCGGCGTCACGCCGCTGCCTACGAATTTATACTTCAAGCCAAAGCGACACCGTGGATGTTTCTGGCTAATATCGGCGGAATCCGCACAGCAACATGAAGGGATCCTCGCCATGTCGGAAAAATCGAGGGAAGGTCTTGATCGCCGCGATTTCATGGTCGCAGCCTTCGGCGCGTCAGCTGCGCTCGCCGCCAACTCTGGCGCTCAAGGCGCCGACCAAGCAAATACTGCGTCACGTGGAACGGTTTATACCGGAGACATGATTGACGGAAAGAAGGTCATCAGGGCGCTGAACATCGATGATCTGGAGCCGGGCAAGAAGCACCTCTTCTATTTTCAGGGGGTGCAGACGGTCACGGGGCAACATTGGTACGTGTCCGTGATGGTCGCCAAGGGTGCGAAACCGGGCAAGCGCATCGCGCTGGTCAGCGGTGTGCATGGCGACGAGATCAGCTCGGTGCGCACGTTACAGACCGTCATGGACCAGCTTGACCCGGGGGCGATGTCAGGCGCGGTATTGGCCGTTTTGGACATATCACGCCCGGCAATTGAAGGCATGGCGCGGAGATGGCCGAATTCGGGCCGAGGCATCGATCTTATCGACATGAATCGGGAGTGGCCCGGAAATGAGAATGGCCCCACTGCGCCTTCGCGACACGCCGGGTTGCTGTTCAACAGGTTGCTCAGACCGAATGCGGATTACGCCATGGACTTTCATACCGGGACGACTGGAATGGACGTGACTGCATTCCATCTGGCCCGCATGGACTTGCCGGAGGTGCGCGCGATGGCGCAGCTGTTTCCCATCGATCAGATCTTCGATAACCCGGCCTATCCCGGCATCTTGGCAGGCGCCTTCATCGATGCAGGTATCCCTGCGTTTACTCCCGAGATCGGCGCATCGCGCATTTTAGATCGCAGCATGATCCCTCTGTTCGTGGAAGGAACGATGAATGTCCTTAAGCACCACGGGATCATCGCCGGACCGATGGGCCGCACTGGAAAGGAAACAGGCCTTTTTATCGGCAACAGCGCCTACGCGGTGCTCGCGACCAGCGGCGGGTTTGTTGAACTGTTAATTAGACTGAATGACAAGGTCGAAGCCGGACAAAGGGTCGCCGTCCAGCGCAATGCCTTCGGTGAAGTCGTGGCGGAATATACCAGTGGGGTAACGGGAAAGATCACAGCCTGTCGTACCGATGCAACTTCGGAACCCGGCAATATGCTCGTGGCTGTGCTCTACAACCGTGCTCCATCCGACCCTATCGACCCGATACCTGAGTAAGTCCGCTATGGGTCAGGAACGTCATTTTTGGCGTGTCCGCTCCCATGTCCGCTATCGCCAGATTCGGACATGGGACCCAGATGCCAGCACCTGCCGGCCGGTCCCCCTCGCTTGCCGCTCTGCCCCACCCATTTGTCACTTCCGCTCATTTCGGAAGTAACCGTGTCCCCGCCCTAGAGTCCCTGCAAACGTCACCACAACGCTAGAAAGGCGCCGATTCCCATGGCCAAGATCGCTCCGCCTATTATCAAGATGCGCATCTCTCCGGAGCTAAGTGACACCTGATCGACGAGTGGAGCGATGAAGAGGTTTATCTTTGGCGCATTGTACTCATACCGCACCGCGTTGCGAGCTTCGCGTTTGGCCGATCCCATTTTCTCTCGAGCTTCATCCTGCGCCATCGATCTCAGTTCCTGTTCGGCAGTCGCGGACGAGAAGCATTTATGTCCGGTGGTGCATCCATGTCCGCCTCGGCAACAGCACTAGGGCATAAGTGCCCGGTTGAACCGGATCGGCTCTTGTCTGGTGGTGCATCTATGCCCCGCCCTTCGCAACAGCGCTAGAACATTAGTATCCGGTTGGATCGGACCGGCTTCTATTGGCCAGCAGATCGCAGGGGATTTGGCCTTTCACAGGAGTCGGCGCGGCTACCCACAAGTCGTGCTGGTAGATTTGTTGGTATCTTTTATTGCGTCGCCGGAATATTCATGTAGAATCAAACGCATAGCCTCCTACTTCGCCTCCGGCCCGGGGAGCCACTTTTCTCGAGCTACTCGTCTTCCAAAGCGACAGAAGCGTCGCCTTGATATGTGACGTCTTAGTTCGAATCGATCGACGCAATCCCATCGGTGAAGCTGCCGGGCCTGCATTGAGCAAGCTCGCGAGTTGCGTGCGCACGATCTGATGCACTGGACAGATCAAAGCTGTACGACGTGCACAAACCAATCGATCCCGTTGCTTTCGCTTTCATAGGCGTGCAGGACCTCACACCCAGCGGCCGCATAGATCTCGACCCAGTGCCCGAGATCGGCCGGTGGCGTTCCCTGTGCTGTCAGGTGCTGCAGCACGTCGTGCAGTAGCGTATGGCGATATCTCTCCCCCGGCCGGTCAACGCGAGTGAGCTTGCCGTAATAATCAACGTTGAATAGCAGCCTGCCGGGCAAGAGATCACGCAGCGTCTCAAGGAAGTGGATTGCCTTTTCGTCACCCGTTCGAAAAAGTTCGTCGAACAGTCCCTTGCAATGGATGGCCTGCGCATCCCTGCGCGTTTCTACAGAAAGATTCTCCGCCGCGGCAAGCGCGTCAGCCTTAATGAGCGTTATACGATCCGCCACTCCCGCCCGTGCAATCATCCTGCTCGCGACGTCCAGCATGGCTTGGTCGGCGTCCAGGCCCCAGCCCCGAAATGCCGGATCGGCGGTGGCCAGCGCCTCAAGAAGCGTTCCAGGGCCGCAACCGAGGTCCACGAGTGAATGAATGCTTCGTCGTGCGACTTCCTCCAGAACTAGCGGATTGGGCGGGGACTGGATTTCACCATAGGCTGCCGCCTCGATCCTGCGGTCGACCAGCCCTCGGCCGAGATCCGCTTGCGTCAGACTGGTCGGCAGATCCTGCACCACAGCCCCATAGGCGCCGAGGAATTTGTCGATCTGAAACTCCAACCAGTAGAATGATCGCAAGTCCTCGTGGAGGCGGTAGCGTTTGCGATTCCGACGGAAGATGCCGGTGCGTAAGTGAACGAACTCCACCAGGGCCGAAAAAAGGGCCGCATCAAACCCGCGCTCGACCGCTATGACCGTCGGATCGGCATAGTCGTGAAACGCCGGAAAGATATGTTGCCTGCGAAAGAACAACAGGATGTGGCCCAGGTAGAACCCCTCGATCGCCCCGAGCACCTTGTCGCCATGCATCACCCTCTCCCGGCGCGGCAAATTCGCGGCAGCGCTCAGCACGACGGCTGCGGCGTCACAAACTCCAGTAACCCGTGCGTCCCCAGTTGCTTAAGAAAACCATCAATCTCATCGGACGCAACTGCGTCTGAAAACCGGCTCCGGCATTGCTCGACGGTCCGGGGGTGCGATAAGAAGTTGACAACTTCCGCTCCAAGCCGGTCGAGGCGAAAGTTACGCAGGCTGCGCCTGGATCCGGGTGCGACGGTGATCAACCAGTCGTAGTGCTCTCCCGCCCCTATGGGCAGCGCGTAGGGCCGGCCACACCTTCGCGCTTCGGCCAAGGCGTCAAGCATGGCTGGAACGTCGGGGAGGTCCGGCAGCAGGATCGCTCCAGAGGACAATCGGAGCAGATTGGCCGACAGCGGCGACGGTGATGATCCGTACTCGGGCAGACAACCGACGCTTTCCAGCAGTCGCGCACCGATTGTCGCATATCGGACGAGCGCAGTCAGCGGGTCCGCAGCCCCGAAGGTCTCTTGAAAGAATTCCCGCAGCAGCGCGTAGAAGTCTCGCGATGGAGTCTTGCCGCGCTCCCATCGCATCAGATCGCCAAGGAAGAGCGAGAGCCGCCCGTCGAAACGGTCAAGGATTTGCGCCAGAATCGGGAATCCAAGGGCGTGCAACAACGGCAGGATTTCAGTAACAAAAATGTTGCGCCGGCGCTCAATCGAGGTCGGGAAGTAATGATGATTGACGAAAATGTTGGGGTCGCCGCGCAGAATATCCTTATCATCGTCATCAAGGGTTGGAAAATTAAAATCACTGATATGGGCGTCGTAGAGTAACTCGCCCGCATGCGCCGCCGCCAGCGCGGTTCCTGGCTCCGGCGTGAGCAGATGCAGTTGAATGTTTAGTGCGGCTGATTCATGCTCGTAGCAAGAGCCGATATAATCCAGCGTTTCGTCCTGGTCATGTTCGGCCTCGTCGGGATATCCGGTGATAAACGAGATCGTCGTCGCTATTCCGAGGCGCAGCGTCTCGTCAATGATGGGCCTGGATCCGCCGAGCCGCAGTTTCTTGCGGACAACGCGCTGCATCCGCTCAGAGCCCGTCTCAATGCCGTAGTATATCGCGCTGCAACCCGCTCGCCGCATCAGCGCAAGCAGATCGACATCGACACAGTCCGTCCGTGCGGAGCACGACCACTCGAACCCGCGATCGTGCACGGCCTCGCAGAACTCTTTCACCTTAGTCTTATTGATGGTGAAGAGATCATGCGTGAGACTGAAGCTGGAAATCCCGAATTGCGACCGAAGTTCCTCGAGTTCCGCAACCAGCCTGGCCACGGATTTGAGACGGTACCGACGACCGAAGAAGCTGGCGGTCGAGCAGAATGTGCACTCGTAGGGACATCCGCGACCGGCCTCAACGCGCAGACTCAATAGACCGAGTTCTCGGATCGGATAGTGGGAATAGTCGGCAGCCGGAAGTAAATCGAGATCGTCGATGGTTGGCCTCCCAGGATTGACCACGATCCGATCGTCCGCGCGGTAGGTAATGCCCGGGATATCCTGGAGAAGGGTTGGCGAGCCGACCGCATTGAGCACGGAAAGCAGCACCGTTTCGCTTTCATGTCGTGCGATTAGGTCAAACTGCGGAAAGCGGTGCAGGATGGCTTGGTGAAGGATGGTGGCGTGCGGCCCTCCTAACAAGATCGGCGTGAATGGAGCCTGCTGTTTAAGGTGGCGTGCGACCTTCACGGTGCAGACAAAATTACAGCCCAGGCTGGTCAGCCCGACCACGTCCGGTCGGGTTTCGAGGATCCGGCGAGCGAGTCGTTCGTAGAGGGTCGCGTCCAAATGCAGACGGCCGGCATGCAGCTCCAGCTTCGGATCGATGAGCTGGCAGTGGTGCCCGCCACCTTGCGCGACGCTTATCAAGGACAGTAGCCCGAGATGAGGCTGGAGATCGTAGCAACTTTCGCCGCCGCGCTCGGTGACAAGCAGATTGTCGACGAATGTGATTCTCATCTGGCGCCCATTTGAGACGTCGAGGTCGGTTCGGGAGTGGACAGCAGCCCGCGCCCGATGCAATCCCCGAGGAACGCAGCCATATCCGCCGGTTCCGCGTCCCACATCGCTCGCCCAGCCTCGATCACCGCCACGATGCCGCGGTTTCCGTCCACGAGCGAAAGCAAATCGGCTCCCGCCGCCGTCAACGCCATGATCGTCAGAGACGCGGTCCCCGGATTCCACCAATAGCCGATATCGGTAGGCTCCGGCTCCTCGATGTCGTCCGCCCGTGCCAGGATGCGAGACACCGCTGCGATCGGATTGATGCGATAGCGATTGAGTCGCAGTAATCCATTGACCGCGAGTCCCCTTGGCTGTGTGGCACCGAGGTTTTCTCGTTCGCGTGGCTTCTTCGCGATGCGCTGCATCTCCCAGATGGTGCGCTCGTGCAGGAATACCTCAGCCAGCAATGGCAGCTTGAACTCCGGATCCTCGGCCATCAGGCTGTCCAGCAAGGACAGGAACGTCGCGGATGCGTCATCTCGATTGGGACCGCGCTGCGCACGGTTCGCCTGATGTTGCCTGCGAAAGGCGACAAAGGCTTTCAGATCGAGGCCGTTGCGCTTGAGCAGCAGCCGGGTAGCGGGAAAATACTGCCAGAGGCCGTTGTTCTGCACCGTGGTGATCAAGCCCGCATACTTGGCGACCGGCGTCGCAATCGCGACGAAGTGACGGGCGGTAGCAGCATCGAGATCATAGCCGGCAAGGGCCGCAATCCCGTGATCCTCTATCGACTTCAGAAACTGTGGATCGACAAGGCAGCGGGCGAGAACGCGATGCACCTCACCGGCAAGCGTCATGAGGTCAACCGGCGGCTGCCACGGTCGAGCGGACCCGTGCAATCTCATCCAGAAGGACAGGGCGCGGAAAATTGACCGACCAATTGTATTCAAGCGTCACGGCGCGAACCGGCGCAACGGGAAGCAGGCGCGCCAGCATCTCGTGAACCATTTGGGGCGCCGCTACGGTATGATCGTCCCACATCCCGCCGTCCTGACATGGCTCGCTGTCCACGCCGGACACGTGCACCTCGACCACTCGATCGAGAGGAAACGCCAGCATCAAGTCGATCGGGTCAGCTTGCAGGTGATGGGCCGTGATGAACAGGTGGCTGAGGTCCAAGAGCAGGCTGGTCCCACATCGGGCACAAACCTCGCCGACGAATTCGGCCTGGTTCATCGTACTCCCCGGCACGTCGAAGTACACTGGAGCGTTCTCCAGAAGAATGGGGATCGGGTAGCGCGTCGCGCAGGTTTGCCATGCGGCAGCAATCTTCGCGACGACTTCGTCGTTCATGCACGGGCCGACGGCGTAACCCACGTCGAGGACGGGTGCGCCGTCATCGCCGACCAGAATTGGATCGCTGCCTCTAATTGCGGTGGCGCTGACGAATGCGAGGTGCTCCCCTAGCCAAGGCGTCGCGGTGCGGGCGACCCACTCGTCGACAGATCGCCAGGTTTCGGGTGAAACCCTGCCATCTGCCATCGAAAGACTGGCGCTGTGCAACACCATCGGTTTGTGCTGACCGATGCGAGCTGCTACGGAGCTGCCCCGCAGCAGCTCAAAAGGCATCTCCACAAAGTCAATGAGATCGGGGTCGGCGGCGACCAAATCGTCGACGTATGAGCTATAAGCAATGCCGACGGCGCGACGATGTTGCGAGAATAGGCTCATCGTCGAAGGCATCCAAAATGCGGCCCCACGGCGCCCCCGCCGACGCAGTTCCAATTGCCGCGGAACAGGACGCGAAATCTGTTCAGTTCACAATGACCATAGCCTCAGTCATCTCGCCAAGTTTCGTGACCGTGACCTCACGTATACTAAAAGTCACCTTTCCGGTTTCACGAATGCACTTCTCCGTCATCTTCTTCATTTCATCGGAGTCCAACGTAACGACGAGCGTGCCAGGTGCCGTCACGACGTTAGCTCTTCCGGACTTCTTGCCTTTAACCGCCACGACAATCCTCCCAATTGGCTACGCGGAGCGCGCAACACTGGTATAATTTCACAAGTCTTATCGCCGCGCAACCAGGGGGATAATTCTCGGCAATTGCAATGACTTGTCGCCATGTGTCGTAACCGCTAGGCCTGGATGACTGAGTTGGGAGGTGCTGGGCCGGTATTTGCGTTGGCCGTCCGCACGGTTCACTCCAAGGCCAAGTGGGGAGAGCATGATGGGCGATCGTTTGGCTGGTAAGGTGGCGCTAATCACCGGGGCATCCCAAGGCATTGGGGCAGAAATTGCTCGCCGATTCGGTGCGGCCGGAGCACGAGTCGTTGTTGCTTACTTCACGAGTCATGACCGAGGCCACGACGTGGCAGCCGAAATCAGACGCGCCGGGGGGAAGGCCATCGCGGTGAGGGCCGATCTGCGGGATCCACAACAAATCGACCACCTGATGGACGAGGTCGCGGGAGTTTTCGAGCAGCTCGACATTCTGGTGAATAATGCGGCGGTCAGCGAAGTAGGCGAACTTGCCGACATCACTCCGGAGCACGTCGAACGGTTGTTAAGTCTGAACGTGCGAGCTTTGCTTCAGCTGACGCGCGCCGCTGTCCCGCGATTTGGAGCGGAGGGCGGCCGCATCATCAATATCAGCTCCCGCAACGGGATCCATCCGGTTCCAGGCGCGGCGGTCTACTGCGCGACCAAGGCCGCTGTGAACGCAATCACGGTGAGCTTGGCGCAAGAGTTGGGCACCCGCCGGATCACTGTGAACGCCATTGCTCCTGGGCCGACCGATACTCCTTCCTTCCGGCAAAGGCTGAGCGAAGACGACGAACGGGACCTTCTCGATCGCACACCGCTCGGGCGGCTCGGCCTGCCGTCGGACGTTGCAAACATCGCCTTGTTCTTGGCATCCGAAGACGGCTTCTGGATCAGCGGCGAAGTCATCTCGGCGACCGGCGGCCTTCAGGGCTGAATGTTCGAGAGGGTTGGCGCGCCGACCGTAGCGGAGACACGACGCACAAGGCCGTGATATGTCTGCCAATGCTTCTAAGTTTCAAGGCCTTGCATTTGCGGATCGTTGGAGATCGGTCGAACCGGCCTGGTCCTGGTTTGTCCGGATGCCTTTGATGGCGAGAAAGGCGACGAAGGGTCCCCATTGTGACACGCGATCCACGACCTCGAAGCCGGCAGACCGCAGCGCACGCTCATTCTCCGATGCCGTGATCGGTGCCATGACGCCCCGCAGACTCAATGCCTTGCCGATGATCTCTTCCGTGGTGAACCCCTGGCTCGTCTTAAAATCGTAATACAAGCCCGACCAGATCTCTTGAATTTCCGACCGTTCCGAAAGACATTTCTCCACCATAAACAGCGCTCCGCCTGTCCGCAGATCCGAGTAAATGTTCGACAGGATCTGCAGCCTCTCCTCCAGCAGGATGAATTGCAGCGTATATAGCGCCGCCACGAATGTCGCCCTCGGGAATCGTGTTTCGCCGGAAACCCGCTGCTCAATCAATGTGGCCGGGTACCCTTTGAGCTTCTCACCCGCCCGCTCCAGCATCGCCGCACTCTCGTCGAAACCAACCAATCGTATGCGTCGCGTTTGGGCATATTTCTTCGCCAAAGTTAGCAGTGTTTCGCCGGTTGCACATCCGAGGTCGTAGACGAGCGAATCCTCCGCAACAAACCATTCGCCGATGCTGACGCACAGCGACTGCACCTCGTCATAGAGCGGTATGCTCTTGCGCACATGAGAATCGAAGTGTTCGGCGACCGACTCGTTGAATTTCCAGTTACCTGGAACGGCGGTTAAAGTCTGGTCCACTTTGTTTGCTCGCGTCTGCTGTAGCGTGCTCGACATAGCTGTCACCCAAGTGAGCGGCACTAGACCCATTCCTGCCGTATCCAAAAGCCTTCAGGGCAAGACGACCGTGACCCAAGGGGTCGCGATCATTTCAGGATGCGCCGACCTTTCCTCGTTAGCCATCAGGTAGCCGACACCGCCTGCGTCATTCCATATTGCCGGTGACCGTGCTCGGGCCCACTTTTTATCAACGGAGCACGTTCGAGATCGCGAATCCAACGTGAAGCGCTGAAGCTTGGCCTGACGCACACGCGAAAAATTGGCCGCCGCATAGCCCATGAGCTCCTGTGCGCGCCGCACGTTGATCTTCTGCTCGTCCAGCACGTCGACACGTCGATAATGTTGTCGGCGAGGACAGCCTTTAGCTGCAGTGCTTCCGCATCGGGATCGCCGAAATCGCGGAACACGTTACCGCTCCCACGTATCAGTTCCAGCTCGTCACTCGTCATCGTGACGGCTCATTCGATCTCTTCACGCGCTCTTTAATGCAGTATATTGACTTGCAGTGTCTTGATCCTAGTCTTGCACTTCTTCTCCAGGTCGGAGCTTGATCATATGCGCCCATGTTGACAAATCTGACAACGCCCGGCAATGGCAAAATTGTACAAACCAAGTCCGGGTCTAGCCGCAAGGTGGCATGATCGTGAATGTCGCCTTCGCCTCATCTCAACATGAGCGCAAGAACGAGAGCGCTCACCGTGGCTACAGCGCTGCAACCGGACGACCGTCCCATTTGAGCTGAAAGAGCTGAACGTGGCGATACTCACTCATGGCGGTGTCCTCGCGTCCGCTTTGCAAATGGCATGAACGCCAAAAGGCTCGGCTAGTGCCGATTGAGAATCGGTATGCGGCGCGTGGCAAATTTTACGACAATATCGGCTCAATTTTTTTGGGGCGGACGCCGCGGGGCGCGAACCCTTGCAACGACATCCAACCTAGAAAAAAACCCCGCCATTAGGCGGGACAAGGCTTTCGAGGCGTCCGCAGGCGTAGTGATCCGTTGGCCACAGCAAGCTACGCGATCGCGGCACCGGGCAGCGACGGCTCAAGGAAAGCTCACAGCGGCGTTTGCGCAGTGAACCGATGCGCGATCAAAAATTCAGCGCGACGTCGGTAGCGGCCACGCCGGCTGATCGCGCGTGCTCCATTCGACATCGACGAAACGCGCGTCGCCGACGAGCCGAAGCCGCTCGTCCCAATCGCTAGGCTTTTGCACCCGTGTCGAGCCATCGTCCCGTTGCAGGGAATTGCCTTTGCGTTTCATCACCGTATTCCCTTCTGGTCACGACGAAAGTTGCATGAAGCGGAGCACCGAGAACCTGTCAGTACACAACTTTCGGCTAGCGACCTGCCTTCACCAGCCGGGGTGTTGATGCTAGCTTCTACGCATCGTGGCTCGAATGAAAGGGGTTTTGGGCACATGGGCGCGGGGCGTTGCAAAGCTGTCGTTGCATGGAGCATCGGGTTGCTGCTGACGGCGGCGCCGGCATTCGCGGCAAGCCAGCAGGATTGGGACGGCTGCCAATCGAAGGATCCGAAGGTCGCCATCCCGGCCTGCAGCAATATCATTCCGGACGTAAGCGAGTCGCCGCAAAATCGCGCCGACGCCTACGCGTATCGGGCCGCGCTGTACCTGGCGCAGGGCAACGTCGAGCGCGCTATCTCGGACTATAGCGAGGCGCTCAAGCTCACGCCGCGCAACGTCACGGCCTATGTGAGCCGGGCGCTCGCCGAATTCCGCCAGGGCGAAAAGGACCAGGCGATTTTGGACTACAGCATCGCCGATAAGATCGATTCCGCCGCCGTGGCGCGGATCGCGGCGGGCAATCCCGACGTGCAGCGCCTCGCCGATGCCGCCCGCGCCTCGCCGCCGCCGGCAAGCGCGCTGTCCGGCGTCGATAACCTGCGCCAAGCCGTGGCGCCGCCACCGCCGCCTCCACCGCCCCCTCCTCCGCCGCTACCGGAAAAGCAATGGAACGCGATCGCCTCGTCGATCTGGCGGGTGCGCGGCCGCGTCCATGTCGCCATCGGCTATTCGGGCACGCGGGACACCGAGGATGAAGCCAGGCGCAGCGCCGTCCAGGCCTGCCGCGATGCCGGCGGTACCACCTGCAAGTCGACCGGGGCCTGGAATTACGGCTGCGTCTATATCACGACCGGCCACACCACGAACCGCGCCGGCTGGGCCTCCGGCGACACCACCGACGCGGCGCTCAAGCGCTGCCGCGGCAACGGCTTTACCTGCAAGCAGCCGATCGGCGGCTGCGTCGAGTAAAGACGCAAGGCCGACTCGTCAAGCAGCGCGGCTAAGGGTTGCCACCCATCATCGGCACCGGCGGCGCGACATGCGAGGAGCCTGCCGCGTTGGGCGCCGGCGGATTGCCGCCTGAGGATGCCGCGGCACCCGGGACAGGGGGCGGCGCGTGCGAACCGCCTGACTCGCCCCCGGCATCAGTCGAGCCCGGGACCGGCGGCGGTCGGTGCGAACCGCCCGAGGACCCGCTACCCACGTCGCTCGAGCCCGGTACCGGCGGCGGCGCATGCGAGCCGCCGCTCGATGAACCGCCCAAGTCCGTCGACCCCGGCACGGCCGGCGGCGCATGAGACGTTTGCGCGACGATGAGGTGCGAGGACGCGCTGTATGCCGCGGCCGAGCCGATTGGATCATGCGAGCGCGCGCCGTTGGCGGCTGCAGATAGCAGCAACGTCGCCAACACCACGGGTACGCACATCAAAAAATGTCCGCCTTTGCTCACGCGAATGCTCCCGCCCTGCCCGGCCAGCTGCGGCCGACGCCATCAATGCTTACCACTCATTAAGCCTGTCACACCACCATCGCGTCCGAATTCGAGGGGCGCGAATCATGGCCTACGTCTTGCCGCGTGCATTCATCGTGCTGATCGGATGGAGCATCACTTGCGGCCTCATTGCCAACTTGTGGCCGCGCATCGACGCCACAACTTTTGTCATCGCCGGCGCGTCCTGGGCCTTGGCCGGTTTCGCCTGCTTCGGCTACGTGCACAAGCTGCGGGCCGAAGCCGAGGATCAGCAGAGCCGCTCTTAACGGACTCGATGAGGCGTCGCACCGCGCCAGCGCGCGCGGCTGCAGTGCGAATTGCGATCAACCGCCCGCGCGATTCCAGCCACGGGCGCGGTCGCCGTAGACTTCGAAGCCATTCGGCGTCACCGTCACCGTATCTTCGAGCTTGATGAAGCCGCGCTTGGGATGCTGCAGCGTGGTTTCGACCGAGACCACCATGCCGGCCTCGAGCGGCCGGTCGGCATCGTAAGCGTCATAGGGCACCGGGCCGGAATTGGTGAGCCGCGGCGCCTCGTGGCTCACCAGGCCCATGCCGTGCGCCAGGAAGTGAATGTGATTGTGCAGCTTCGATTTGTGCAGCACGGCGTCGGCCGCGGCATAAATCTCCTTGCCCAGCGCGCCGGCGCGGATCGGCTTCATCGAGGCCTGCTCGATGGCTTCAATCTCGGCCAACAGGTCGACCAGTTCGCTATCCGGTTCGCCGATCACCGCCATGCGGGCGAGATCGCCGATATAGCCGTGATAATTGCCGCCGGAATCGAGCGACAGCGGATCGCCCTGCTCCCAGCGCTGGTCCGACGGCGCGCGGTTGAGACTCGAGCCCGCCGCGATCAGACAATAGTCGAAGGTCAGGCCGCGCATGGTTTCCTCGCGGCGTAGCGCCTCGCTCAGCTCGGCCTTGGTGGCGCCGGGTCCATGACTGTTAATCACCGCCAGCATGGAATCGATGACGAGATCGGACGCGATGCGCAGCTTTTCGAGCTCTTCGGGCGTCTTTCGCGCCCGCAGGCGCTCAAGCACGAACAGCGCGTCCTTGATCTCGGTATCCGGGAAAGCCTTGCGCAGCGCGGCCGTGGTGTCGGCGGGAATAAAGGCGAGTTCGGCGCCGATCCGGCGCGGTTTTGCATTGAGCTTGCGAACGTAGGCTGCCGCCTTCTCCATGACGTCGACCGAGCCTGAACTCTTGACATCGAGCTCGGACACCCAGAACGGCTTCACCTCGTTCTGATAGTTCTCCATGCGATGGCCGAAAAAGCCGGCCTTGTCGGGGGCGCCTTTCGGATAGACGAAAACCGGCAGGTAGCGGCTCAGCCCCATGGCGTCCATGGACTCGAAGAAAAACGCCCGATGGCCGCCGAGCAAATACTGCACGTTGTGCTTCGACGTGGCGACCAGCAAATCCATGCCGGCCTCGTCCATCAGACGATCGAGCCGCGTGGTATCGAACGGGGCTATGCCTTGTTTCCTCGCGATGTCGAGCATGATCGATCTCTCCTGGTCGGCCGGGCGGGGCGCTGGGAGGCGTCAGCCTAGCAAATCCCGCATTCGCGATGAACCGGGCTGGGCAAGCCTGATGGCCGCAACCCTCAGTAGCGTCGTTGACGAGAAATTTATGCGGCGGCAGCCCAAGTTTACCGTGAGTCCCCGGACGGGCGTGACATTTGACCTGGCGCAAGGCTTTCCCGTGGCAAAAGAGTGCATTAAAAAGCAACGGAACTGCCAACAATAACGCAAAGCGGCACAACACCCGCAAAGACTGGGACGCCAAGGAGAGCTCTTGGAGACGAAACCGACCGAAGCGGGCCGCAGGAGGCGCCGCGGACTGGTTATTGCCGCCATTTGTGCCCTCTGCGTTCTGGGCGGCCTGATCTATTGGAGCCAAACGCCGCGGGCCGACAGCACCTCCCGTAGCAAGGTCCGCGCCGCCGTTCCGGTCAGCGTCGTCACGGTTTCGCACCAGGACGTGCCGGTCTATCTGACCGGGCTCGGCACCGTACAGGCGCTTTTTACCGTCGCCATTCACAGCCAGGTCGACGGCAAGCTGCAGGACGTGTTTTTCAAGGAAGGCCAGCGCGTCAAAAAAGGCGAGGCGCTCGCCAAGATCGATCCGCGTCTCTATCAGGCCGCGCTCGACCAGGCCAAGGCGCGCAGGGCGATGGACCAGGCGACGCTGACCGCGGCCGAGAAGGATTTGGACCGCTTCCGCGCGCTGGTGCAAAAGAACGCCGAGACCCAGCAGAATCTCGATCTGCAGCAGGCCAAGGTGGAACAGGCGCGCGCCTCGATCGACGCCGACAGCGCCGCGATCGAGACCGCGCAGACCAATCTCGACTACACCAATATCGTAGCGCCGAACGAAGGCCGCATGGGCGTCCGCCTGGTCGATCCCGGCAACGTCGTCCATGCCAACGACCAGGGCGCCATCGCCGTGCTCACGCAGACCCAGCCGACCGCCGTCCTTTTCACGTTGCCGGCTCACACGCTCGATGACGTGCGCGCCGCCATGGCGCGCGGCGCCGTGGAGGTTGCCGCCTACGACCGCGACAACGCTCGGCTCTTGAGCAGCGGCACCCTCGCCACCATCGACAACATGATCGATCAGGCCACCGCAACCTATAAGCTGAAGGCGATGTTCGCCAACGCCGACGAAACCTTGTGGCCCGGCGAGTTCATCAATGCGCGGCTGTTGCTCGAGGTTCGCAAGGAGGCCGTGGTCATCCCCCATGTCGCCGTGCAGCGCGGCCCGCACGGCCTGTTCGCCTGGATCGTGAAAAACGACAACACGGTCGAGCCGCGGCCCATCGTCACCGGCACGACGACCGACGACCGCACCATCGTGACCTCCGGCATTGCCGCGGGCGAGCGCGTGGTGACCGACGGCCAGTACAAGCTGCAGACCGGCGCCGCTGTCACCATCATTGATCCGCGCGCTGTCGCGCGAGGCGGCCAATCGTGAACATATCCGAACCGTTCATCCGGCGGCCGGTCGCGACCACGTTGTTGATGGCGGCGCTCGCCTTCGTCGGCATCGTCGCCTTTCCGTTCCTGCCGGTGGCGCCGCTGCCGCAGGTCGACTTTCCGACCATCCAGGTGACGACGACCTGGGCCGGCGCCAGCGCCGAGACCATGGCGACTTCGGTCGCGGCGCCGCTCGAGCAGCAGTTCGGTCAGATCGCCGGTATTACGCAGATGACGTCGACGAGTTCGCTCGGCTCCGCCACGATCGTTATTCAGTTCGACCTCGAACGTAACATCGACTCCGCCGCCCAGGACGTGCAGTCGGCCATCACGGTCGCCGCCAAGCAGCTGCCGCAATCGCTGACCACGCCGCCGAGCTACAAAAAGGTCAATCCGGCCGACGTACCGATTTTGCTGTTGTCGGTGCATTCCGACACCATGCCGCTGATCAATGTCGACGAGTTCGCCAACATCTTCCTGGCGCAGCAGATCTCGCAGGCGAGCGGCGTCGCCCAGGTCTCGGTGTTCGGCGACCGCGCGCCGTCGATCAGGGTGCAGGTCGACCCCGCCAAGCTGGCATCGAGCGGCCTGACACTGGAAGACATCCGCGGCACGCTGATCAGCTCGACGACCAACGCCGCCAAGGGCGTGATCAACACTGACCGCATCACTTTTACGATTGCCGCCAACGACCAGATCACCGATGCCGACACGTTCAACGACGTGGTGCTGGCATACCGCAACGGCGCGCCGATCCGGGTGCGCGACGTCGGCCAGGCCGTATCCGAGCAGGTCGACCGCACCGTCGCCGCCTATCAGAACAACCGGGACGGCGTCATTCTGGCGGTCTTCAAGCAGCCCGGCGCCAACGTCATCGAGACCGTCGACCACATCAAGGCCGAGCTGCCGCAGCTCGCGGCGCGCATCCCGCCGGCCGTCAAGGTCGAGACCATCCTCGACCGCACCAAGACGATCCGCGCCTCGGTCGCCGAGGTGGAATTTACGCTGATGCTCACCATCGGCCTTGTCGTGATGGTGATCCTGCTGTTCCTGCGCAATTTCTGGGCGACGCTTATTCCGAGCATCACCGTGCCGTTGGCGCTGGCCGGATCGTTCGCCGTCATGTACCTGATGCATTTCAGCCTCGACAACCTGTCGCTGATGGCGCTCACCATCGCGGTCGGCTTCGTGGTCGACGATGCCATCGTGGTTGTCGAGAACATTTATCGCCACGTCGAGAACGGCGAGGCGCCGTTCCAGGCGGCGCTCAAGGGTGCGCGCGAAATCGGCTTTACGGTGCTGTCGATTTCCTGCTCGCTGGTGGCGGTGTTCATACCGCTGTTGCTGATGAGCGGCATCATCGGCCGGCTTTTCCGCGAATTCGCGCTGACCGTCACCGCCTCGATTGCGGTCTCGGCGCTGGTATCGCTGACCTTGGCGCCGATGATGTGCTCGCGCTTCATGCACCGCGAGGCCGAAACGCACGGTCCGATCTATCGCACGATCGAGCGCGGCTTCAACGGCATGCTCGACTTCTACCGCCGCACCCTCGATATCGTGCTGAGGCATCAGCCGATCACGCTCGGCGTGTTCTTCGCCACCATGGCGTTGACCCTGGTGATGGCGATCGAGATCCCCAAGGGCTTCTTTCCCATCCAGGATACCGGCATGATCCAGGGCTTTGCCGAATCCGCGCAGGACACGTCGCCTCAGCAAATGATGCGCCTGATGCACACCATTGGCGACATCATTCTCAAAGATCCCGACGTCGAAGGATTTGGCTCGTTCACCGGCTCGGCGGGCACGGCGCAATCGGCGAATACCGGACGCTTTTTCATCGTGCTCAAGCCGCGCGACGAACGCGCGCTCACCTCGTCGCAGATCATCGACCGCCTGCGGCCGCAGCTCGTTACGCTTCAAGGCGTCAATATGTTCCTGCAGCCGACCCAGGACATCAACGTCGGCGCGCGGGTCGCGCGCGGCAGCTTCCAGTACACGCTTCAAGACACGAATATCCAGGAGCTGAACGAGTGGTCGCAGAAGCTCACTGAGAAGCTGCGCACGCTGCCGCAGATCACCGACGTCACCAGCGATCTTTTGGCCAACGCGCCAAAACTGCAGATCACCATCAACCGCGATCAGGCGGCGCGTTTCGGCATCTCGCCGCAAGCCATCGACGATACGCTCAACGACGCCTTCGGCCAGCGCCAGATCACGCAATACTTCACCCAGCTGAAGACCTACTTCGTGGTCCTCGAAATCCTGCCCGACCTGCAAAAGGATCTATCGACGCTCGACCGGCTCTACGTGAAATCGCCGTTGACCGGCGGCGCGGTGCCGCTCTCCGCCCTGGTCAGCGTCGACTCGAACGGGGTCGGCCCGCTTCTGATCTCGCATCAGGCGCAGTTTCCGGCGGTGACCATCACCTTCAACCTGGTGCGCGGCGTATCGCTCGGCCAAGCCGTGGAGGCGGTGAACGACGCGTCGAACGCAATCGGCATGCCATTGGCCATCATCCCGACCTTCCAGGGCAACGCTCAAGCGTTCCAAACCTCGTTGAAGAGCGAGCCGGCGCTGATCGCCGCCGCCTTGATCGTCGTCTACATCATTCTCGGCGTGCTCTATGAGAGCTTCATTCACCCGCTGACCATTCTCTCGACCTTGCCGTCGGCCGGCATCGGCGCGCTCTTGGCGCTGCGCCTCGGCCACATGGACCTGTCGGTAATCGGCATCATCGGCATCATTCTGTTGATCGGCATCGTCAAGAAGAACGGCATCATGCTGGTCGACTTCGCCATCGGCGCCGAGCGCGACCGGCATTTGCCGCCGATCGCCGCGATCCGCGAAGCCTGTCTGCTGCGCTTCCGGCCGATCCTGATGACCACGGCGGCGGCGATGCTCGCCGGCATCCCGCTGGCGCTCGGCAACGGTGCCGGCTCGGAGATGCGGCAGCCGCTCGGCTACGCCATGGTGGGCGGCCTGGCGCTGAGCCAGATGCTGACGCTCTACACCACGCCGGTCGTTTATCTCTATCTCGACCGCCTGCAGACCTGGCTGTTCGGCGCCAGGCGCGGACCGGTCATCGAAGAAGCCGAACGCGTGCACGCTGTAGCGGCCGAATAGCGTCATTGAGGCGTCTTTAAAAATCGGACGGCCGGTGTCCGGCGAACGTCCGCCCTGCCTGCGAGAGCACAACAGGCTCGACACTGCCGCCATGTCGGCCGCCTATAGGCGACATTCGGCCACTTCTCGGCTATAGGCCGAACGACTGCTGCCTCTATATCGGCACCTATGGCAGCTAGCCGACGACCTGTGGAAGGAACTGACCTATATCAAGCGATACACCATGGTGGAAACGCGGCATTATCTATCAGATCTATCCGCGGTCGTTCCAGGACAGCAACGGCGACGGCGTCGGGGACCTTAACGGAATTCGCCGGCGGCTCGACTATCTGACGTGGCTTGGAATTGACGGGATTTGGATCTCGCCAATCTACCCGTCGCCGATGGCCGACTTCGGCTACGACATTACGAACTACTGCGATATCGCCCCGGTATTCGGCACCCTGGCTGATTTCGACGCATTGGTTCAAGAAGTGCATCAGCGCGGACTGAAAGTCGTTCTCGATTTCGTTCCCAATCATACATCCGACCAGCATCCTTGGTTTATCGAGAGCCGGTCATCGCAACGCAACGAGAAGAGAGATTGGTATATTTGGCGCGATGGCAAGCCCGATGGCGCGCCGCCCAACAACTGGGTTTCACAATTCGGCGGTCCGGCATGGACATTCGACGCGGCCACCCGCCAGTATTATCTCCACAGTTTCCTTAGCCAACAACCTGACTTGAATTGGCGCAATCCGGAAGTTCGCCATGCGATGTATAACGTGTTGCGGTTCTGGCTCGACCGCGGCGTCGACGGCTTTCGTGTCGATGTGCTCTGGCTTTTGATCAAAGACGCGCTGTTTCGCGATAATCCGCCAAATCCCAACTATCGACAAAATCAGCCCGCCATCGATCGTTATTTGTCGCTGTACAATGCCGACCAGCCGGAAATCCATGACGTGGTTGCCGAAATGAGATCAGTTCTCGACGCCTACGCCGATCGTGTGCTGATCGGCGAAATCTATCTGCCGTTCAGCCGGCTTGCCTTGTACTACGGCAAGAATCTCGAAGGCGCCCAGTTGCCGTTCAACTTTGCCCTCATTCACGCGGCGTGGAGCGCAAGCGAGATAGCCGGCTTGATCCGGGATTACGAGCAGGCGCTGCCCCGCGATGGCTGGCCCAATTGGGTTTTCGGCAATCACGACCAGCCGCGGATTGCCGCGCGGGTCGGGCCGCGCCGCGCCCGCACCGCCGCAATGCTGTTACTCACGTTGCGCGGCACGCCGACGATGTATTACGGCGATGAGATCGGTTTGGCGCGCGTGGCGATTCCACAAGATCTGGCGCAAGATCCGTGGGAAAAGAACGAACCGGGACTCGGCGTTGGCCGCGATCCTTGGCGGACGCCCATGCAGTGGGACGCCTCCGAAGGCGCGGGCTTCACCACGGGAACGCCGTGGCTGCCATTTGCTGCAGATTTCGCTCGCAACAACGTTGCCGCCCTCAAGCGTGGCCCGTCTTCGTTGCTTTGCCTTTATCGAGCCTTGATCGAGCTAAGGCGGCACCATCGCGCTTTGCGCGTGGGCGCCGTTCGCGTGCTCGCGGTCGACAATAATGTGCTTTGCTTCGAGCGCCGTTGCGACGATGAACGGCTGATCGTCGCGCTCAACTTTGGCGACGAGGATGCTCCGCTCAATGTCCCCGGCGTGAACGGCGTGACCGCATTGCTTTCGACCTTTATGGATCGCGCGGGCGCGGCAACCGGACTACGACTGCGGCCGAACGAAGGGATTATTTTGGCCGTGGCGCAATGAATCCCCGCATGTAATTCCAGCTCAAAATTCACTGCGCTTGAGCAGATAATCGAGGCCGCCGACGCGGAACCAACGGTAACCATAGGCGTCAAGACAGACGCGATGCTTGCCGTTCGGCAGCCGCGTGCTGTGGTCGTCCGACAACAAGCTGATCAGTCTGTCGTCAACGCCTTTTTCCAGACCAACCGTAAATTCGATCTCGCATGGCGCCGGTGCGAAATTGTGCAGCGCCAGAACTGAATTATTTCGCCAATCGAAACGTATCGCCAGAACAGATCTGTCGCCGACATCCAATATTTCGAAATCTCCCCAACCGATCTCGGGCACCTCTTTGCGCATGCGGATGATGCGTTCGGTCCAATTCAAAAGCGAGTTTGGATCGCGACGCTGATCCGCGGCATTCACGTGCTGATAGCTGTACGGGCCGTCGTCGATGACCGGCACCACCGGCTTTTTGCTTTTCGTAAAACCGCCGTGCGGCTCGCGCGACCACTGCATCGGCGTTCGGCAGCTGGTCCGTTCCGGCAGGGCAAGATTGTCACCCATACCGAGTTCGTCGCCATAACGGAGTACCGGGGTTCCCGGCAATGTGAACATCAGGCTGTAAGCGAGCTCAATGCGACGCCGATCGCCGCCCAGCATGGGAGCCAGCCGGCGCCTGATGCCGCGTTGGTAAAGCTGATCTTCAGGATTGGGGCCGAATTCCGCGAACACGGTCTGCCGCTGTGTCTCGCTGAGGCGGCCCAGGTCGAGTTCGTCATGATTGCGCAGAAAATTACCCCATTGGGCGGTGGCGGGTCGGGCTTTTGTCTTGGTCAGCGCCTTGACCAGAGGTCGTGTATCCGCCGAGGCCAGGGCATAAAACAGATTTTGATTGACCTGGAAGTTGAACATCATCTGCATCCGATCGCCCTCCGCTCCGAAATAGTTCATATCGGTGCGCGGCAGGACGTTCGCCTCGGCCAAGATGATCGAATTGCCTTCCCGCCATTGCAGGAATTCGCGGAACGAGCGCAGCATCTCGTAATGTTCGCGAGGCTTGCCGACGTCGGCGCCCTTGCTGCTGATGATAAAAGGCACCGCGTCCATTCGAAAACCGGCGACGCCAAGCTGCACCCAAAATCCCATGATCTTGAGGATTTCAGATTGCACTTCAGGATTTGAGGTGTTGAGATCGGGCTGGAAATCATAAAACCGGTGAAAATACCATTGCTTCGCTACGCTGTCGTAGCTCCAGGTCGACTTCTGCGTGCCCGGAAAGACCATGCCTTTATTGGCGTTCGACGGCCGCTTCTTTGACCAGACATACCAGTCGCGATGTTTCGAGTGCGGGTCGCGCCGCGCTTCCTGAAACCATCTATGCTCGTTCGACGTGTGATTAACAACAAGATCGATGATCACTCGAATGCCCCGCTGGGCGGCGGCGTGGGTGAATTCGACGAAATCGCCAAGCGTGCCGAAGGCTGGGTTGACGCCGTAATAATCTGCAACGTCGTAGCCGTCGTCGCGCCCCGGAGAGGTCTGAAAAGGCATCAGCCAAATCGTCGTGACGCCGAGCCCATGCAAATAGTCCAGCCGGCGCATCAACCCCTGGAAGTCGCCGATGCCGTCGCCGTTGGCGTCCATGTAGGTGGCGACCGACAGGCAATAAACGACCGCATTCTTGTACCAGAGGTCCTTGATCATGCAATTTCGCCAAATCGGGCGCGGTCGTTTCGCCGAGCGACCCAAATCAACCGCGCAGATGCAGCGCGGTTCCTTGAATCGACGACCACTCAACCGGATGAGGCCGACCTTGGCCGGGACGCCCGCCGACGTCCGCCGGTAGCCGGCGCTATCGCCACAGCTCGGCGCTGGCGAGCCGCGCGCCTTCGACCAGCGCGCCGAGTTTTGCCCACATGATGCTCGGGTGCACCCGGCGGTGAAACGGCCCCTGGGCAAAACCGCAATCGGTGCCGGCAATGACGTTGTCGCGGCCGACCAGCCGCGCCAGCCGGACGATGCGTTCGGCGACAAGCTCCGGATGCTCGACCACATTGGTGGCATGACTGATCACGCCGGGGATCAGTACCCTGCCCTGCGGCAGCTTCGCGCTTTCCCACGCCCGCCATTCGTGCTCGTGACGCGGATTGGCGCCCTCGATCACCAATGCGCCGACGTTGAGCTGCAAGATCAGGTCGACGATGTCTTTGAGCGCCACGTCACTGGTGTGCGGACCGGGCCAGCTGCCCCAGCAGACGTGATAGCGGATGCGGTCGACAGGCAGGCCGGCAAGCGCCGCATTGGTCACCTCGATCTGCAGCGCCAGCCATTTGCGGTATTCGGCAAAGCTCGCCGGCGGGACCATGCGGTCGTAGGTGACGGCGGCGCGCGCGTCGTCGAGCTGCAGCACAAAGCCGGCATCGATAATGGTGCGATATTCGGTGCGCATCGCCGCGCCGATGGCGCGGATCAGCTCCTCGTCGGTTTTGTAGTATTCGTTCTTGCGGTCCGGAATGACGCTGGCCGGCGCCGCCACCGGCAGGAACGCCTCCTCGACCTTTACGTCCTTGAGCGCCGCCTTGAAATTATCGATGTCGCGATTGAGCTCTGCCTGTCCGGTGTAGCTGATGGGGCCGACGCAGACCGCTTCGGTCGTGGTCGCCACGCCTTCGCGGGCATCGAGCTCGGCATAGAATTCGGCGAACTTTTCGCGGTCGACGCCGCGGGCGAACGGATTTTTGCCCCCGGCCTCGATCGGTCGCCGCTCGAAGCCGCTCAAGCGCTCCAGCACGTATTGCGACCACGAGATCGACTTGCCGAACTCGCCATCGGAGACGACGTCGACCCCGACCTCGCCCTGTTTGCGCACAACCTCGGCGACGGTTTCCTTCAGGCACTTCCGATACGCCGCCTCGTCGTACGGCCTGCCGGCCTGCTTGGCGCGCAAAAATTCCTGCAGCGCCGGCGGGCGGATGAGACTGCCCACATGGGTAGTGAGGATGCGGTCGCTGCTACGCTTCATTTCATTCTCCGTCGGCAACGCCCTCACTGACGGAGAGCGTGGACTAGCTCATAGCGCATCGAGCCTGCCGCGCAATGCCGCGCCGATCCACCTGACGCGGCCAGAATGGTCAAGGCGAACTTGAGAGCCAGATGAGCGTATAGAGCTGGTGGTTTAGGCGGCTGATTTTGCAGCCGCATTCGCGGCGAGTGGCGCCAGCGCGCTATCGCCGGCGGCGCGCCTGATGCGGTCGAGCATAAGCTCGATCGAGGCGATCTCGACGCGGTTGCGGCCGTTGTCCTTGGCGCGATAGAGCGCCTGATCGGCCTGCGCCAACAGCGCCGTCAGATCGAGCGTGGCGTCGTGACTGATGACGATCCCGATGCTCACCGTGGCGGCCACCGGCCGGCCGTCGACTTCGCCGGTCGCTGCGGCAAAAGCCGAGCGGACCTCTTCGGCAACCGCGAGCGCGCGGTCGCGGCTGATGTCGAACAGCATCGCGGCAAATTCTTCGCCGCCGAGCCGGCCGAACAGATCGATGCGCCGCATCGAGCGGTTTGCAACTTCGGCAAACACCTCGAGCACGCGATCGCCGACGGCATGGCCGAAGCGGTCATTGATCGATTTGAAATTGTCGAGGTCGAGCAGCATCACCGCGACCGGCCGCGGATCGGCGGCTTGGCGCTTGAGCTGCGCTTCGCCGTCTTGCAGGAACGCGCGCCGGTTGGCGACGCCGGTCAAAGGATCGATCAGCGCCGCGGTCTTGTGGCGGTGCTCGGTGCGTTCCTTGGCCATGGCGAGCAGGATGAAAGCGATGGCGATGGTGAACAGCAGCGCTTCGAAGCTGAGCACTGTGAGCCAAACGCTTTCGAATACCTCGTTGCTGGTCGGCGACCACGGCAGCATGGCGCCGAACGGCGTGCGCAACAGGTAGAGCGCACCGTGGGCGAACAGCATGAAAATCGCCGGCCATCGCGACACCAGCGGCTCGCTGCGTCCGCGCCAGAACTCGTACGCTGCGGCCCACGTAAAGGTGGTGATGATGCCTGAACTGATGAGCACGCGCATGTTGAACGAGCCGGCGACGAGCGGCGTGCGGCAAAGCACGAGCCACAACGCGGCGCCGCCGAACAACAATAGCGGCTGCGGCTTCAAATGATCGAATACCCGCGCCCCGGTCCAGGTCAGCGCGAAAGCGGTGAACAGAAGGGCGTTGGCGATATCGATCGAAACGAGATCCGGCACCGAACCGTAGAGCCCGAACAGCACCACCGAGGCGGCGCGCAACAGATGGGCAAAGCCCCACCACGCCACCGCCGTGATCGCCGTGTTCTGCACCCAGGCGAACAGCAGCAGCAGTCCCAAAATCGCTTCCACGTAAATCGTGACGAGGAAGAGCGTGTTGACGTCGAGGTTCATCGCTGCGACCGGGTGAGCAAAACGGGCTGGCGCCTTTTGAGAGCCCGTGGTGACGCATACAGCCATGGCCGCAAACAAGAGGTGAATGGAAAGCCGAGCACACTCACCGGCACGGCGCGATGGTTTCGATAGCGTTGCGGCGAAAGCGCCGATACGAAGCATTTGTCCCAGATCAGGATGCCGCCCCCGCAAATGCCCCCGGCGAGAGCCCGGACGTGCCTTGTTTCAGCGGTTTAGCTCCTTTAGGGTCGCGGCCGGCGGACGGGACGCTTTATGCAGGTGAACAACGGCATCGTCGAGGCGATCGGCAACACGCCCTTGATCCGGCTCGAACGCGTTTCGGCGGCGACCGGCTGCACGATTTTGGGCAAGGCCGAGTTCATGAATCCGGGCCAGTCGGTCAAGGACCGGGCAGCCCGCCAGATCATCCTCGGAGCGGAGAAACGCGGCGAGATCCGACCGGGCGGCCTTGTCGTCGAGGGCACTGCCGGCAATACCGGTATTGGTCTGGCGCTGGTCGCCAATGCGCGCGGCTACCGCACGCTCATCGTCATCCCCGAGACGCAAAGCCAGGAGAAGAAGGACATGCTGCGGCTCGCCGGCGCGCAGCTCATCGAAGTACCGGCAGTGCCGTATGGCAATCCCAACAATTATCAGCACATCGCGCGCCGAATGGCCGAACAATTGCGCCAGCGCGAGCCCAACGGTGTCCTCTATGCCGATCAATGGAATAATCTCGACAATCGTCTGGCGCACTATCTAACAACCGGGCCGGAAATCTGGCAGCAGACGGACGGCAAGGTCGATGGATTCATCTGCGCCATCGGCACCGGCGGCACGCTCTCCGGGGTGGCGAAATATCTGCGCGAGAAGAAAAAGGACGTGGTGGTCGGCTGTGCCGATCCGCACGGCGCGGCGATGTATGAGCTGTTTGCGCACGGCGCCGTCAAAACTTCGCCGGGCAATTCGATCACCGAAGGAATCGGGCTCGGCCGCGTGACGCCGATCATCGATGGGCTGGAAGTCGAGAAGCCCTATCTCATTGCGGATTCGGAGGCGTTGCCGATCATTTTCGATCTGCTTGAGCACGAAGGCCTTTGCCTGGGCGGTTCTTCGGGCATTAATGTTGCCGGTGCGGTGCGCCTCGCCAAGGAGCTTGGTCCGGGGCATACCATCGTCACCGTGCTTGCCGACTATGGCACGCGCTATCAATCAAAGCTGTTCAATCCGGCGTTCTTGCGTGAGAAGAAGCTGCCGGTGCCGGCGTGGCTGGAGCGCCGGTCGGACATCAAGGTTCCTTACGAATAGCGCGGCCGGTGCGCGGCCGCAGCCCGGTTGCGCACGAACTTGGCCGTGACACCGGCGTTATCATCGAAACCTCCATGCACCGATGGTTGAGACCATGCTGCGAACCGATCCCGACCCTGCCCCGCTGCCGCCGAACCGCTGGCTGAAATCGACCGATTGGCTGGCGCAGCACCTGCGCGACCGCGACGTCGTCGCTGTCGACGGCTCTTATTTCCTGCCGACGCAAAAACGTGACGCGCATGCCGAATACAAGAGCGGCCATATCCCCGGCGCGGTGTTCTTCGACATCGAGGCGATCTGCGATGACTCCACCGAGCTGCCGCACATGCTGCCCGGCGCCAATCAATTCGGCGAAGCGATCGGCGCGCTCGGCATCGGCGACGGCGACACGGTCGTGGTCTACGACAGCCAGGGCCTCTATTCGGCGGCGCGGGTATGGTGGACGTTCCGGGTGTTCGGCGCCAAGAACGTCTTCATCCTCGATGGCGGCCTGCCCAAATGGAAGGCGGAAAGCCGGCCGATCGAGACCGGCGAGGCCAAGCGGCCGGCCAAGCAATTTCACGCCGAGATGGACATCGGCCCGGTCGCCATGCTGGCAGACGTACGCATGGCGTTGAGCAATGAAAGCGCGCAAATCGTCGACGCGCGCTCGGCCGCGCGGTTTGCCGGTACCGTGCCGGAACCGCGCCCGGGGCTGCGCTCGGGCCACATGCCAGGCTCGTTCAACGTGCCATTCGAGCGCGTGGTGGAAAACGGCCGGCTGGTGTCGCGCGAACGCATCGAGGAAGCGTTCACCGCGGCTGGCGTCGATCTCGATAAGCCGATCATCACGTCGTGCGGATCCGGCGTGACGGCGGCCATTTTGACCCTGGCGCTGGAATCCGTCGGCCGATCGCCCAAAGGTCTCTACGACGGCTCGTGGTCGGAATGGGGTTCGCGGCCCGACCTGCCGGTCGAACGCGGCTAAACTTCGCGATCAGTGCCATGGCCGCCGTGAAGCGCGTCGCGCTGGTGACTGGAGGCGCCAACGGCATTGGCCGAGCCGTCTGTCGTCATCTGCTCGGCTCAGGCTGGCGCGTCGGCATTGTCGATCTCCCCGGCAGCGGTCTGGCCCGCCATTTTGCGGCGCGCGCGCATAACCTCATGCTGATCGAAGGCGACGTGGGCGAAGAAGAGACCGCGGCACGTGCCGTAGCTGCGATCACCGACCGCTTCGGCCGGCTCGACGGCCTCGTATCCAACGCCGGCATCATGATCCGAAAGCCGTTGCGCGCGCTGACGCTTGCCGAATGGCATCGCGTCATCGACACCAATCTGACCGCGACGTTTTTGCTGGCGCGCGCCGCCGAGCCAGCGCTGCGCAAAAGCCGCGGCGCGATTGTCACCATTGCCTCGACGCGCGCCACAATGTCGGAGCCGAACACTGAATCCTATTCGGCCTCCAAGGGCGGCGTGGTCGCCCTCACCCACTCGCTTGCCGTCGGTCTCGGACCGGACGTGCGCGTCAACTGCGTCAGCCCCGGCTGGATCGAGACCAAGGATTACGCCGCGCTGCGCCACAAGGACCATGCCCAGCATCCCGCCGGCCGCGTCGGCAAGCCGCAAGACGTTGCCGAACTCGTCGCCTGGCTTCTCGACGGCGAGCGCTCCGGCTTCGTCACCGGCGCCAATTTCGTCATCGACGGCGGCATGACGCGCAAGATGATCTACGAGGAGTGAGCGCTCTATCGGCGCTTCGGCGGGGCGTTTAGCCGACCGGACCGCTGAGCGCTAGACGCAAACCCTTGAACAGACGCAAACTGTGGCTGTTCTCGCCGTTCCGGCGTTCTGCGGGCGGCCGTTCCAAAAACGCCCGCGTGCGCGCCGGCGCCGCCTTGGTCAGTGCGGCCACGTATTTCGCCGCTTTCGGCTTGTCGCCGATCGTGGCGTAAATCGAGGCCAGCCAGGCGTGGACCAGCGGCGAGCCAGGCATGAACGTATCGGCACGCAACGCCCAGGCCAGTGCGTCCTGATCATGGCCCAGTTCGAGCTCCGCCTCGGCAGCGAACAGATACCAGTAACCGGCCGTCGGATCGTTCGCCGTGGCGGCGCGGATCGTCTGCAGAATCTGTTCGAGCCCTTTGTCCGGCTGGCCCAACCTGACGAGAACGTCGCCCATCTGGCCTTGCGCCGGCAAAAAGCTCGGGTTGATCTCGAGGCAGCGCTGCAGCAACCGCATGCTCGCCTCGTAGTCGCGGCGATGCTTCTGCAGCAGCGCGAGACTGTAAAGCGCCGAAATCGAGTCCGGATATCGGCGCAACGCCTCGTTCAAAACGCCTTCGGTTGCCGCGAGATCCGGCGCGGGATCAAAGTCGATAAAGTTCATCGTGCCGGAGACGTTCACCCGCGCCACGGCCAGCAGCGCTCCCTGATTATGAGGTTCGCGTTGCAGCGCCGCGTTGAACCAGGACAGAGCCGCGGTGAGGGCTTCTCGCGTGCTGCCGCGCTGCAACGCCCAATAGCCGCGCGCGATCAGTTCTCGCGTCGTCAGCTGCACGCTTGGTTTGTCGCGTATCTGCAACGCAGCCAGATTGTCGATCTCGATCGCGACCATACGCGCCACGCCCCGCGCCACATCATCCGCCGTCACAGCGCCATCGTCCGCCCCGCGCTGCAGATTGTCAGACCAAACATTGGCGCGGCTTGTGGTATCAACCAGTTGCAGGTCTATGCTGCGTCCGTTGTCCGTGCTCGTGACGTGTCCCACCACTGCGTAGCGCACGCCGAGCTCGGCGATCAGGCTCGGATCGAACGGGCGGTCGCGATAGTATTCCGAGGCGGACTCCGCAATGACGCGCAGGCCGACGAAGCGGCTGAGATAGCCGATGAGACCATGCGTCAGCGCGCGGGCGAACGCGGCATCTTCGGCGCGTTCGGGGTTGGCCACCGCAAACGGCAAAATGACGACGCCCTGATTGCGCAGTGGAACGGCCACCAGCGCCGTCGGTTTCGAGCCGCTGGCAAATGTCAGTGCGCCGGCGACGGCAAAGACCACGATGGCAGCGGCTAGCCCTGACCAAACGAGGGTCGGCCGCACTTGGCGCCAGAATCGTTGCTGTGGCCTCGGGCCGTCGCCAACCAGGGCGGCAGCCGGAACCTTTGGTTCAGAATCCTCTGGGTCGGCACCCGACAAGTCAGGCGCAATAGCTGGCGCTTCAATGGTGCTGACGGGTTGAAGCGTAACCCCTGGCGCGGGCAATGCGACCTCGCGCGCCTCGGCAGGCTCGAACTCGCCGCGCTTGATTTGTTGGATCAAAGCCCGCGTCGCCGGTTCGGGAGCAACATCGAGCTCGTTTCGCAGCAGGTCGACAACCAACTTGCCGCGGCTCAGGGCAATCTCGCGCCCCTTGTGGCGCGCCAACAGCTGCAAAGCCAAGCGCTGCCAATCCTCGCGCGTCGGATCGAGTGCGACCAAGCGCTCTGCCGCCGCCAGGGCCGCCTCGCCGTCACCCGCGGCCTCGGCATTTCGACACAACGTGTCGAAAACATTTGCCGCCGCCGCCCCCAGCCTGTCGGCTTCTTGATTGCGCCAAACGTCGAATTCGTCGATGTCGAGCGTAAGTTGGTTGAGGAACGGACCGCGCCACAGCGCGGCGGCTTCGACGAGATGCTCCGGCCGGCCCGACGCCGCAAGCGATACCAGCATCCGGGCGTCGACGCGGACCAGTTCACCGGAGAGCTTGATCGTATCGCGGTCGACGAGCAGGATTTCGGAAGCCGCGCATAAATCTTGGCGCAACGAGTTAAGGCACTGGCGCAAGCTGTGGCGCGCCAGCATGTCGGGGTTGTCGCCCCAAAACAGCGTCGCCAGCTGTTCGCGCCTGGCCTGATAGTCAGGCTGCATCGCCAGATACGCGAGCAAGGCCTGCGGCTTTTTTCCCCGAACCGAAATCGGAATGACGCGGCCGACGTCCGCTTCGACCGCGAACGTTCCGAGCAGACGCAAGATGACGCCGCCGAGCTTCGCCATGGATTTGGCCGCCGATATCAGCTGCGCGAATTTATCATTCCTGATCTGCAGACACTAGAACGGCCTGGCTGAAGCTCGCAAAAAAGCGTCCGACTGGACCTAACCCTTTCATTTGTTGAGGGCTTTTCATTGACGCCCCGATGACGCTGGATTGACGCGGTCCAGGCCATGGTCGCCGGAAATGACGCGGGATGCCCTGCACGACCCGCAGTCAAAGCGACTTGAGGCGCTACCATGGCAATAGATCCGAAATTGACCGCTGCCCTGGCGTTGCACCGGTTCGGTTTCGGCCCGGTGCCGGGCGCCATCGCCGCCATCGCCGACGATCCGCGCGGCGCGCTCCTTGCCGAACTCGAGCGGCCCGGCGCCGGCCAAGTTGCGGCGGCTAATCTGCCGAACAGCGCCCAAGCGGGACGCGCCTTCGCCGAATATCGGGCTGAACGCCTGGCCCAGCAGAAACTTTTGCAACGGGCCAAACAACAGGCACCCGCCGGCGGCGACGATATCACTGCAATGAAGCCGGAGGGTGATGCGCAAGCTCGCGGAGCGCAAGCCACAAACAACGGGCAAAACCGGCCGCCGGAACTGCCGGCTCTGCTGGTGCAAAATGAAGCCCAAGTTCGCGTCGCGGCGGCGCTCTCGGCGCCAACCGGATTCGTCGAGCGCCTGGTCTGGTTTTGGTCGAATCACTTTTGCGTTTCGACCGACATTTCCCTGTCGATGGCGGGCGCCTATGAACGCGAGGCCATACGGCCGCACGTCCTTGGCCGCTTCCTCGACATGCTGATTGCGGTCGAAAGCCATCCGGCCATGCTGTTCTACCTCAGCAACGCGCAATCGATGGGACCGAACTCGGTCGCCGGCATCAACAACGATCGCGGTCTCAACGAAAACCTCGCCCGCGAAGCGTTAGAACTGCACACGCTCGGCGTTCGCAGCGGCTATTCGCAAGCCGACGTAACCAGCTTCGCCAAGGTGCTCACCGGTTGGACTTTGATCAACACATTAGTGCCCGCCCATGGCGGCGAGTTCGTGTTCTTCAAGCGCTTTCACGAACCAGGCGAGCAGGTCGTGCTGGGCAGGCATTATCGCGACACCGGTTTCGAACAGGGCCGCTCGGTATTGGCCGATCTCGCGGCCCACCCGGCGACCGCACAGCACATCGCGCGCAAGCTCGCGGTGCACTTTGTCGCCGACGAGCCGCCGCAAGCCCTCGTCGACAAATTGGCGGAACGCTTCATCGTCAGCGATGGCGATCTGAAAGAGGTCGCGAAAGCGCTGATCGGCGCCGACGAATCCTGGACGCCGCGGCGCACCAAGCTGAAGCGCCCGTTCGACTGGCACATCGGCGCTCTGCGTCTCACCGGGGCGCGTGGCGTGATTGCCCGGTTCATGAACGGGCAGGCCCTGCTCGGCGAACCGCTGTGGCGACCACCGGGCCCCAATGGTTTTCCCGAGCACGAAGCCGCCTGGATCGACGGGCTGGCGCAGCGCGTCGACGTGACCAACAGCTTTGCCGGCCGCATCGCCGACCGCGTCGATCCCGTCGCGCTCCTCGACGAAGGGCTCGGCCCGCTCGCCTCCAGCGAGACGCGTGATGCCGTCGCGCGCGCCGGCAATCGCGTCCAGGCGCTCACGCTCTTGCTGATGGCGCCGGAATTTTTGCGGAGATGACCATGACGCTGGATAAGCCGTCGCGACGGCGATTTTTGCTCGGCTCAGGCACGCTGTTTGCCTGGGCGCACCTGCCCAAGCTCGCTCGCGCCGAGGGCCGCGACCCGCGCTTTTTGACCATCGTGCTGCGCGGCGCACTGGACGGGCTCGCCACCGTGGCGCCGGTCGGCGATCCGGATTGGGTACGGCTTCGCGGCGACGATGCGCTCACCCTCGCCGGCAAGACGCCCGCGCTCAAGCTCGACGATTTTTTCGCGCTCAACCCGGCGATGCCTAACCTGCATCGCATGTTCGCCGCCAACGAGGCGATTATCGTCCACGCCACGGCCACCCCCTATCGCGAGCGCTCGCATTTCGACGGCCAGGATGTGCTGGAAAGCGGCGCCGAAAAACCGGGCGCGGTCCGGACCGGCTGGCTCAACCGTTTGCTCGCCGGTCTGGCGCCCGAGGGCCGTCTTCCCGCAAGCGCCGGCAGCGCATTCGCCGTCGGACCGGTGACCCCATTGGTCGTCCGCGGACCGGCCCCGATGCTGATCTGGTCGCCGCGGCGCATTCCGCCGGCGGGCGATGATACGATCGCCCGGCTGGTCGAGCTCTATCGCCACACCGACGTTCGGTTCGCGCAGGTTCTGGAAGGCCGCGCCAAACTTGTTGAGCTCGCCGCAAGATCCGGCATGGTGGAGAAGCCGGCCGGCCCGATTGCCGGGCCTTTCGTCTCACCGCTGGCATACGCCGCGCAACAGCGCACCTACTTCTCGGCGGTCGTGGGCGCGGCCGCCCAATACTTGGCGCAATCCGATGGCCCTCGCGTCGGCGCGCTCTCGCTCAATGGCTGGGATACGCATTACGACGAGGGCATCGCCAGCGGCCAGCTGGCGCAGCTCCTCGGCGCGCTCGATGACGCGTTGGCGTCGATCAAGGACAACATGGGCGCGGCGTGGCGCGAGACCGTGGTCGTGCTCATCACCGAATTCGGCCGCACCGCGCGCATCAACGGCAGCAAGGGGACCGACCACGGCACCGCGACCGTCGCGCTCGCCGTCGGCGGCGCACTCAAGGGCGGCCGTGTCGTCGCCGACTGGCCCGGGCTCAAACCGGCAAATCTTTTGGAAGACCGCGATCTGCGAGCGACCATCGACCTTCGCGCCGTTCTCAAGGGCCTGCTGCGGGACCACTTGCGCGCCGACGAGGGCATGCTCGCAGCCGACGTGTTTCCGGGCAGCGAACAAATAAAGCCGATGGCGGGACTGGTAGTGTCGGCATAGGCGGGAGCTCAATCTCGCTGCGAGCCAACGTGAGAAACTAGGACAAAGATAGGAGAAACAATGAAACCTTTGCTCGCCGTTATCGCGGCGTCGCTGATCGGCCTGTTGGCAATCCTCGACACGGTGGGGCCGGCATCGGCCTCGCGGATATGGACGTTTTGGCCCAATTCCGGCTACTGCCCGCCCGGCACTTGCACCCCCCTGGGCTATTGGCGAGCGGCGAACGTCAAAAACTGCAAGCCGCGGCCGAACTGCCGTTGGCGCTGATCATCAGGCGAAGGAGAAGTCGAGATGCGGTACCTTATACTGGCGAGTCTCTTCCTTGGCACCTTCATGGTCGCAATCGGCACTATGGCGCCGGCTAGTGCTGGAATGCGCCGCTGCATGCATGGCGGCTATTGTCCGCCCGGGACGTGTGTCAAATTCAATCCGAGCGGCGTCAGGCTGCAATACGCCTGCAATGTGAAGAACTGCAGCGCAGCAAACTGTCAGCACTGACTTCGCGGAGGTGCTAATTGAGATCGTCACGCCGCGCGGCGCCGTGTACGCGGCGTCGCGAACATTTCAGGTGTTGAGCGTTTCGGCCGGTTCGAAACACCAGATGCAAGCCTCCTCGTCGGCGCAGGTCCGATGCTCGACGCCGTGCGGCACGACCACATAGCGGGCGCTGCAAAGCTGAAAGCCGCAGGACCAGGATCCTGCGGCTTCCGTTTTGGCGTCCGCTGCGGGGAGGCGAAAACTCAGCGGGCGCCGGGGGAACAACAATTAGAGTTGGGAGTCCGGACCGTCTTGGTCGTCGGAGCCGTTCGGACCGAACCGATGATGGCGCGGCCCGTAGCCCTCGCCGTCGCGACGAAAGCCGTGACCACCCGAACGCCAGCCGCCGTCACGCTCATTGAAAGCGAAGCCGCGGGAGTGCGGCCGCAACATGCGCGCGAGCCGCGTGAACCGCTGCTTCTGCGCGTCGGTCAGGCTCTGGTAGAGCGGTCCACCGGTCTCGGCGACCTTTTTCAGCGCGGCGCTGGCCTTGGCCATGCGGTCGGCGCGGCGCGCCAAGCGGTCGAACGGGCCTGCTTGGTCCTGCTGCGGCGCGGCTTGGTCGGCCGGCGCATTGTCGCGCTGCTGCAGTCTGGCCTGCAGGCGCTCGAGGCGAAGCTGTGTCGCCTCGCGCAGCGCCTGCTCGAACGGCGGCCAGTTCTTGGCCTGGTCCGGCGTCAGTTCGAGACCGGCCTTGAGCGCCGCAATGCGGGCGTCGGTGAACGCCGCCAAATCCTCGGCGCTCGGCCGGTAACGCTGTTCGGCGCGCGGGCCCCAAGGGGGCCCAGCACGAAAGCCGTCGCGTTCACCGAAACGGTGTTGTGCATACACGATCGACGAGCCGGCGACGGCAAGCACGGCCGCCGCGGCAACAACGGACTTGAGCATGGGCTCCTCCAGGAATTTTCTCATGATGGAAATTAAAGGCGTGGCAGCGGCGCGACTCAAGTTAAAGTTTGGTCACGTGCGACGCGCGGATTACAGCTTTGTAATCTTCGCTGGAAAGATGAAATAACACGGCGTTCCGCCGTGCAGGGACGTCGGTCCTTCATTCCGCCTTGATGCCGGCATCGCGGATTACTTTGGCCCACTTTTCGGTCGATTCGACGACAAAAGCGGAGAACTCGGCTTGCGTGCTGATAAACGGAATGTAACCGAGCTCAATAATCCGCGCGGTGAATTTCCGATCAGCAACGCATGCGTTAATCTCGCGATGGAGCCGCTCTACGATCTCAACGGGGGTCTTTTTCGGGGCACCGATGCCCTGCCATGCGGTAGCTTCATAGCCCGGCAGGAATTCGGCAATGGTCGGCACATCCGGCAATACGGTCGAGCGCACCGCGGCCGTTACGCCCAGCGCGCGCAATTTGCCCGCCTTGATGTGTTCTATCGACGTTGCCAACGTATCGAACATGACCGGGACTTTGCCGGAGAGAACGTCCGGGAGCGCCGGACCGGTGCCGCGATATTGAACCGCGACCAAGTCGACGCCCGCCATCATCTTGAATAACTCGCCGTAAATATGCGGCGAGCTGCCGATCCCCGATGATGCGTAATTGATGCTGCCTGGGCGGGCCTTTACGTAAGCAATGAATTCGGCTCCTGTCTTGGCCGGAAAATCAGGATGCACCTCCAAGACGCCAACGCCGCGATTGATGCTGGCAACCGCCGTGACGTCGCGCAGGATGTCGAAGTTGAGGTTTTGGTAAAGCGTTTGATTGATGGCATTGCTCGAGGTGAGATAGAGCAGCGTGTAGCCATCGGCGGGCGCGCGCACGGCGACCTCGGTCCCGACGTTGCCGCCGGCGCCGGCTCGATTTTCGACGACGACAGGTTGACCAAGACGTTCCGATAACGGTTGACCGAGCAGCCGCGCGAACAGATCGACCACGCCGCCCGGCGGAAATGGCGCGATCAACCGCACCGGCCGCGTGGGGTAATCGACGGCCGATGCCACGCGCGGCAAGGCGGGTATCGCCGCTGCGCTTGCGGCCAGACGCAGAAATTTGCGGCGGAGAAGTTTCATCGATTCCCTCCCCAATTTCACCTAGATCGGCAAAGCAACCATCCGAATTATAGGTGCACGCCTAATGCAGCACCTGCTGCAGAAACAGCTTGGTCCGCTCATGCTGCGGCGCCTCGAAAAATTGCTTCGGCGCATTGATCTCGACGATCTGGCCGTCCGCCATGAAAATCACGCGGTCGGCAACTTGGCGGGCAAAACCCATTTCGTGCGTCACCACCAGCATGGTGATGCCGTCGGCCGCCAACTCGACCATGGTGTCGAGCACCTCCTTGACCATTTCGGGATCGAGCGCCGAGGTCGGCTCGTCGAACAGCATGATGTTGGGATTCATGCACAGCGCACGCGCGATCGCCACGCGCTGCTGCTGGCCGCCCGACAGCCGCGCCGGATATTTGTCTGCCTGCTCGGGAATCCGCACGCGCGCCAGAAACCGCATCGCCAGCTCTTCGGCCTGCTTTTTCGGCATGCGCCGCACCCAGATCGGCGCCAGCGTGCAGTTTTCCAGAACCGTGAGATGCGGAAACAGATTGAACTGCTGGAATACCATGCCGACGTTGCGGCGCACGGCGAGGATCTGCTTCGGGTCCTCGGTCAGTTCGATGCCGTCGACCACCACCTTGCCGCGCTGCCAGTCTTCCAGCCGGTTGACGCAGCGCAACAGCGTCGACTTACCGCCGCCCGACGGGCCGCAAATGACAATGCGCTCGCCGCGCGCCACCGCCAGGTTGATGTCGCGCAATACGTGAAACTGGCCGTACCATTTGTGCAGATCGACGACCTGCACGGCCGCTTCGGCGCGGGACTGACTTGCAGAAACCTGGTCGGGATTTGGAATGGCCATGGGCAGCCCCTTCAGCGGCGGTCGCCGCGCGACAATCGCGCTTCGACGCCGCGCGCATAACGCGACATGCCGTAGCAGCAGATAAAGTAGAACAAGGCAGCGAAAGCGTAGCCGGTCGCCGCGGTCACCGGCGTTGCCCATTTCGGATCGCCGCGCGCTGCCTCGATGGTACGCAGCAAATCGAAGATGCCGACGACGAACACCAGCGTCGTGTCCTTGAAGAGACCGATGAACGTGTTGACGATGTTGGGCAGCGTGATGCGCAAGGCCTGCGGCAGGATGACGAGGCCCATCATGCGCCAATAAGTCAGCGCCAGCACCCGCGCGGCCTCGTACTGGCCGCGCGGTACCGCCGCGAGCCCGCCGCGCACCACTTCCGCCATATAGGCCGACGCGAACAGCGCCACGCCGATCAGTGCGCGAACGAGCTTATCCGGCTCGAACTGCTGGGGCACGAACAGCGGCAGCATGACGCTCGCCATGAACAGCACCGTGATCAGCGGTACGCCGCGAACGAACTCGATGAAGCCGACGGCGAACCAGCGCACCGCGGGAAGCTCGGAGCGGCGGCCGAGCGCCAGCAGAATGCCGATCGGCAGCGATGCGACGATGCCGACGGTCGCCACCACGATGGTCACCAGCACGCCGCCCCACAGACTGGTCGGCACCTCGGCAAGGCCGATTGCCGGAAAGCCGTAAAGCAGCACGAACGACAGCGCCGGCAGAATGATGAAGAAATAGATCGCGCCGAGATCGCGGCGCGGCGCCGACAGCCAGCCAAGCCAGCCGATGCCGAACAGCAGAGCGGCAAAGAACAGATCGACGCGCCAGCGTTCGGCAATCGGGTAGAACCCGTAGGTAAAGTACGAGAGCCATACCCGCACGAAGGCCCAGCAGGCGCCCGGTTCCGGGTGCGCGGCCGTGGCGAGGCAGACCTCGCGATCGGGCCCGGTCCACACGGCATCGATGAAAAGGAAGCGCAGGAACGGCGGCGCGGCCCAAAGGATCAAGGCCGCGCAGGCGAGCGTCAGCACAGTATTGCCGAGCGAGGAAAACAGGTTGGCGCGCAGCCAGCCGATGAAGCCCGAGGTTGCCACCGGCGGCGGCAGCACGTCGGCCGGTGCGGTGCGCACGTAAACCACCGGCGTATCGGCGATCGCCGCCATGATCAGCGCTCCACGATGGCGGTCATCCGCCCGTACAGGTTCATCAACAGCGAGGTGACCAAGCTGATGGTGAGATAGACCGCCATGGTGATGGCGATGACTTCGACGGCTTGGCCCGTGATGTTGAGCACCGAGCCGGCGAAAACCTGCACCAGGTCCGGATAACCGATGGCGACCGCGAGCGAAGAGTTTTTGATGAGATTGAGATACTGGCTGGTCAGTGGCGGCACGATCACGCGCATCGCTTGCGGCACCACGACGAGGCGCAGCGTGGCGCCGGAACGAAGTCCGAGCGCCTGCGCGGCCTCGGTCTGGCCCGGCGACACTGCCAGAATGCCGGCGCGCACCACTTCGGCGATGAACGCCGCCGTGTAGACCGACAGCGCCAGAACCAGCGCGGCGAACTCGGGCAGAATTTCCAGGCCGCCGATCACGTTGAACCGGCTGATCTGCGGCTGTTCAAATGCGAGGGGAAAGCCGGCGAGCACGAACGCGGCGAGAGGCAAACCGGCGATCAATGCCGCGCTCCACCAGCCGACCGGCGCCGGCGCGCCGGTGCGCTCACGGCGGCGGCGCGCCCAAATACGCACCGCGATCGCCGCGACAACGCCGACGAGCAACGCCGCCATGACCGCCGCAAAACCCGGCGCAAATTCCGGGCGCGGCAAAAATAATCCGCGATTGTTGAGGAAACCGCCAGTCGGCAACGCAATGCTGTTGCGCAACTCCGGCAGCGCTTTGAGCACCGCGTTGTACCAGAACAAGAGCTGCAGCAGCAGCGGAATGTTGCGGATCAATTCGACATAACCGCCGGCAAGTCGCGTCACCAACCAATTGCGCGATAGCCGGGCTATACCGATGGTGAAGCCCAACGCCGTCGCCAGAACGATGCCGAGACCGGCCACGAGCAGCGTATTGAGCAATCCGACCCAAAACGCGCGGCCGAAGGTCGAAGTGCTCGCCGAATAGGCAATCAGCGTCTGGCTGATATCGAAGCCGGCCGAATTGTTCCAGAAACCAAAGCCGGAGGCGATGTGCGCATGCGCCAGATTGTTGGCGGCGTTCACAAACGCGCCGTAGATCAGGCCGCAGACGATCACGGCCAAAAGCACCTGGAGCGCAATGCGCCCGGCGCGCACCGTGTAGTGCCGCGGCTTTGAAGCGGCGATCATGGCGCTCACCGCGCGACTACGGGCGCCGGTCGGCGGGCGCGCAACGGTGCGCGCTCAGCGCACCGGCAGCCCGTATTGCAGGCCGCCCTTGGTCCACAGCGAGTTGAGCCCGCGCGCGATCTTGAGCGGCGAGCCCTGCCCGACATTGCGCTCAAAACTTTCGCCGTAATTGCCGACGTGCTTGATGATGCGATAGGCCCAGTCGTTGGTCAGTCCGAGCGGCTGGCCGAATTGACCCTCGATGCCGAGCAGCCGCCGAATTTCGGGGTTGGGCGATTTGAGCTGTTCGTCGACGTTGCTCTTGGTGACACCGAGCTCTTCGGCGTCGAGCATGGCTTGGTGCGTCCAGCGCACCAGGTCTTCCCAGGTATCGTCGCCCTGGCGCACCGCCGGACCGAGCGGCTCCTTCGAAATGATTTCGGGCAGCACGATGGTATCGTCCGGATTGGTGACCCGCAGCCGCTCGCTGTAGAGCTGCGAGGAGTCGGTGGTGAACGAATCGCAGCGCCCGGAATCGTAGGCTTTGATCGCCTCGTCGGCGGTGGCGAACGTCACCGTCTTGAGCGCCATGTGATGGGAGCGGAAATAGTCGGTGAGGTTGAGCTCGGTGGTGGTGCCCTGCTGTACGCAGACCGAAGCGCCATTCAATTCGAGCGCCGAGCTGACCTTGAGCGACTTGTGCACCATGAAGCCCTGACCGTCGTAGAAAGTCACCGCGGCGAAATCGAGCCCGAGCGTGGTGTCGCGTGACATGGTCCAGGTGGTATTGCGTGAGAGCACGTCGATTTCGCCCGATTGCAGCGCCGTGAAACGGTTGCCCGTGGTCAACGGTACGAACTTAACCTTGCTCGGGTCATTGAAGATTGCCGCGGCGATGGCACGGCAAAAATCAACGTCGAAACCGGTCCAGTTGCCCTGCGGATCAGGCAGGCCGAAACCGCCCAGCGTGCCGTTGGCGCCGCAGATCAGTTGGCCGCGCTGCTTGACCGTCTGCAGGGTTTGCGACCATGCAGTCTGCGCGGAAAACGCAAGCAGCATGGCAATCGACAGCGCCGTCGCTATACGTTTCATGACCGGACCTTTCAGCAGAAGCCGCACGCCATCTGAGAACGCCGGCGCCACAAGGTCAAGGGGTTGACGGCAGCGTTTTATGTCGGGGTAATGCAAATCCGCGGTCTAGACGCCGCTCCCAGACGGGCGAGCCTGGCATGAACGACAGTAGCGAGAAAAAACCCCCGCCACCGCGCCGGACGGATACCCGCCTTGTCACCGCCGGACGCGATCCAAAATCCTATCATGGCTTCGTCAATCCGCCGGTTTATCACGCTTCGACCGTGCTTTATCCGAGCGCCGAGGATTTTTTGGCGCACCGCGCGCGCTACCAGTATGGGCGGCGCGGCACGCCGACCACCGAGGCGCTGGAAAACGCGGTCGCCGAACTGGAAGGGCCGCAATGCGCCGGCGTGGCGCTGCTGCCATCCGGTCTCGCGGCGATCTCGACGGCACTGCTTTCGGTGTTGCGCGCCGGCGATCATCTGCTTGTCACCGACAGCGCCTATGGGCCGACCCGGAATTTCTGCGAGCACATCCTCCGCCGCCTCGGCGTGACAACGACCTACTACGATCCGCTGCTCGGCGCCGCCGTCGCCGAGCAATTTCGCGACAATACGCGAGCCATCTATCTGGAAGCCCCCGGCTCGCTCAGTTTCGAGATGCAGGACGTGCCGGCCATCGCCCGCGTCGCGCACGACAAAGGCGCGGTCGTGCTGATGGACAATACCTGGGCGACGCCGCTTTATTTCCGCCCGCTCGATTACGGCGTCGATCTCGCGATTCAGGCCGGCACCAAATATATCGGCGGCCATTCCGATGTCATGCTCGGCACGATCTCGGCAAACGCTGCAACCGTCGCGGAGCTCAAAAGCACGGTGCGGTACACGGGCTTGCACGAAGGTCCCGACGACGTCTATCTCGGGCTGCGCGGCCTGCGCACGCTATCGGTGCGGCTCGAACGCCATTACCGGTCAGGCCTCGAAGTGGCGCGCTGGCTGCAGCAGCGCCCCGAAGTGCTGCGGCTTCTGCATCCCGCGCTGCCTGGCGATCCCGGCTATGCGATCTGGAAACGGGATTTCACCGGCGCCTCCGGGCTGTTCAGCATGGTGCTCAAGCCGGCGCCGCAGCAAGCGGTCTTTGCCTTTCTCGACACGCTCGAACTGTTCGGCATCGGCGCCTCGTGGGGCGGCTACGAAAGCCTGGCCATTCCGTTCGACTGCGCGCCGCTACGCACGGCCACGCAGTGGCAGCCGGGCGGCCCGACGGTGCGCTTTCACATCGGCCTGGAGGCGGTCGAGGATTTGATCGCCGATCTCGAACGTGGCTTCGCAGCGCTCGCGGCCGCAGCGCGCGAATGAACCTTAGGAGCTGAAAACAGTCTTCATCGCCATGCCGATGCGCCGCAGCGACGGGCCGGGATAGGCAGCGAGCGTGTGCGGCGAGAACACCAAGCGCCGCGCCGCAAACCAGCGGCGAACCAAGGCCGCAAACAGCGTACCGACCAGGGCACCGGCAATGACGTCGCTCGGGTGATGCGACATCAATACGATGCGGCTGAACATGATGGTCAGTACGTAAAGCCACATGAACGGCCGCGTGCACGGCCATAGCGCGCCGACCGCGAACGCCACCGACGCCGAGGTCGTGCCATGGCCGGACGGCAGGCTCGCGTAATTGGAATCCCAATTGAGCGGCACGAAGGTGAAGGGATGGCCGGCCGGCTCCATATAGGGCCGGGCACGGCCGAACAGGTGCTTGATCAGCGTCGTGACCAGGCCCGGCACGGCGATCGCGAGGAAGAAAAAGCCGAAGCGCGCGGCGAGCGCGGTCAGCACGCCCCAGGAAAATCGCGGCAGGTTGGGCGAGGCCAGCGCCGCCAGCAACAGAACAATGGCGGCGGACGGGATCAGATACCAGCCGGAAAGTCCGGCATTGGTTATTTGCTCAAAGACCTCGACCAATCCGCGCGGCAGGTCGCGCGCCCATGCGACGGCCGGGACATCAAGCAAAAACATCGCGGCAAGCACCGCGCCCAGTATGACAACGATACCGGCATATGCGCTGTTCGGGAACGGCGGCGTGCACGCGCGCGGCGGACGCACCAGTGCAAGGCCCCACTGCGCCAGATTGAGCGGCACGTCGCGACCGGACAGTGACGCTGGCATCCGTGCGTCTTCGAGCGGCTTCATGGCGCGCGGACCATAGTGAAAACGGCGGCGTCGGGAAAGGATTGCTGAGAATAGCGGCACGAGGCCGCGCTCATCGCGTGTCGCTGCCGAGAGGCCGTACGACAGGTAGGAGCGATGCGCCCTCCCCGATCCGCACCACAACGCTGTCGGTCGCGCCGGCGCCGTCGATCACCGTGACCCGCGAGAAACCGGGGCCGTTCGGCGTAAAGAACGCGTTGCCGCGCTGCTGCGGCGACACCGGCACGCCATTGACGAAAACGGTCAGGGGCGCGACCGCGCCGGTCAGTTTGAGCGGCACCGGGTCGGGCTTGCCGTCGGTAGCCGACAAATCGAGCAGCGCGCCGTTGGGCGGAAACAGAATATGCAGCGCCGCCTGCGACGCTCCGCCGGCAAACCCGCCGGGCCGGAAATGCCGCAACGGCGGCGGCAGCTTGGCATTCGACGTCATCAGGACGCCAGGCGGCGGCCGCGGCAGCAGCGTCGGCAGGCCGAGGCGGGCGAAGGCGTCAAATAGGATCGGCGCCGCGACCTCGCGCCCGACCAAGCCCGGCACCGGCGCGCCGTCGGGCCGGCCGACCCAAACCCCGATTGTATGTTTGCCGTCGAAGCCAATCGACCAGGCGTCCCGATAGCCGTAGCTGGTGCCGGTCTTGAACGCGATGCGGCCGGCGACCGCGTTCTCCGGCGGCGGCGCACCGAGCAGCACCTGACCGACGTACCAGGCCGGCACTTCCGCGAGGAGCCGTCGCGCTTGCGGCGCCGGCGCATCGAGCCGTTCGCGCAGCGGCAGAACAGTGCCGAACCGTGCCAAGCCGGCATAGAGCATCACCAGATCGGAAAGTTTTGTCCCGACGCCGCCGAGCCCGATGGCGAGGCCGGGCGCTTGGCCTTCCGGCAGGACCAGAGCAGCGCCGGCCTGCGTAAGCCGCGCGGTGAGCCGGCTGGCGCCGACGCGATCGAGCACCGCAATGGCCGGCATGTTGAGCGATTGCTGCAAAGCCTGGGCGACCGTCACCGTCCCGGCAAAGCTGAAATTGAAGTCGCGCGGCGCGTAGCCGCCATACCGCTCAGGGCGGTCCTCGATCAATGTCTGCGGGTGAATGAAGCCGTCCTCGAAGCCGAGGCCATAGATAAAAGGTTTCAACGTCGAGCCCGGCGAGCGCAGCGCTTGCGTCATGTCGACCTGGCCGGCGCGACGCTCGTCGAAATAGGCGGGAGAACCGACGCGGGCCAATACCTCGCCGCTGGCATTGTCGACGACGAGCAGGGCCAGCGAAATGTTCGGCCCCAGCGTTTGTGCCAGCGACTGGGCGCGCTCGCGCGCCAGCTCTTCGAGATTCTTCTGCAGTTCGGCGTCGATGGTCAGCCGGATTTCGCCGGCACCCGGGGTCTCCGTAATGACCCGATCGGCGGTATGCGGCGCCAAGAGCGGCATCGGCCGCCGCGCGGTCGGCACAGGTTCGGATTTGGCAAGCGCAATGTCTTCGGCCGAGACCGCGCCGGTCGCGGCGTAGCGGTCGAGCACACGGTTGCGGGCGATGCGCGCCAATTCGGGCGCGCGGTCGGGCCGGCGCAACTCCGGCGCTTGCGGCAGCGCCACCAGGAGCGCGGCTTGGCCGAGCGTGAGCCGCCGCGGCTCCCTGCCGAAATAGGCGAGCGACGCCGCGCGGATGCCCTCGATATTGCCGCCGTATGGCGCAAGCTCGAGATAAAGCGACAAAATCTCGTCCTTCGACAGCGCGCGCTCGAGCTCGATGGCGCGCACGATCTGGCGAAGTTTTGCCGCCAACGTGCGGTTGGCGCGCGGCTCCAACAGGCGCGCCACCTGCATGGTCAGGGTCGAGCCGCCGGAACGGATGTGTCCGCTGGCGACAAGCTGCAGTACCCCGCGTGTCAGCGCCAGCGGATCGACGCCATGGTGGGTGCGAAAGCGCTTATCTTCGTACGCGAACAGCACATCGAAAAAACGCGGGTCGACGTCGGCGACATGCGCCGGCAGCCGCCAGCGGCCATCCTCCGTCGCATAGGCGCGCAACAGCCGGCCGTCGCGGTCGAGCACGGTCGCGGAAAACCGCAGATCCTTGCCGAGCGGAACAGGCCCGAGCGACGCAACCCACCACGCCGAGCCGAACAGCGCCGCGATGCCGGCAAACAACAGCGCGGTGAGAGCCATGCATCGCCGGCACGGCGTCTTGTTTGCTGCAATCGTTGCACTCACCGACTTACTTTCCCGCCACCACCTCGACGCTGCCGCTGTCGGTGCGGCCGAACCGGTCGGGGCGGTACATGTCTTCGATGCTGGCCTGCGGCCGCACGTATTTGCCGAGAGCGACCGCGCGCACCACATAGGCGACGGTGAACACCACCGGATCGCCGCTCTTGCGGTTGAACGCCGCGGTGAAGCGGTCGTCGCGGAATTCGGCGTTGGCCGGCTCCGCTCCGTCGGTGATCCACGGCAGCGTGCCGGTGTCGCCGGACGAGACGAGATGCGGATTGTCGATCTCGAAACCGGCCGGCAGATAATCGGCGACAATCAGCCGGCCGAATTGCGGCCGCGCCTCGGTGACTTTCAGCACGACGACCAGGCGGGTGTTCTGCTTGACCTGCGCCGTATCGACCGGATCGCCGTCCATCGTATAGGTCTGCCGCTCGATCCTAAAACCGTGTTCAGCCGCAGGCTCGGGCGTCAGTGGCGCGCCGGTGACGGTAACGACGGCCTTGACGCGGTCGGCGCCGGTATTGGTGACGCGCAACGGATCGTTGAGGTCACCGGCACTGACCGTGCGGTAAAGCGGTTGACTGATCGCTTCGCTGCCGAGCGAAAGCGATACTTTGCCGGCCTCTTTGGCCATTGCGCTTGCGGCGAGCAGCAGCCAGGCATCTTCCTGCGTCGAGGTCGTGCGCAGCGAGCCGCGCGCGGCCTCAACGTGCTGTACGGCCGATTGCACGGTTGCCGAGCTGGCGCCGCTTTCGGCAGCAAGCGTCAGCAGCGCCGCGGCGTCGCGCAAGGTCGAGCCGTAATCCTGCCGGCCGTCGAGGTCGGCGCCTGACTGCGGCGGAAATGCCGCGAGCGCCGCCGCGTAAACGCGCTCGGCGCGTGCGCGATCGCCGGTCAACGCCAGCGCCGCGGCGATCTGCGCTTTGGCAATCGGCGTCGTCAGCGCACTGAGCTTGGCATCGGCGAGATAGCGCAGGTCGCCGATCGGCGCCAAGCCGTTGCGGGCCAGGACGTAGAGCGCATAGGCGAGATCGGCGCCGCCGTTCTTGTTCGGGTCGTTGCTCGTCGCCACCGCATTGCGCAATCGGCTGAGCGCCAGGTTGAACGCCGCATCCGGCACCGCGAACTTGTGCTCGCGGGCACGCGTCAAAAAGTCGGTAACGTAGGAGTCGAGCCACAGATCGTCGCCGCCGACGCTCCACAGGCCGAACGAGCCGGTCGAATCCTGCCGCGTCAGCAATGCCTCGATGGTGTTGCGAATGCGCTCATCGGTTTTTGGATCGCGCGCCACATGGGCCTGATCGGCGAGCTCGCTCATGTAGAGGAGCGGCAGCGCCCGGCTCGTGATCTGCTCCGAGCAGCGGTATGGATAACGGTCAAGCGCGGCGAGCAGGCTTGCCGCATCGAGCGCCGTCGACGCGCCGACCGAGATCGACACGTTGCCGGTCCCGGGGACGAGGTCGGCAAACATGTCGCGCGATAGGGTGACGCTTTCGCCCTGCGCCAGCGCAGTCGTGGTGCGCCGGGCGATGATCTGCGCCGGCGTCCGCACCGTGACCGTATAGTCGCGCGTCAGCGCAAAGCCGTTCGGGCCGCTGACGCTTATCCTGACGATGCCGTTGCCGGCCCCGCTTGCGGTCAGCGGCACGACGGCGGCGCCGCGCGCCTTGGCACGCAAGGTCAGCTTCTGGTCGGCGCCGGCGCCGGCCAGGACCGGGCCGCTGGCGGCCACTGCGATGACATAATCGCCAGCCGCGCCTTCGACGTTGTCGAGGTCGAGATGCACGGTGGAGCGGTCGCCGGGGAGGAGGAAACGCGGCAAGGTCGCGCTCAGCACCACCGGATCGCGAACCGTTACGTCGACCGTGGCGTGGCCGACCTTGTCCTTGCTCCATGCCACCGCCATGACGCGCAGCGTGCCGTTAAAATCCGGCACGTCGAAAGAGACCTGCGCGGTGCCATCGGCGCCGACCGTCACCAGCCCGGAATAGAGCGCAACCGGCGGCCCGACCGGCGGGCTGCCCTGGAGCTTGGCGCCCTCGTCGCCGCCATTGCGGATTTGGCCGCGCACGCCCTGCATGCCGTCGATCAGCTGGCCGTACAGGTCGCGAATATCAGCCGCCAGCGCACGCTGGCCCAAATAATAATCGTCCGGCGACGGCGGCTTGTAGTTGGTCAGGTTGATTATGCCGACGTCGACCGCGGCGACGACCAAGCGCGCCTGGTCTCCGGCGTTAAGGCCGCTGATCTTCACCGGAAGGGTCAGCGTGGTGTTCGGTCGCAACAGCGCGGGCGCCTGCAGCTCGACGCTCAGGATTTTTGCCGCGTGCGCGATGGAAAACCATTGCACGCCGATGGCGCGGCCGGGCATGCGCTGCGCCGGCGCGTCGAGCGGCCGGCGCAACGTCGCGACCAGATACGTGCCGGTCCCCCAGTCGCGGCCGACCTGCACCTTGACCTGAGCTTGCCCGGCTTTGACATCGAGGCTCTGGCTCGCCAAGAGCCGATCGCCGACCACATTGAGGGTCAGCCGCCCGGCGCTGCGCACGGTGACCGCGACCGTCATGGTGTCGCCGGCCTGATAGTCAGCCTTGTCGAGCGCCACTTCGAGCATGTCGGGCGTGTCGGCATTGGCTTCGACATACCAGCCGGCATCGAAGTCGACCGAGGTAACCGGACCGCTCGGATCGGCGCTTGTGACTTCGAGCCGATAGCGGCCGAAATGCACCGGCATCGACAGCCGCGCCGGCTTATCAGGTGCGACGTCGAATGCGCCGTCGGTGACGCGCGTCGTCGTCTTCACCGGCTCGAAATTCCAGCGACCGTCGCGCTTGTAGAACTGATAATGGGTCTCGATGCGCATCAGCTGATAGTGCAGCCCGTTCTGCGCCACCGCTTTGCCGTCGGGCGCGACCACGACGGCGTCGAACGTGGCGGCGGCGCCGTCGGCGAGTGAACGTCCGGAGAACAGCGGCTTGACGCCGATCATGTTGCCGGTCGGCGCCACCGGCAATGCGAGCGTGCGCTCGACGGCGCGGCCACCGGCCTCCGCCATGCGCACGGCGACCAGGGCCTGCAGCGGATGCGACGTGGCCGGCAGCTTGTCGAGGCTTATAGAGAACGTCGCCTTCCCGGCCGCATCGGTCTCGGGCAAATCCTCGAGCGGCTGCCTGGCCGCTTCGACCGTCTCGTTGGCAAGGCCGAACACGTAGCCGGGGAAGCCTGACCGCTCCTTGGCCGCCGCAATGGTCACCTCGCCTTCGAGCGTCAGCTCGGCGGCCGGCGCGCCGTAGAGGAAGCGGCCGGCGACGTTGAGCTTCGCCGGGTCGTTGGGCTTGATGCTTGTCGCCGGTGAGGTCAGGTCGAACTCGATGCGGTCGGGGATGTAATCCTCGACCAAAAACGTCGTCTCACCGACCGGCGGGCGTTTTGGATCGGTGTAAGCCTGGACATGCCAGGTACCGCTCGGCGCCGAGGCGGGCAACGCCAACGCCAAGCTGTGGCCGCCAACGCCCTGATCGGCGACGAGGCTGCGGCGGAATTCGACGCCGTCCGGCCGCTGCACGACCAGCGTGAGCGGCACGCCGAGCGCCGCAGCGCCCTGGCCGTCGCGCAACAGCGCGGTGAGGTACGCGGTTTCGCCGGAGCGATAAACGCCGCGTTCGGGATAAACGAACGCATCGAGCCCATGCGGCGCCGGCCGGCCGCCGACGCCACGGTCGGTGAGATCGAACGCCGGCGTTTTCAGATTGAGGAACGCGTAGTCGCCGGCCGCATCCGCCGCCACCAGCAAGGCCGGCGCCGCGCCGCCCTCGCCACTCGCCAAGCCAGATTCGAATCGCGCCTGGCCCTCGGCGTCGGTGCGCCGCGTCGCCAACACTTCGTTGCCGCGCGAGATCAGGCGCAGCTCGATGCCGCCCTTCGGCTGCGTCGACGCCAGCGAATTGACGAAGACGTGAATGCCGTCATTGCCGGAAAACGCGGTGAGTCCGAGATCGGAAACGATGAACCATTGGGTCGCCAGCGAATCGTAATCGTCGGTGTTTTTCCGCTCCTGCGGCTGCGCCACCATCACATAGGCGCCGGGTTTTAACGCGCCGACTGCCTGATCGAGCGGAAACGCGGTGGTGACTTCGGTATTGAGCGGCGACTGTGCGATCTGCATTTCGCCGCTCCAGACCTGCACGCCGCGCGCCTCTTTGAGGCGATCGACGTCGTAGCGCGACAGGCTGCGCTGGAAATCGCCGCCGCCGTAGCCGACGCCGGCAATCAGATCGATCAGATTGCGGTCGCTGACCTGATAGATCTCGATCGCCGCCGCCCGCGTATTGACGCTGATCAGCGGGATGCCGTTCTGCCCGGTGCGCGGCAGCACGTAAGCGGTCGACGAAAACCGCACCGCAGGCTGGCGGTCGCGTACATAGATCGCGTAGTCGACCGATTTCGACAGACTCTCGTGCACCACCGACGGCAGTCCGGCGCGCAAGGTGACCGTATAGGTTTGGCCGTGCTGCAAGCCCTCGACGCAGAGCTGTTTGTCCTGCACCGAGACGGCCGGCTTGTCGCTCCCGGCAAGCGCCACGAACGGCGAGAAATCGGCGCGCGGCGGCAGGCCTTCGGAAAACTGGAAACAGGCGCGCGGCGAGGCGGTGTCGGCATCGATCGTGTAATCGAGCACGCGGAATCCGTGCTCGTCGCGCAGGCGCTCATATTGCGCGCGCACCGTGGCGACCTCGCGCAATTCAAGCGACAAGCGGAGCGCATCGAGCGCCGGCCGCCACATCTGCCGTACCGCCAAGACGTTGCCGAGCTGCACCAGGGCGTCGGCCTCCTCGTTACGGCCGGTGGCGCGCTGGTAGCCGAGATAAGCGGCCGCGGAGGCGCGGCCCAGCAGCGCGGCGCGCTCCTGGTCGTTGGGCGGGTAGATTTGCATGACGGTGCGGGCAAGACGCAGCCAATTGGCGGCATCGTTCGGCGCCGCGGCCGCGATTTGGCTGAGCACCGTCATGCCGGTGCGGAAATCGTTCTTGGCAAAAGCGGCGTCGGCATTACGGCGTAGCTGAGCGAGCGACTGGCCTGGTGTGCCGGCGTCGGCCCTGATCTGCGCCTCGAGCTCGGTCGCGCTTTTGGCGAGGTCGGCGTTCTGGAAGGGCTTATCGGCCGCGTAACCGTGACCAGACCAGGCGACGACGCAGACGGCCGCCAACGCCGCCGCCAGCGCAGCGCGAAGATGCGCAATCATTGCCGAATTCCTCCCGTGGACCGCAAAAACGGCCATATGGAACTTGAGGTCAAGATCGTGTCGAGGTCGTGACCGGGTAAGCGGCCCGCTGAGTATTTGTCGGCGGGACCCATCGACTGGTTCGCGGCAGCCGTGCCCCTGCCCGCTACCTTATCTGCCCATCCGGTAGCCTGCTGTCCCGGGGTAGCGTTTGGCCACGCCCGCAGATTTAATGCGCGTTGGCAGTTGCGATTCTATATATCTTCGTGCCGCGCGGCCCCGTAGCTCAGGGGATAGAGCAACAGCCTTCTAAGCTGAAGGTCGCAGGTTCGAATCCTGCCGGGGTCGCCAATCGAACCCATTATGTCGCCCGCCAGCCATGCGGGCCCATAGTGGAATTGCTATGGTTCTACCACCGGGTTGTTGCCGGCCGCCGGGTGAGCTAAGCCGACACCATGGGCAAAACAGTCTTCGCAGTACTCGGCGGCGCTCTGGTTTTGATTGGAAGTTTCTTCCTTTCACTAAAACTGTTCGACTATTTCGGACTGTTCTCTTCCAGCTCCGAGCCGGTTCTATCGCTCACGGTGGATGGGAAAGACAGCATCGCCGTCGCGGCGGGACCTTATAATTTGGCCTATAGGACCCCCGCCGCTCGATCGTGCGAGATGACATATCGAAACGCCGACGATGGTTCGACTGGCCGCTTCCCCGTGCCGCCTAATGCCAACACCACGCATCCTTCCGGGCTGATCGGCGAGTATACTCTGACCTGCATCGCGCCCGACGGAACGACCGCTTCGAAAAGCGTCAGGATAAGCCGCGCGCCTAAATGACCGGATTCGCATCCTGGCGCGGTCGCCAAGCGCGTGTTTACGGCTGCGCCTGGGTTTTCTGCTCCAGCAGCGCTTTGCCTTTGTCGGTCAGACAATAGGGAACAAAAGCAAATGCATCCGCCGTCTGGCGAACGGGCGCCAGGATCGTGACGATTTTGACTTCTTGTGCCGATGCCGTCCTGGCGATGATACCGAGGACGGCACTCGGTCGAGCCGATAGATACGCCAGATCGCCGAAACCCATTTCCTCGGCAATGTCCGCCGTGACCGCGAAGTACCGGACCTTGGCGTCGTCGGGTATCGTCTTATCGAAATTTTGCAAGATCAGCTTCCGGCCGACCGTTGTGCAGCCGTTGATCGAAGCGTCCTGCAGCGCCATGAACGCCGCTTCGTCGCGCCGGTTTACCGCATCTTTGTAGGCTTGGAAAAATCGCAGCTCTGCCGCCGCCAAAGGTGCGGCCGGCGCATCGAAATCAAAAGTCGTGTGGCCGATCGTTACGACATCGGCGTCGGCCGCGCTTGTCGACAGCGCAGCGGCTGCAAAAAACCGGCAGCGGCGAGCCACGAACGCATGCGTCCTCGCGAACTTTTGCCGAAGGCGATAGCACGGGAGGGTGAAGAAAAATGCGCGCGGCGCGTAAGTATTTAGTGGGTCTCGTTGCTAACCCTTCTTCGGCGACCAGCCATAGGCTTTGGCGCACGCACCGCCCATCAGCATCGCCCGCTCGCTGTCGTTTAGCCGGTCGGTCTCGAGAAAGGGCGTGACGGCGTTCTCGTAGTTGACGACGGCGTAGGCGCGCGTCCAGTCGGTGCCCCACAGGCAGCGCTCAAATCCCCAGGCGTCGAAGATCCGCGCGAGCGGATCCCAGATGTCAGGAAACGGATACGGCTCGTGCGACAGCGTGCAGGCGCCGCTCACCTTGATCACCAGATTCTTGCGCTTGGCGAGGTCGAGCACCTTCGGCAGGTCGGCCCATGGCTGCGGCGGCGCCGGCGGCGTGCGCGGCTGCTGGATCGCCAAATGGTCGATGATAAAGCGGGTGTCGGGGTTACGATCGATCAACGCAGTGCCGGCGTCCAGGTTGCCCCAGCACAGCATGTTGACCGGAAAGTCATGCTTTGCGGCCGCGCGCGCGATGCGGTTGAGGCCGTCGTGCGTCGGGGGACGGTCGCGCCCCGGCTCCTTGGTCATCATGATGCGGACGCCGACCGCACCCGGCGTGCGCTTCCAGTCGGCCACGATGTCGTCCACGGCCGGGTCGTCAGGGTCGACCGGCTTGACGATGGCAAACCGGTCGGGATGCGCGCGCTGCACTTCCACCGCATAGCTCGCGTCGTAGCGGTACATGGAAAACGCCGAGATGAAGATCGCGCCGTCGACGCCGACCTTGTCCATCGCCGCCACCATCTCGTCGCCGGTCACGTGGGGGGGCCAGTTCGGCACGCTGTGCCAGGGCCGCTTCGGCGTATTCGCCTCATAGGCATGGACCTGGGAATCGATAATCGCCATCGGGAAGCTCCTCAAATTCCGCAACAGAGTTCGCTATCGCAACAGGTCGCGGCAACCTTGTCCAGCTAGGCGCGGGTCATGCCACATTTGCAGGCGCGGCGAATCCCATGCTTCCTGGTGGCCTTCGTGATTCGCTGGCCGCTGCCGCCAATGACCGCTCCTTATCTGGCTGCCCTAAATCCCGAGCAGCGGCGCGCCGTCGAACACGGCCTCGATAATCCTTCGCCGCTCCTCATTATCGCCGGCGCCGGCTCCGGCAAGACCAATACGCTTGCGCACCGCGTGGCGCATCTCGTTGTGCAGGGCGCCGACCCCAGGCGCATCATGCTGCTGACGTTCTCACGGCGCGCCGCCGTCGAGATGACGCGACGGGTCGAGCGCATCGCCGCGCATGCCCTGCCCGAACAGGCGCGACTCATTGCCGATGCTTTAACCTGGGCGGGGACCTTCCACGCCATCGGGGCGCGATTGCTGCGCGAATATGCCAGCCAAATCGGGTTCGAAAGCGCGTTCACGATCCACGACCGCGAGGACTCGGCCGATCTCATCAACCTGGTGCGGCATGATCTCGGTTTGTCGAAAACCGACGAGCGGTTTCCGGCCAAGAACACCTGCCTCGCCATCTACTCCCGCGCCGTCAACGCCGAAGCGCCATTGGATGAGGTGCTGGCTTCGAGCTTCCCATGGTGTGCCGGCTGGGAGAGCGAGCTCAAGGCGCTGTTCGGCGCCTATGTCGAGGCCAAGCAGCGCCAGAACGTGCTCGATTACGATGACCTGCTGCTCTACTGGGCGCACATGATGCAGGCGATCGAAGTCGCCGCGGATATTTGCTCGCGCTTCGATCACCTCCTGGTCGACGAATATCAGGACACCAACCGGCTGCAGGCTTCGATCCTGCTGGCTCTCAAACCCGACGGCCGGGGTTTGACGGTCGTCGGCGATGACGCGCAGTCGATCTATTCGTTTCGCGCCGCGACGGTACGCAACATTCTGGATTTTCCGCAGCACTTCACCCCGCCCGCCCATATCATCACGCTCGACCGCAACTACCGCTCCACTCAGCCGATCCTCGCCGCCGCCAATGCGGTGATCGGTCTCGCCGCGGAGCGGTACCAGAAGAACCTGCGCTCGGAGCGCGCCTCGGCCGAGCGCCCGCAAATCGTCTCGGTGCGCGATGAAGCCGACCAGGCGCGCTACGTGGCGGAGCGCATCTTGCACCATCGCGAAGCTGCTATCGCATTGAAGCAGCAAGCGGTGCTGTTCCGAGCCTCGCACCACAGCGCTCCGCTCGAGATCGAACTGACGCGGCGCAACATTCCGTTCGTCAAATTCGGCGGGCTGAAATTCCTCGAAGCCGCGCATATCAAGGACGTGCTGGCTTTCCTGCGCTGGGCGGAGAATTTGCGGGACCGCGTATCGGGCTTTCGCGTCGTCCAGCTCTTGCCCGGCGTCGGGCCGGCAACCGCGGCGCGTGTCCTCGACCAGGTCGCTGCGGCAAACGGCGCTGCGGAAGCGCTGACCCATTTCCGTCCACCCGGTGCCTGCGCGCAGGATTGGCCGGCCTTTGTCGAGGCTTTGACGCTGGTCCGAAGCAATGCCGTGGGATGGCCGGCCGAATTGGAGCTCGCTTGCCGCTGGTACGCGCCGCATCTCGAGCGCCGCTACGAAGACGCCAGACTGCGCGAAGCGGACCTCCTGCAACTGACGCAGATCGCTTCGACCTATGCGAGCCGTCAGCGTTTTCTCACCGAATTGACGATCGATCCGCCCTCCTCCACCAGCGCGGAAGCCGGGGTGCCGCTGCGCGACGAGGACTATGTGATCCTGTCGACCATCCACTCGGCCAAGGGGCAGGAATGGAAATCGGTCTTCGTGCTCAATTGCGTGGATGGCTGCATCCCATCCGATCTCGCAGTCGGCAGCACGGCGGAGATCGAGGAAGAGCGTCGGCTGCTCTATGTCGCGATGACGCGCGCCAAGGATCACCTGCACCTTGTCGTGCCACAGCGTTTCTTCGTCCAGCAACAGCGCGGCAATGGCGAGCGCCACATGTACGCGGTGCGGACACGGTTCATTCCGGACAGCATCATTGGCAATTTCGATCCCTGCGCCTGGCCGATTGTGGCACCCGCCGCGGCTTCCGTAAGCAAAGCCACGATCAAGCCGATCGATATTGGGGCGCGGCTCAGAGCCAAGTGGCGTTGATGCGGTGTCGAGCGGCAAATGACCGGCAAACGCCCGTAGCGCTCACGATCGCAATGTCGAATTCAGCCCATCGCTTGACGTAACGAAATCTTTTCGAGCCGATCCGCAATTGTGGCACGCCTGTCACGTAGCGTACGACAGCAGCTCCCGGTCTTAATTCTGGCTCAAATGCGCCAGATTGTCCTCAGCTCTCGGTGTGGTGTCGCGTGAGGGGGAGCGAGCAATGACGAATGATCGGGAACTGACTGCGCATCGCCTGAAGAGCGCACCGGAACAACCTCGCCTGGATCGATAATTCGCGTGCCGAGTCAAAACACCCAAGGCCCTGTGTGAGCCTGGGAAGCACGTTCCGAGTCCACGGCGAGCCGGTCCTATGTCGCGTAGTGTCCGTTCACGAATCCGGCTTTTCATCGGCGCATTGGGGTGCGCGGTTCTCGTCACGTCTCTGATCAGCTGGGCGTACAGCCGGCACGCTGCCGCTGGCCAGTACACATGGGTGAGGGCTGATCCATCGCGTGTTGCGCCGGCCGAGACCGCAGAGTTGTGGCATGTGTCGGCAAGTTGCGTGCGGCCCTATTTTGTCAGGGCGCTGTTTCGTTCCAAGGCCAAGCTCGAGGCCCATTACAATGCGGCGCCTGACGAAGTTCGTGCCCGGCTCAATCCGGCGGCCGCTCCCGGCCAATCGGTGAAACCGGCCGCCTGGCACCCACCGGAAAGCGGCAGTCAAAAGGACACCGGGCGCGGCAATCCGCTTGGAGAATACGTTGCTGCATTACAGGTAAAATACGCCGAGTGGTATGCCGCCTTGTTCAAGCTCGAGATCGAAGCGGGCAGTTGGCAACAACGGCTACTCGATGTCACCGACCAGACCGTGGTTCTCAGCGCCGCGTCACGCGCCAGCTTTGCAGCGTACTCTCACGGCGCCAGGAAACTGACAGGCGCGCAAGACGATTTCGATGGTCAACTTCTGACGGCGCTGGGACTGGGCGGGCTTTCCAGCGACGAGCAGCTATCACTGAAATCCGCTTGTGTAACGATCAATCCGGTCATGGCGACGGTTCGCGAGCCGCATGTCATCGGTGCGCTTTGGCATTGGCCGCTTGATTGCCTTGCGGAATTTTCGTTTGGATTGGAGCTTATGTTGATCTCAATGTTTTTCGCGCCCATTGCGCTCTGGCTTGGAACCGGCGACTTGAAAGTAACGCCGCACTTGCGGACGCTGACTTATCGTCTTCGTATAAACACTCGAGCCTTTGACAAAAGTCAGTTCGTCCGTGTCGTGCTCGAATATGTCCGACAAATGAAGAAAGCCATCCGCGCTTCGCTAGACCGGTTCAAGTCCTACACGGCGAGCCGCCGAACCCGACGTTCGATAGCCCGCATAGCCGAGCGCGCGCGAGGCAGCCGGCGGCTGCGACCGCTCTGATCAGACCAACGGTAAACGCCACCCATCAAGGCCGCGATAAGGCGCGATTGGGGCCGATCCTGGCTCGGCCTCGCTCCGTTTGCGTGGATGTGTGTTCCGCGCGCTACAGCTTGTACCGGCCGCCTCTGCTATGGTGCTTTCACAAACCGCCGCTTGGGTCGGCGAGGTAGGAGTGCGTGGCCGTGATGAGCGAAGGGCGATTGCTCTGGCTAAGTGCCGTGGAATGGTCGCTGTTGCTCGTCAGCGCCGCGCTTTGCGGCTATCTGGCGGTGCTGATCTAATCGTCTGTCCGGCCGCCCCCGCCGTCGCGTTGCTAGTCACAAGCGTCGCGGCGTCCGTTGATTGGTTCGGCGGAGCACCCCACAGTTCTACGATAGACCGTGCTACGGCGCGGCGCTCAGCGCCCGAACCTTGCTGGCGGAAATCGCCTCGGTCTCTTCGTCGAGCATAATGCGCTCGACGTTGTAACCAACGTCACGGCCATAGAAGACATTGGTGACGTTGGGCAGCGGCACCACCACAAAGCGGCCCGCATAGGGCGCCAGCGCCGTTTCGATGCGTTGCTTGACGGCAAAGAACGGCAGCGGATTTTTGGCGTCGATGCCGTGGGTGTTGCGCACCGCGATGCAGACCTGCCCGACACGCCGCAGCCCCTCCTCGATCAGCCGCTGATGACCGCGGTGGAACGGCTGGTAACGGCCAATGAACAGCGCGGTGGGGCGCTGCGGATCGAATGGCGGCCGCAACAGCGTGAGCGCCCGCTCGGCCCAGTATTGCGGTGTGCCGTCGGCCGTCACGCGAAGATTGATTTGGTCCGGCGGCACGAACATCCGGTTGGTATCTTCGAAGCGGCCGGACTCAATGCGGTCGAGCCAGATCGTAAAGGCGTCGCCGAAGGCGGCGCGGGTATCCGGCGTCGGGCAGATGAAGTCGGCGATAACCGTGCCGCCGGCCTCGACCACGCGGTCGCACATCCAGCCCATGCGCCTGGCGTGTTCGATGCGGTCATCGTGGGAAAAGCCGAGGTCGCGCGAGAGATTGGCGCGTACCGCGTCGGCATTGAACACCACGGCATTGAGCAGCGGTGCCAACGCGTTGGCGAGCGTGGTTTTGCCCGCACCTGGCAGGCCCATGACAAGGATTTTGCGCTGCACCCTAACCTCTCGATTTGCGTTGCGCGAGCAATAGGCGACATCCGCGCATGATGCAATTCGCGGCGGTGCTGCCACTGCGGCAACGGGACGCTCTCATGCGACCCTGGAACATGGAGCATTCGGCGGCGCGCTGCGCATTCTACATGTTGGGGGGTGACCATCGAGGAGACGACATGGTTATCGACATGGCGCTTTGGCTCATTCTGGTGGCAATGATCGGTTGGATTGTATGCGGCTGTTATGTGACCCGACCCGATCCGGTTCGGCAGCACTACGATCTTGGCCGGCGTCAGACCGAGGAGTGAGCAGACTAAATACCGGTTCTGGCGAGGGCTTGCGGCAGCTCGCTATACCGACGGTCGGCGAAAGCCGAGTGCGCCGGCAGCCCCGGCGGTACCCGGCAACGGGACAAGCCCGCCTGTGATCCATGAAGCCGGTCAGCGATCCGATAGAACTCAAGTTCGAAGCGCGCGACCTGGGGTAGTCCGGGGGTGCCGCTACTAGCCGGCTCCGGGCCGTCAGGCTATGGTGCGGCCGCCGTATTCAACAGAAGCAATAAATGCGGCCAGCCTTGGAGGACACCATGACCCATTCAGCCTCGCCACGCCCGCGTCCGACACGCCGCAATGTCCTGAAAACCGCCGCACTAGGCTCGGCGGCGGCTCTTGCCGCCCCCTATGTGCGGACCAGTTACGCCGCCGGCACGCTGACGCTCGGCTGCTGGGACCATTGGGTTCCCGGCGCCAATAACGCGCTGACCACGCTGTGCAACGAGTGGGGCGCCAAGAACCACGTCGAGGTCAAAATCGACTACATCACCTCGCAGGGCGAGAAGGACAAGCTGACCGCGGCGGCAGAAGCGCAGGCCGGCACCGGTCACGACATCATGTCCCATCGCGATTGGAACATCCGCATCCACGGCGAGGTACTCGAGCCGCTCAACGACGTCGCCGACGCGCTCATCAAGCAGAACGGCCCGATCAGCCCGGTCGCCGAATATTTGGGCAAGATCAAAGGCGTGTGGCGCGGCATCCCGACCACGATTGGCAGCCAGGTGAAACCGTGCTGCTCGCGCTTCGACCTCTACCAGCAGCATGCCGGCATCGACGTGCGCGATCTTTTCCCGAACGACGAATCGAAATGGGACAAGGCCAAGACCGATACCTGGAACTGGGACACTTACCTGACGGCGGCGGAGAAACTCTACGAGGCCGGCTATCCGGTCGGCCTGCCGATGGGTCAGACCAGCGATGCGGTCGACTGGGTCGGCGCGCTGTTCAATTCGTTCGGCGTGGTCATGGTCGACGACAAGGACAACATCAAGATCAATTCCGACGAGACCCGCACCGCGCTCGAATATCTCAAGAAGCTGATGGCGGTTAATCCGAAGGAGGTTTACGCCTGGGACGACGCCGGCAACAATCGCTGGCTCATTTCCGGCAAAGGCTCCGGCATCATGAACCCGCCGAGCGCCTGGGCGGTGGCCAAGAAGGACAATCCCAAGGTCGCGGAGAATTGCTGGACGCACCCGATGCCGAAGGGACCGAAGGGCCGCTTCGTCGGCCAACTGCCGCAGTTCTACGGCCTGTGGAGCTTTTCCAAGAACAAATCGGCGGCCAAGGATCTGCTGCTCTACATCTCGCAGAAGCAGTCGGTCGCCAAACTCGTCGCGGCGTCGATCGGCTACGACCTGCCGTCGTTCAAGACGCTCTACGATTTCGACACCTGGAAGACCGTCGAACCGCCGGTCGGCACCGTGTACGCCTACCCGCCGCGGGGCGACGAGCAGACCTCGATGGCAGGCGCGCCCGCGCGCTCCGAGGTCGGCGCGCAGATCTACAATCAGGCGATCAATACGGTGATGGTCGCCAAGTTCACGCAGGGCAACGAGAAACTCGACGACGTCATCAAGTGGGCCGAGAACGAGCTGCAAGGAACGTTGCGGGCCTGAGCTTGGTTTTCACAAAGCCGCCGGTCTCGGGCGTGCCTGGGACCGGCGATGTGTCGGGCGCTCGCCGCTTTGCGGCGCGGCGCGCCGGCCCATCGGCCGGATCACAAGCTGATCGGTAACGATCGGCGGTAGCACGAGGATCAACGGCAAGAGATGGCCGACACCGTCCAAACCTGGTCGCCCGGACTGGCCGGGACGCGCCCTGCCCCGCCTGCCGCGGGACGGCTGCGGCTGTTGCTGCGGCGACGCTCGACCGTCGCGCTTCTGATGTGCCTGCCGCTGATCGTGATCATCGGCAGCCTGGTCATCTATCCGGCGCTGTACTCGATCTATCTGTCGATGCTGAACCGGGCGCAGACCCGCTTCGTCGGGCTCGGCAATTTCCGCTTTCTGCTGTCGCGCGACGTGTTCCTGATGGTGGTTGAGCAATCGGCCATCTTCGCGCTCTCCGCGGTGTTCTTCAAAGCCCTGATCGGGCTCATCACCGCGCACCTGATCAACAACCTGCCGGCCAAGGGCCAGCGCAAATGGCGCGGCATGCTGCTGGTGCCGTGGGTCATTCCGCTGGCGCTCTCGTCGCTCGGCTGGTGGTGGCTGTTCGACCCGACGCATTCGGCGTTCAACTGGATGCTCGAGGGCATGGGCTTCAATGACGTTGCCTGGCTGAGCGATCCTGCCTGGGCGCGGTTCTCCGTCATTCTGGTCAACGTCTGGTACGGCGCGCCGTTCTTCCTGATCATGTACTTGGCCGCGCTTAAATCGGTGCCCGAGCAACTCTATGAGGCTGCCGCTATCGACGGCGCCAACGCCTGGCAGAAATTCCGTCACATCACCTTGCCGATGATGCGCAACATCATCGCCATCACGGTGCTGTTCTCGCTTATTGTCACGTTCGCCAATTTCGACATCGTGCAGATCATGACGGCGGGCGGCCCGCGCAACACCACCCACGTGTTCGCCACTTACGCGTTCCTTCTCGGCATCCGCTCCGGCGACCTGCCGCTCGGCGCCGCGTCGTCGCTGTTCATGTTCCCGATCCTGGCGGTGGCCGCCGTCTTCATCCTGCGCGGCGTGCGCAAGCGCGGCAGGGAGATCGGATGAGCACGGCCGTCGTTGCCGCAGGCGCGCCGCGCCGTCTCGCTTCCCGCGCCAGCCTGTCGCGCAGCCGGCGCTGGGCGTTGATCACCTCCTATGTGTTCCTGGTGGTATTCGCCATCTTCTTCCTGACGCCGCCCTATTACATGATCGTCACGGCGTTCAAGAGCGACGCCGAGGTGGCGCACATGGCCACCAATCCCTGGCTCATCGCCGACGGTGCCACGCTCGATCAATTCCGCATCCTGCTGACACAGAGCGACTTCCTCATCTATTTCAAGAACACGTTGATCGTCACCTTGTGCGTGGTGGCGATCACCATGGTGGTAAGCGTGCTGGCGGCGTTCTCGCTCGGCCGCATGCGGTTCTGGGGCTCCGGCATCCTGGCGACCGGGATTTTCCTCACCTACCTGGTACCCGACACGCTGCTGTTCATTCCGCTGTTCCAGATCGTCAAGGCGGTCGGACTGCTCAACTCCTATTGGGGCATGGTGCTGGTCTACCCGACCCTGACCGTGCCGTTCTGCACCTGGATCATGATCGGCTATTTCCAGTCGATCCCGAAGGAGCTCGACGAGGCGGCGCTGATCGACGGCGCCAGCCACATGCAGATGCTCACCAAGATCTTCATTCCCGTGGCGCTGCCCGGCATCATCGCCGCCACGATCTTCGCCTTCACGGTGTCGTGGGCCGAGTTCGTCTATCCGATGGCGTTCCTCTATTCGTCGGACCAGCAGGTGCTCACCGTCGGCACGGTGACGAGCCTCATCCGCGCCGACGTCTACAAGTGGGGCATGCTGATGGCCGGCGCGCTGGTGGCGGCGGCACCGCCGCTCGTGATCTACGCCTTCCTGATGGACTATTACATCGCGGGCCTGACCGCAGGCGCCACCAAGGGCTGAGCACAGAGGTCGAGAGCCATGGCCGAAGTCGCGTTGCGTAATGTCACCAAACGCTTCGACCACGTGGAAGCGGTGCGCGGCATCAGCCTCGATATTCCCAACAATGAATTCGTCGTGCTGGTCGGCCCGTCGGGCTGCGGCAAATCGACGACCTTGCGCATGGTCGCCGGCCTCGAGGAGGTTTCCGCAGGCGACATCTATATCGGCGGCGAACTGGTCAACGACCTGCCGCCGAAGGACCGCGACATCGCCATGGTGTTCCAGAACTACGCGCTGTACCCGCACATGACGGCGTTCGAGAACATGTCGTTCGGGCTCAAGCTGCGCAAGTTCTCCAAGGACGAGATCAAGAAACGGGTCGATAACGCCGCGCGCATCCTCGACATCGTCGAGTTGCTCGACCGCAAGCCGAAGGCGCTGTCCGGCGGCCAGCGCCAGCGCGTCGCCATGGGCCGCGCCATCGTGCGCGATCCCAAGGTGTTTCTGTTCGACGAGCCGCTGTCGAACCTCGACGCCAAGCTGCGCGTGCAGATGCGCACCGAGATCAAGCGCGTGCACCAGATGGTGAAGACCACGACCGTCTACGTCACTCACGACCAGGTCGAGGCGATGACGCTGGCCGACCGGGTGGTGGTGATGAACAGCGGCATCATCGAGCAGATCGCGACCCCGCAGGAGCTCTATCACAATCCGAAGACGCGCTTTGTCGCCGGCTTCATCGGCTCGCCGGCGATGAATTTTTTGCGCTGCCGGCTGGAAGGCAACGGCGCCGGCCTGCGCGTGCGCGTCTCTGAGACGGTGAGCCTGCCGGTGCCGGCAGCGCGCACGGCACGCTATGCGGCGCTGGCCGGCAAGGAGTTGCTGCTCGGGCTGCGTCCGGAGCACATCACCGAGCCGCGGCGCAGCGATGCCGGGCGCGAGTTCGCAGCCACGCTCGACGTGGTCGAGCCGATGGGCATGGAAACCATGGTGTTCTTCCGCATCGACGGCCAGGAAGTCTGCGGCCGCGTCGAGCCGAATAGCGCCGCCGGGCCCGGCGAAATCATGCAGCTTTACGCCAACATGGACAACATGCACCTGATTGACCCGCAAAGCGGCGCGGTGCTGTAAGCCGAAAACAAAAGCCCGGCTCTGAGGTGTCAGAACCGGGCTGCAAGCGCTTTGTGAGGCGCGGGCCTGTTACGCCCGCGCCGACGCGTCATCAATCGTCGCTGTAGGCGGAATCGCCGATGTCCTTGCCGGTATAATCCGGCATCATCGACGCCGAGATCAGGCTCACGACCGCGCAGGCGGCGATGTAGATCGCGATCGCATAGCCGGTGTGATAGGAGGCGAACAATGCCGTGGCGATGATCGGCGCCGGACCACCGGCGATGATCGAGGCCAGCTGATAGCCGAGCGATGCGCCGCTATAGCGCAGGCGCGGCGTGAACGCTTCGGCGATCAGCGCCGCCTGCGGCCCGTACTGCATGTCGTGCGGAATGAGCGACAGCACGATGGCGAGGAACACCAACCACGGCACGGCGCTATCGACCATGCCGAAATAGATGAAACCGAACACGCCGACAGTGACGACGCCGATCAGGTACATTTTCTTCCGTCCGATCAGATCGGAAATATGACCGGACAGCGGGATCGAGACGAACGACACGCAGGCTGCCACCATCACCGCGGCGAGAACGAAGTTCCGCGTCATGTGCAGCGTGCCGACCGCGTAGGTGAAGACGAACGCGGTGAAGATATAGAACGGCGCCTGCTCGGACATTCGCAGCAGCGCCGACAAGATGATCTCTTTCGGCTGCTTTTTGATCACCTCGACGATCGGCGCTTTCTCGATCTGGTCTTTGTCGAGCAGCTGCTGGAACACCGGGGTCTCGAGAATGCCGAGCCGGATCCAAAGGCCGATGCCGACCAGGATGATGGACAGCGCGAACGGAATGCGCCAGCCCCAGACCAGGAACTGGTCGCCCGACCATGAGCTGAACGCCAGCACCGCCAGATTGGACAACAGCAGCCCGCAAGGCACGCCGAATTGCGGCCAGGAAGCCACCAGCCCGCGCTGACCATGGGTGCGCGACCATTCCATCGCCAGCAGCACCGAGCCGCCCCATTCGCCACCGACGCCGATGCCCTGAATGGCGCGCAACACCGTCAGGAGGATGGCGCCCCAGACGCCGATCGATGAGTAGGTCGGCACAAAGGCGATGGCGAAGGTCGCCAGGCCCATGCACAACAGCGTCGCGATGAGCGTCGCCTTGCGGCCGATGCGGTCGCCATAATGGCCGAAGATCGCCGCGCCGATCGGACGGCCGACGAAGCCGATGAAATAGGTGCCGAACGCGAGCAGCGTCGCGGTCAGCAGGTCCTGATTGGGGAAATAGAGCTTGCCGAAGACCAGGCCGGCGGCCGTGCCGTATAGGAAAAAGTCGTACCACTCGATCGCGGTACCGACCGTCGATGCAATGACGGCTTTGCGGAGTTGAGCGCTGTGCTCAGCCTCCGGCAGCGTGCCGTAGGTCGTCGATGCCATGGCCATGACTTTCCTCCCCCTTCCCGTTCCTCCAAAAGCTCGGAGCGGGCCTGTGTCGGCCCTTTCTCCGCAACCAACGATACGTCAGGCCGCGGGCCATGGCTATAGACTAAAGGTCGACTTTTCCCACGTCTGGGCCGCGGCATGCGGCCGCTCGGCGCAACAGGCCGATGCCTTGCGCCGCAAGCCTTCGGAACAATTCCGTCCGGGAGCGACGCCCTGCCTTACTGGGTAGCCTTACCAGCCGCCATGACGGTGACCGGCGCTTCGCGATAATAATCCGCGAACAGACGCTTTAAATTCTCGACCTTGGGCAGGTCATTGAACACGATATACGGATAGTCCGGGTGCAGCACCAGGAAATCCTGGTGATAATTCTCGGCCGGATAAAAGCCGGTCAGCGGCTCGAGCTTGGTTACGATTGCCGCGTGAAAAACGTGCGCTTTGTCGAGTTGTGCAATATAGGCCGCGGCGACCCGCTTTTGCTCGTCGTTGGCGTAGAAAATCGCCGAGCGATAGGACGGGCCGCGGTCGGGACCCTGATAGTTCAACTGGGTCGGATTGTGCGCGACCGAAAAGTAAATCTGCAAAATCTTGCCGTAGGAAATCTGCTTCGGATCATAGGTGATCTGGACCGACTCGGCGTGACCGGTTCGCTCGGTGCCGACCATCTCATAATGTGCCGTTTCCTTGGTGCCGCCGGAATACCCCGACACCGCCTGAGCGACGCCTTTGGTGTGCTCGAAGACGCCTTGGACACCCCAGAAGCAGCCGCCGGCGAGCACGACGGTCTGCTGTCCATCGCCGGTGGGCGCCGCGGCATCGAGTGCCGGCGGCGGAATGACGACGGCAGGCTCGGCCGCGCTGGCTAACAGCGTGGCGGCAAGCGCGAACGTTGCGGTGAACCCCGTTGCATAGAGCATGCCGCGTAAGGAGAAGCGCCGCCCGCCCGGTGGCCACAATCTGCCCGTCATGTCATCCTCCATTCCCGCGATTATCCCGCGCGGCCGCGGTTCGAACCGCGCCGATTGGCGCAACTTCTAGAACAGCTCTTGGCTGCCGAGCCAATCACATTTGCCAGGGTCGCCGCTCGCACTCCGCTCACGCTGGCGTGTAGCTCGGCGCGACAATGCGCGGCGCTCAGGCGATAAAATCGAGAACCGCCTTGGCGGCGGCTTCGCCTTGCTCCAGATGCGCCAGGTGACCGGCGCTGGCGATCAGCTTGACCCGGGCGCCGGCGATGCGCTTGGCGAAATCGTCGGCATAGACCGGCACGACGATGCGGTCGTTTTCGCCCCACATTAGCAAGGTCGGTGCGCCGATGCGGTGGATGCGGTTCTTGAGCCCGCGGTCGGGCACCGGCCAGACAAATTTGCCGGTGCAGGCCTGCGCCCAGACGAACGGCGCCAGCACGGCGGCGCGTTCGTTGGCGTCGCTCGGCACGGCAAAGAACGCGTTCGCCGCGGCACCCTGCGGATCGGCGAACAGAAACGGCCGGCGCTCGGTATCGCGCAACAGCATCCAGTTCTTCACCGGACTATCGTCGCGCCACAGCCCGACCGGATCGATGAGCGCGAGCTTGCCGACGGATTTCGGCACGGCCGCCGCGAACTCGGCGGCGACCAGTCCGCCGAACGAATGACCGACAAGCGTAAGCGGCCCGGCAAGCTGCAGCCGGTCGAACAGTTCGCCGTAATAGACCACCAGATCGAGCCAATCGCGCAGCGCATGCACGGCGTTTTCATCGCCGGGCGTCGTACCCGGATGCCGCGGCGCGTAGACCGTGCACGTCTCGACCAAGCGCGCGATAAAAACGCGGTCCGGCGCCAACCCCCACGGCCCGTGCAGATAAACGACCGGCGGACCGTTGCCGAAAATTTCGACCTCGGTCTCGATCCGGTCCTGCCACAGCCGGATGCGGCGCTGCGTCGGCGCTATCATGGCTTGCTCCGCCGGGCTCAGGACGCAGCGGCCATGGCGGCCGCGGAGCGCGTCGCGCGCAGGCGCTGCGGCCACCAACGGTCTTCGTATTCGTCCCACATCGGCGCCAGATGGGGCAGCACCTCGCGGCCGAACAGGTCGATATTGCGCTTGCACAGCGCGGTCGACATCGAGCCGAAGTGCAGCAATGCCAACAGATGACCGACGCGCAGCCGCTTCATCCATTCCTTGAGCTGGTCGCGCACCGTTTTCGGGCTGCCGACAATGACGAAGCCATTGTCATAAAAATCCTTGGCTCGCATGTCGCGCAGATTAAAACCGCTGCGCGGATTGTAGGTCAGCGCCTGCACCAGCGCATCGTATTCGAGGCAGCCGGGGATTTGCTGGTAGTACGACGGCGTGTGCAACAGTTTGCGGAAGAAATACTCGGCGTGCGGCGCGTACAGTTCTTCCGCCTCCGCGTCGGTGTCGGCGACGCCGATCAATTGCAGGAAGCTGTAGCGGTGCGGATTGTCGTCACGGCCCTTCTTGGCCACCAGCTCCCAATAGCGGTCGGCCGTATAGGTCGCGTTCTTGGCGCCGTGGTAGCTCAGATGGCAGAAGCAGTGATCGTTGGTCACGACGAATTCGGCCGTGGACGAAATGCCGGAGCCCGGAATCCAGATCGGCGGATGCGGCTGCTGGATCGGGCGCGGCCACAGGTTGACCATGCCGAGCTGATAATGCTTGCCGTTCCAGGCAAACGTCTCCTTCGCCGACCACGCCTTTTTGACCAGCGCCAGCGCCTCGCGATAGCGCTCGCGCTGTTCGACCGGCACCACGCCGTTGGAAATCGTGGCGTCGGTCGGCAGCCCGGTTGGAAAGCCGGCCACCAGCCGGCCGCCGCTGATGCAGTCGAGAATGGCGTATTCCTCGGCAATCCGCGTCGGCGGCGTGGTCGAGGGCAAGGTCGAGCCGAGCTGAATGATGGCGGTGTTCGAGCCGTTGGTGCCGCGCGCCAGCACCGAGCCGAGCAGGCTCGGATTGGCCATGAAGCCGTAGACGTTTTGGTGATGCTGGTTGGTGCACAGCCCATGAAAGCCGGCCTTGCCGGCGTACAGCAGTTCGTCGAGCGTTGAATTGTAGTACTGGCCGACTTTGTCCGGATCGGCGATCTCGAACCACGGCGGATCGATATAGGCCGAGGCGTAACGCTGCTCGAAATCCGCCGGCAGATCGCGATACGGCATCAGGTGGAACATGCAGAGCTTCACGATCGTCCTCCTGGCGCCATGGCCGCCTGACGCGGCGTCCTACTCGATTGTCTGATAGCCGCGAATGATGCGCTCGGAGCCGTAGCCCCAGTAATTGCGCAGCGTCTCCGGTCCCCACACTTTCGGCCGCTGCGGCCGGTCCTGATGCCAGGGCCGCGGATCGAAATAGCCCAACGATTCGTCCTTCATCTGATCCATCTCGCAGAAGAACTCGACGCGCACCTTGTCGGCGTTGCGGTGATAGATCGCGATGTTGTGGCCGATGATGTGGCGGCCGGGACCCCAGACCAGATGAATGTCGTGCTTTGCCAGCGTCTCAGCCGCGTGCTGGATCGCCGCCCAGTCCTTGACCTCAAACGCGATGTGATGGAGCTGCGGCTCGGCGTCGTAAACGAAATTGACGGTGTGATGGTCGGTATTGCAGCGCAGGAACGCAAAACTGTTGTCGCGCCAGTCGGAGACGCGGAAGCCGAGCACGTCGCAGTAAAAATCCACGGTTTTTTGCACGTCGTCGACCCGGTAGGCGACGTGGCCTAGCTTGAGCGGCATGATGCCCTGGCTGCGGCCGTCGTCCTTGGCGAACGCGTAATCGGCAAAGATCTCGACCAGCGTGCCCTTGGGATCCTTGAAGACGATCGCCTCGGCGACGCCGGGCGAAATACCGCCGCGCCGCTCGGTCTTGACGCCGTGCTTGGCAAGCGCCGCAGCAATCTCGCCGAGGTCGCTGTCGGGCGCGACCTGAAAAGCGATGCGGGACAGTGCATTGCCCTTGCCGGGCTCGAGCGCGATGGCTTCGAGACCGAGCTTGCAGGCGAGGTAGGCGCGATCCCTGCCGCGTTCGACCAGCGTCAGGCCGACCACTTCGGTGTAATAGGCAATCTGCCGGTCGATGTCCGGCGTGGTCAGCGTGGCATGCGCTAATCGTCTGACGTTGATCACATCGATCCTCCGATTAAGCGTCGCGACGCGCTACGTTTCATATGCGCCGGTGCCGCCGGCGCAATGATCTGCGCTAGGCTTACTGCCGCAGCAGCGGAATTTCGCTCACCGGCCGAGGCTGGGGCCGCGATTGCAGATAGGCGTAAATATCCGACAGATCGGAGTCGGAGAGAATCTCGACATGGAATGGTGGCATGCCACCGGAGGGATCGCGCACATACGCCTTGAAGGCGTCGAACGGCAGCTTGGTGTCGGAAAGCACGCGGCCGGCGCTGGTGTCGCTCGAGCCCTGTCCTTCATAACCGTGGCACTGCCAGCAGCCATTCTTGACAAAGGCGACTTTGCCGTTTTCCGCCGATGCCGCCAGCGCCGTGCCGGAACCGAGTGCGCTGCCGGCGAATGCCGCCAGCGCCAGATACACGCGAACATTTGCCATCAAACAAATCTCCTCAGCGCGGCTGCGTCCAGACATTGACCAGCGCCGGCTGGCCGGATTTGACGACCGCGACCGCTTCCTTGATCGCGGGGCCGAGATCGGCGGGATCCTTGATCGGTCCTTTCGCCCACCACCCCATGGACTCGGCAAGCTTGTGATACTCGATGTCCGGATTCATGATGCTGGTGCCGACCGGGCCCAGATCGTCGGCGATGTTGGCGGTGCGGTTGCGGAAGTTGGCAAGCCGCTGCACGTGCATCACCTCCTGGTGATAGCCGCGGTTGTTGTGCATGACGGCGAGCAACGGAATCTTGTGCCGCGCCGCGGTCCACAGCGCACCCGGTGCGTACATGAGGTCGCCGTCGGACTGGATCGACACCGAGAAACGGCCTTCGTCGCGGTTGGCAAGCGCGCCGCCGACCGAAGCCGGCGCGCCCCAGCCGACGCCGTAGCCGCCGGACGTGCCGGTCCAATGATAATGCTTGCTCATCGGCCACAGCCGGATCGGCCAGTTGCTGACGTTGCCGGATGACGGCACCAGCGACCAGTCGAAATCCTTGATCTGGGCATAAAGCTCCATGCACAGCCGCGCGGTCGAGATCGGGCTCGCATCCCAGGCGAGCGCCGCGTTTTGCCGCGTTGCTTCGCGGCCCTTGGCGTAGGCTTCCTTGATGGTTTGCCCGCGCTTGGCGATGGCGTCCTTGCGGCTGTCCGGCAGCGCGATCTTCACCGCTTCGATCAGCGCCGGCAGCGTCGCCTCAACGTCACCCACGATCGGCACGTCGACGCTCTGGAAGCGCTGGAATTCCTGATAGTTGGATTTCGTCATCAACGGGATTGTCGTGATACTGATCAGCTTGGTATCGGGCTTTATGCGCGAGCTGACGGTGCCGACGCCCTCGTGGTTATTGTCGGTGTACTTGTTCACCGTCGCCCAATAATCGGTCAGATCGAGGCCGAGAATCACGTCCGCCTGCGGGATCACCGTCGCCGGACGGCTCAGATAATGCGTGTTCGGGAAATTCAGCCGTGCCCGTTCGCGCACCACCGGTGCCTGCAAGAGTTCGGCCAGCTGCACCAACAGGTCGATGCCGCGCTGCGTATGTATCGCGCGGTCGGCGACGATGACCGGGCGCTCGGCATTGACCAAAAGCCGCGCCGCCTCGCGCACCGCGCTCAATTCGCCGGCCGGCGCCGCGGTCGCCACGTATTTCGGGATGTAGAGCTTTTGGCCCAGATCGCGGACCGGTTCCGTCGCCAGGCCGTCGTCGAGCGACAGAATAACAGGCGCACAGGGCGGCGTGACGGCAATCTGGTAGGCGCGCACGAACGATTGGGCAAAATGCTGCGCCGAGACGGGAGTGTCGTCCCACTTGGTGAAGTCGCGGACGATGGCATTGATGTCTTGAGCGGAGTGGACCGTCGGCACGCCGGGCGGCCGATGCGCGGCGTCGAGATCGTTGCCGGCGAGGATGATGACCGGCGCGCGGTCGCAGAACGCGTTGTACACGTTCATGGTGGCGTGCATCAGGCCGACGGTGCCATGGCATAGCGTCATCAGCGGCTTGCCGGCGATCTTGTAATAGCCATGAGCGATGCCGACGCCGACCTCCTCGTGCGTGCAGGTGAGGAACTCCGGCATGGCGTTCTTGCCGTAGTCGATCAGCGATTCGTGGATCGCCCGATAGCTCGAGGCCGGGTTGGCCGGCAGGTATTTGATGTCGAGCGTCTTGATGACGTCGACCATGAAATCGGAGCCGGGCCGTCCTTCGGCGGCGTAGGGCGCGATATTCGGTATGTTCGGCGTGCCGGTTTCAGCCGCGGCGACGTGCTCGTTCGGCGGCAGCGCCGACGGCAGTCGCCGTTCCGGCTGCGGCGCCGCGGTGGTGGCGGCATCCGCCGGGCGGACCGCACTGCCGGCGCCGGCAACGGCGGCGGCGGCGAGGAATTTTCGGCGGTTCAAATTGGGGCTGGCATCCTTTTTCGGCATTTCGGTCTCCCGTCGAAACGTCTTGGTTGGCAACATCTAAAGCGCCGCGGCAGCTTGCTGGCAAGCTAGCACGCCGCGTCCCGCCGTCCAGCCGGGCGCGCGCGGCCGCGCTCCGCAGCCGGTGCATGCATTGGCCCGGCTGGAACACCGCGCCGTTCAATCACAGAGTGTCGCGGCGGTTTGCGACAGCCGGGCTCGTCCTGCCGCGAAACCGGCGGTTAAGACTTTTTATGCCAATGATGCCGCTCTTCCACCAGGCGGGCGCACAGACCGCGATGACTGCCAGCTCCGCCCAACCAGCCGCCACCGCCGCCGGCGCGCCGCCGCCCGACGCGATGCGCGGCGCCCGCACGCCGCTCTGCTTCATCATCGATTCCGACGCCAGCATCCGCCACTTCCTGTCGCTGATCATGCACGGCGCCGGCGTCGATACCCTGGAACTGGCCGACGGCGAAGGCTTGGCGGCCGCCTTGGCCAAGCGCACGCCGGACGCGGTGTTCCTCAACATCGCGCTGGAATCGGCCGAAGCCATCGGCTGCGTCGTGATGCTCGGTCAGCGCGGCTATAGCGGTTACCTGCAGCTGATGTCGAACCGCGGCTCGGCCGTGCTCGCTCACGTCAAGGGTATCGGCGAGCAGCATCGGCTGTTGATGCTGCCCCCGCTGAAGAAGCCGTTCGAGACCGGCGTCATCGTCAAGATCCTCCATGAGCTGAAGCTCGGCGATCCGCCCGCCATGGCCGGCCGCGTCGAACTCGTCGAGGCGCTGAAGAACAATTGGGTGGAATTCTGGTTTCAGCCCAAGATCGATCTGCGCAAAAAGCAGCTGGTCGGCGCCGAAGCGTTTGCGCGGGTGCGCCATCCGACACAGGGCGTGCTGATGCCGGGCGCCTTCATGCCGGGCGCCAGCGAAGGCACCTTGGTGACGCTCTCGGAACAGGCCTTGGCGCAGGCGCTGCGCGCCGGGCTCAACTTCGCCAAGCTCGGCGTCAATTTGCGCATCGCGGTCAACGTTCCGGTGAACGCGCTGGTGAAAATCGACGTCGCCGCGATCGTGCAGACCTACAAGCCGCAATATGAGAAATGGCCGGGCCTGATCATCGACGTCACCGAAGAGCAGATCGTCACCGATCTGAAACTGGCAAGCCAACTCACCAAGGATCTCGCGCACCTCAACGTCAAGCTCGCCATCGACGATTTCGGCCGCGGCTATTCCTCGCTGGTACGGCTCAAGGAGCTGCCGTTTGCCGAGTTAAAGCTCGACCGCGCCTTTGTCGCCGATTGCGGCACCGACAAGGTCAACGCGCCGCTGTGCAAGACCGTGATCGATCTCGCCCACAATTTCGGCTCGATCGCGGTCGCGATCGGCATCGAGAAGGCAGCCGACGCGCTGGCGCTGGTCAGCATGGGCTGCGATTACGGCCAGGGCTTTTTGCTCGGACAGCCGATGCCGGAGGAACGTTTCCTGTCGCTCCTGCGCCAGCGCGCCGGATCGCAGAAGCCGGCGGCGCCCGCGGCACCGGGCTCGGGCGCACGGCCCCTGATCAAGCGGCGGGCTTAAGGGCCCACCGCGCCCTGCATCCTATATGATGGTTGCCGGATCGCTTGCTGGCATAACATCAATTGTGTAATCCGGGCCGACCCGGCGGGGTATAGCGCAGCCTGGTAGCGCGGCAGTTTTGGGTACTGCAGGTCGCAGGTTCAAATCCTGCTGCCCCGACCATCCGCCTTCCGCCGTCGCTTCGCTCCGGCATGACTTGCGTCCGCCAGAGTTCGGTGCAAAGGCGGATGTCTCTGAAGCGTGCCACGAAGGGTTACAAACTTCATGACCGCCCGCATTTACAAGCCCGCCCGCACCGCGATGCAGTCCGGCACCGCCAAGACCAAGGAGTGGGTGCTGGATTACGAGCCGGAGCAGCCGCGCCTGGTCGAGCCGCTGATGGGCTGGACCTCCTCGGGCGATATGAAGCAGGAACTGCGGCTGTTCTTCCAGAGCAAAGAAGAAGCCATCGCCTATTGCGAGCGCGAAGGCATTGCCTACCAGGTATTCGAAAGCAAGCCGCCCAGCCGCCGGCCGCGCATTGCCTATGCAGACAATTTCGCGCCCGGGCGGCGCGGCGCCTGGACCCATTAGCGCGTTTCACCGAGCGCATTCGCGCCTGCCGATCGTCCGCTGCCACGGCCGACCGAACCATGCCACAATGCAAGCCGGGGCATGGGGGATCGAATGTCGGGCAAACGCGCGTTTCGGTGCGGCCTCGCGGCCATCGTGCTGGCAGGCCTTGCGCCGTCGATGGCGGCAGCCGCCGATCCGGTTGCGGATTTTTATCGGGGCAAGGATTTGCGGCTGATCATCAGTTCGTCGGTCGGCGGCGGCTACGACGTCTATGCCCGCACCATTGCCAAGCATTTGGCCGACCACCTGCCGGGGCATCCGGCGATCGTGCCGCAGAACATGCCGGCCGGCGGCGGCCTGGCAGCCTCCAATCACCTTTATAACCTCGCGGAACGCGACGGCTCGGTCATCGCCGCGGTGCAGAACACCGTTCCGTTCGAGCCGTTCTTCGGCAACCGGCAGGCGCAATTCGATCCGCTGAAAATGAACTGGCTCGGCACGCCGACCACCGAGATCGCGGTCTACATCGTCTGGCACACGTCGAAGATCCGCGGCCTCGAGGACGCCCGTACTCACACATTCGTCGCCGGCGGCGCCGGCGCGGCATCGACGCCGATCCTCTACGGCCGCATCTTCAACGACATTTTGGGCCTCAAGGCGCGCTTCATCACCGGCTATCCGGGCCAGAACGAAATACTGCTGGCGATGGAGAACGGTGAAGTGGAAGCGATGCCGTCGCCGTTTTGGTCGAGCTTGAAAACGTCGCGGCCGCGCTGGGTGCCGGACCATCTGGTCCGTCCGCTGTTTCAATATGGACGGGCGCCGCATCCCGAGCTCAAGGACGTGCCGTTCGCCGCCGATCTCCTCAAGAGCGAGGACGACAAGCTTCTGCTCGAGGCGGCCGCGGCGCCGCTCGGCCTCGGCCGCCCGTTTGCCGCGCCGCCCGGCGTGCCGGCCGATCGGCTCGCCGCGCTGCGGCAGGCGTTCATGGCTACGTTCGCCGATCCGGCCTTCCAGGCGGATTGCGAAAAGCAACGCCTGGAATGCAGCGACGCCAAGAGCGGCCAAGCCGTCGCCGAACTGGTCGCCAGCGCCTACGCCATCCCGCCAGCGGTCAAGCAGCGCCTGGTCGACATCTACCAGCTCGGCCAAGGCGGCAAGTAGCTAACGCCCGCCGAAGATCGAGCCGGTGACCTTGTCGCCCGGCTTGAGGCCTAGCTTTTCGGCGGTGCCGCCAATCACTTCGAGCACGGCGCGCACCGGATATTGCGACGGGATCAGGTCGTCGGACAACGGCTTGGCGTTCTCGGCGATGTGCATGATGCGGCCGTTGCCGGCGATGAAGATCATGTCGAGCGGGATGTAGGTGTTGTGCATCCAGAACGACACCGGCTGATCGCGCTTGAAATCGAACAGCATGCCTTGGCCTTCGGGCAGCGATTTCACGAACATCAGCCCGCGCGAGCGCTCGGCGTCATTGGTGGCAAGCTCGACATTGAAGGCGTGGACGCCGCTGCCGGATACGATCTCGATGGTCGCCCTCCCCGCCGCCTGCGCCGGCGGCAAAGCCGCAATGGACGCGGTTGCGAATGTAAGCATCAGCGCCGCGAAGCGCACCACCGAACCGGCAGCGGATGGAAAGACGGCGCGCAGCGCCGCTAGTGCGAGGCCGGCCCGAGCGACCCGGTTTCCGGCCGCACTTCCGCGGCCATCATGCCCTTCGGACCCGGCCCGAAGCGCACCAGGACGAACTGGCCGGGCCGCAGCTCGGCGATGCCGAAGCGGCGCAGCGTCTCCATGTGGACGAAAATGTCCGGCGTGCCCTCGCCGCGCGTGAGGAAGCCAAAGCCGCGAAGCCGATTGAACCATTTCACCTGTGCCCGTTCGAGACCGCTGGTCGGGGTCACAGTAACATGGGTTCGCGGCGGCGGCATCTGCGCCGGATGGATCGCCGTCGATTCGTCCATCGACAGGATGCGGAAGCACTGCAGGCCCTTCGGCCGCGGCAGCACCTCGCAGACGACGCGCGCGCCTTCGTAGGCGGTCTGGAAGCCGTCGCGGCGCAGACAGGTGACGTGCAACAGCACGTCGGCCATGCCGTTATCGGGCACGATGAAGCCGTAGCCCTTGGCGACGTCGAACCACTTGATGACACCGGAGACTTCAATAACGCTCGCGGCCGACTCGTTGGCGAGATCGACCTCGGGCTCCAGTCCCGGTCTCGTGGATTTTGCTTCGAACCCGTCCGACGCCATGACGCGTGGCTGCCGCCGCTGTGCTGGCGCCCCCCGGGCGCTTTTCGAATCTCTACAATCGAGGATAACACCCGCGGTCGGTTGGGGAAGGGCAAAAATGCAACACCTGCGCAAAAGCGACATCGGCCTGTGAACAAGTGGATGACGCGCACTCGTTCAATGCACGATGAAGGGCTCCAGCACTGTGCCGATGTCCTGGCGCACGACGAGATCGGCAGCGGAGTCGAAATCGGTCGCTTCCCGATTGATAATGACGAGGCGCGCGCCATTGCGCTTGGCCATCAACGGAAAGCCGGCGGCCGGCCAAACCTGCAGCGATGAGCCGATCGCCAGGAACAGATCGCAGCCGAGCGTCAGTGCTTCCGCCCTGAGCATGGCCGCTTCCGGCATGGCCTGGCCGAACGAAATGGTCGCGGTCTTGATGAAGCCGCCGCAGCTTGGGCAATCGGGCGCGCAGCCATTGCCCGCATCCATGCGCTCGCGCACCCACGGCAGCTCGTAGCGGGTCTGACAGTCGAGGCAATGCGCGAACGTGGTGTTGCCGTGCAGCTCGACCACGTCCTCGGCGGCGATGCCGGAGGCCTGGTGCAGGTTGTCGATGTTCTGCGTGACCACGCCCGGCACCTTGCCGGCGCGGTAGAGGCTCGCCAGCGCGCGGTGGCCGCGGCCGGGCTTGGCGCCGCCGAACTCATCCATCATGGCGAAGCGGCGCCGCCAGGATTCGTTGCGGGCCTCCTGGCTGGCCAAAAATTCGTCGAACTGGATCGGCCGGTTCTTGGTCCACAAGCCGCCGGGCGAGCGGAAGTCCGGGATGCCGCACTCGGTCGAGATGCCGGCGCCGGTGAATGGCACGATGGCGCCGGCCTCGTGTATCATCTCGCCGAGCCGCGCGATCGCGGCGGCGAGATCGGGAGCGATCTTGGCTGGTGACGTCATCGCGGTCTCTTATTTTTCGCCGCCAAGCCCAAATGACCAGGGGCGCGGCGGCAGGCTTCAAGGAGCGGAGTTTTTCCCATGCGATATCTGCACACCATGTTGCGCGTGCGCAATCTCGATGCCGCGCTCGACTTCTACTGCAACAAGCTCGGGCTGACCGAGGTACGTCGCCGGGTCGACGAGAAGAACCGCTACACGCTGGTGTTCCTGGCCGCTTCCGGCGACGACGAGCTGGTCGCCAAGGGCCCGGCGACCCGCCAGGCGCCGCTGGTCGAGCTGACCTTCAACTGGGACAGCGAGGATTACGGCGAGGCCCGCTATTTCGGCCACCTCGCCTACGAGGTCGACGACATCTATGCGCTGTGCGAACGCCTGATGAAGGCCGGCGTCACCATCAACCGGCCGCCGCGCGACGGCACCATGGCGTTCGTGCGCTCGCCCGACAAGCACTCCATCGAGCTGCTGCAAAAAGGCAGCCCCCTGCCGCCCAAGGAACCCTGGACCTCGATGCCGAATACCGGGAAGTGGTGAGGCCAAGCCGCGTTTCCCGGGCGCAGCGCAGCACGGAGCGCAGCGGAGTGGTGCGCTGCAGACCCGGGATCGTACGTACGCCGAGTCTGGGACGATCCCGGATCAGCGGTGCACCGCCATAGCGCGTCGCAGACGCGCGTAAACGCGATTGTGGCGCTGCACCGCATCCGGGAAACGGGCGTACGTTAGCGACCGAACCGCTTGCTTGTCGCCCGCGGCGAACCTCTCTATATCTCCCGCGCCGTTGCGCGCGCCCATGCGCGCTTAAAGCGCCCTTCGTCTAGCGGTCCAGGACGCCGCCCTTTCACGGCGGAAACACGGGTTCGATTCCCGTAGGGCGCGCCAGCTCGTTAAACCAATAACTCAGCCGCATCCCGCGCAGCAGTAGCCGCAGTTATTAGCGGCAGTTCACCCGCGAGGACGCGCCATGATTCAGCCAGCCAGGAACGCGTTATGCCTCCGCAGCCATACGCTTTGCTTTTGCAACTGCATCATCAATAGTGCCGACCATATAGAACGCCGCTTCGGGCAAGTTGTCGTGTTTGCCTTCGCATAATTCTTTAAAGCTTCGGATGGTGTCCTCCAGACTGACCAGCACGCCGGGCAAACCGGTGAACACTTCCGCCACGTGCATCGGTTGGGACAGTAACCGCTCGATTTTCCGCGCCCGCGCTACGATTATCTTGTCTTCTTCGGACAGCTCGTCCAGTCCCAGGATGGCGATGATGTCCTGCAGGGCCTTGTAGCGTTGCAATATCTCCTGCACGCGGCGAGCAACGAGGTAGTGCTCCTCGCCGACGACCGAGGGAGTGAGCAGCCGGGAGGTGGAATCAAGGGGATCGACCGCAGGAAAAATGGCCTTTTCGAAAATCCCGCGCGATAGCACGGTGGTAGCGTCGAGATGGGCGAACGACGTCGCCGGGGCCGGGTCGGTGAGGTCATCGGCTGGGACATAGATTGCCTGGACCGAAGTGACGGATCCTTTTGTTGTCGTCGTAATCCGCTCTTGCAGTGCACCCATGTCCGTCGCAAGCGTCGGCTGATATCCGACTGCCGAAGGAATTCGGCCGAGCAAAGCAGACACCTCGGAGCCGGCCTGCGTGAAGCGAAAGATGTTGTCGATGAAAAGAAGAACATCCTGACCCTGATCACGAAAATACTCGGCAACCGTGAGACCGGAGAGCCCAACCCGGGCGCGCGCCCCCGGAGGCTCGTTCATTTGCCCATACACCAATGCGCATTTGGAACCTGCGACCGACCCGTTGTTTTCTTTCGGGTCTTTGTTTACGCCCGACTCGATCATCTCGTGGTAAAGATCATTTCCCTCGCGGGTGCGTTCCCCCACTCCGGCGAATACGGAATATCCGCCGTGAGCCTTCGCCACGTTGTTGATCAACTCCATAATCGTCACGGTTTTGCCGACCCCGGCGCCGCCAAACAAGCCCACCTTTCCACCACGGGCGTACGGTGCGAGCAAATCAATGACCTTGAGGCCGGTGACCAGAATCTGCGTCTCGGTCGATTGATCGACGTATTTTGGAGCCGGCTGGTGTATCTCCCGCCGCTCCTGATGTATTACCGGACCCGCTTCGTCGACAGGATCGCCGATCACGTTGATGATGCGCCCGAGCGTACCCTCGCCGACCGGCACTGAAATCGGCTGCCCGGTATCAGTGACGCTCTGTCCGCGCACCAGTCCCTCGGTCGTATCCATTGCAATCGTTCGAACGGTCGATTCGCCGAGATGCTGGGCAACTTCCAGAACGAGGCGGCTGCCATGATTATCGGTTTCGAGCGCGTTGAGAATCGCCGGCAAATCGCCGGTGAACTCCACGTCCACGACCGCGCCAAATACCTGACTGACCTGTCCAACACCACCGGGCATCGCTTGCTCCTCGCGAGAATAACGGTAAAAGGGCCAAAAATGCCCGTCCGCGCTCTTCTTATCGAAACCCTCATCGAATGCGCAAGTGGTCTTTGCCTGGCGCGTTAGTTACTGAGCGTCGAAGCAGCTACGACAGGCAGGCCGCCCAGTTAAATTCTCCTGATGCTCGCGCGGCGCGTGCCGATCTCCTCAAAGCCCCCGGAGGAGAGCCGACGGCTTACATTGAGCGGAGCGCTCTTCGCCGCTCCTGCATCGCGTCGATGCGCTTGATGAAAATCAGGTAGGTAGTCTGCTCGATGACTTGCAGCGGGTTGGATAGCCCACCCGACCAAAGTCGTTCCAGATGCTGTCAGTCTGGTTCCGCAATTCTCCCGTCGACATCCGCAGCCTCGCGATGCACGCGTTATCGATTGATTGGATTGGGCCAGCATCTATTGCGGTTCGTGGTACGGCCGCAAGCCGAAAGCGATGCGACAGAAGCTGCGCAGCCAACGCCAAGAACTGAATGGGCAAGCGCGAGGATCGTCTCAGCGACGCCCGGAAGCTCTCAGCACGCCCCCAGGCTCGACTGCGAGCCGTAGATGCTGGTGAACGGCGTCGGACTCGAGGTGTTGGGATTGGCCGATGTGCCGGGCAGGCTGCCGGCGCCGCTGATTGAGAGCGAGCCGGCGCCGTTGCAGGGCCGGCCGGTGAGCGGATTGGTGCCGGTGACGCCGGCCGCGCTGCTCGTTCCAGGCAGCGTGCCGGGATTGATCGGAGAGACCGGCGGCTCCGGCATTTGCGGCAGGCTGAACGCGCTGAACGGATTTTGCGCGAGCTTAAGCGGCGCGGCGCCCCCAGGCGCGGCGCGTTGCGTCGCGTCATTGTGCGCTGCAACGCCGCTCGCATCGGCGCGCGGACACCAGTGGGCGCCGGCAAGAAGAAACACGATCGCAAGCGCCATCTGCGTGGCAAGTTTTTGCTGCATCGCGCGCTCCTTCGCGGCCGTCGCCGCTGCGATTCCTAAAATTTATTGCAAGCTTGATCGCACTGCAATGAACGCGTCATCAGCTTTCGGCAAGACAATACCTCGCTCTGTCCGCGCGCGCGACGCAGCTTGGTCACGCCAGTGCCACAGAGTTGGGCCAACCTTAGCTCGGCACGGGGAGGGGTCCAGGGAGATGGCAATGACCCTGCAGACCGAGAAAGCGGCAAAGGACCGGCTCGCGGTGGCACGTAAAAACAAGTGCCCGCAATGCGACGAATGGCTGTTGGCGCCGGACTGGTCCGAATATCTCAACGAGCGGCGGGTGCGGCACACTTGGTCGTGCGAAGCCTGCGGCTACGCGTTCGAGACCGAAGTCTTCTTCGCCGAAGCGGCGTAATTTCTGTCGTCATTCCGGGGCGCCGCGCAGCGGCGAACCCGGAATCCATAATCCCTGCGCTGGGGTTATGGATTCCGGGTGCCTCGCTTTGCTCGGCCCCGGAATGACGCACTGAGGTGCGGCGGATAGCGATGCCGCCGGCCGTTGAAATCCTCGATCACCGTGCCGCCTTCGCTCACATAATTCGGCCCGATCGGCGATTTGCCAAACCCGCCGGGAATGTCGAGCACATAGGTCGGCTGGCACAGGCCGGAGACGCGGCCATGCAGCGCGCGGATGAGCGCCTGGCCTTCGGCGATCCCGGTGCGCAGATGCGCGGTGCCGGGCGCGAGATCGGCGTGGTGCAGGTAATAGGGTTTTATTCGGCACTCCACCAAAGTCCGCAGCAGCGCGCTCATGGTGGCGACATCGTCGTTGACGCCGCGCAGGAGCACGCTCTGCGCCAGCATCGGGATGCCGGCATCGATCAGACGCGCGCAGGCCGCCCGCGCCGCCGCGGTCAGCTCGCGCGGATGATTGGCATGCAGCACCACATAGCTCGCCTTGCCGGGCACGCGTAGCGCGTGGATCAGCGCCGGCGAAATCCGTTCCGGCGCCGCGATCGGCATGCGAGTGTGCACGCGCAAAACTTTGACGTGGTCGATGGCCGCGAGTTCGCTCATCAGGTTTTTGAGCCTTCGCGGCGACAGAATAAGCGGATCGCCGCCGGTCAAAATGACTTCCCAGATCTGCGGCGTGGCGCGGATATAGGTGAGCGCCGCCTTGAGCGCCTTCGGCGACAGCGACCCCCTGCCCGGCCCGACCATTTCGCGGCGGAAGCAGAACCGGCAATACACCGCGCAGGCGCTGACGATCTTCAGCAGCGCCCGGTCCGGATAGCGGTGCACGATGCCGTCGACCGGGCTGTGCGCGTCGTCGCCGATCGGATCGGCACTTTCCTCCGCGTGCTCCGCCAGCTCGCGCGCGTCCGGCACGAACTGGCGCGCGATCGGATCGTCCGGATCGGCCGGATCGATCAATTCGGCGATCGCCGGCGTCATGCTCACGGCATAGCGCGACGCCACGCGCTCCAGCTCGGCAAGTCGGCCGCGCTCGGCAAGGCCGGCTTCGGCGAGTTCGGCGGGGCTGCGCAAGGTCGTTGCTCTGGCGGCGGTCATGACGGTCTCTTCGGCGGTGTCGTGTCTTGAGCAAATCGCGGCCGTTATGGGCGAAGCGCCGGTCAATAAGCAACCGCTGCCCCGGGCGCCGACGCGGCCGCCCTCACGTCAGGGCCGCTACTTGGCAAGCAAGCCGGCCGTTGTTACGGAAAAGCCGATCAGCGGCCGGAACCGTTTTGCGCACGCGGCCCACGGAAAAGGACCGATCGATGAAAAACTACATGGACGGCGGCGAAGCGATCCTGGAGGCGTTCCGCAAGCTCAAGATCGACTACATCATGTCGTCGCCGGGCTCGGAATGGTCGCCGGTCTGGGAAGCCCTGGTGCGCCAGAAGCTCGGCAACCGGGCCGGGCCGACCTACATGGATTCCCAGCACGAGACGCTCGCCGTCAACATGGCGACCGGCTACACGCTGATCACCGGCCGGCCGCAGGCCGTGCTGGTGCATGCCGGCGTCGGCCTCCTGCAGGCCGGGCTCGGCGTGCACGGCGCGCTGCAAGCCGAAGTGCCGATGATCGTCATGTCGGGTGAATCGCAGACGCTCGGCGAAAATCCCGATCTCGACATCGAGCAGCAATGGTACGGCGGCCTCTCGGTCGGCGGCGCCGAGCGCTACGTCGAGAACATCACCAAATGGTCGCGCCAGGTGACGAGCCCGTACACGCTGTACGAAAGCGTGATCCGCGCCGGCGAGATGGCGCAGCGCACGCCGAAGGGGCCGATCTATCTCAACGTCGCGCTCGAGCACATGCTGCACGACTGGACGCCGCCGGCGCACGACCGCGAAGTGCCGTTTGCGCCGCGCGTCGCCGCGCATGCGAGCGAGATCGAGAAGGTCGCCGATCTCCTGCTCGGCGCCAAGAATCCGGTCGTGGTCGCCGAGCAATCCGGCCGCGATCCGGCGGCCTATGCGGCGCTGGTCGAGCTGGCCGATCTGTTGGGCCTGCCGGTGACCTGGGGCCGCGGCGCCAGTCTGTGCAATTTCCCGACCAATCATCCGCTCTATCTCGGCGTCGCCAACTACAAGCATCTCGCCGACGCCGACCTCGTGCTGCTGGTCGGCGGCCGCGTGCCCTGGTATCCGCCGCACAAGCGGCCGACCAAGGGCAAGATCGTCGCCGTCAACGACAATCAGTTCAAAGGCCATATGATCTATCAGCAGCTGCACGCCGACGTTTATCTGGAAGGCGATATCGCGGCGTCGCTGCAGGGTCTGGCGGCGGCCGCGCGCGCCGCCAAGCCGAACGGCGATGCGATAAAGAGCCGGCGCGACAAATGGCAGCGCGAGCACGACAGCGTCGTTGCCGCGCTGAAGGCCGAGCGCAACAAAACGGCGGCGAGCGGCAACGGCAAGGCGATCGACCCACTCAACCTGATCGGCGCGCTCGCCGACACCATGCCGACCGACACCATCTACGTCGACGAGACCATCCTGCACGGCCCGGTGCTGCGCCAGCACCTGCCGTTCACCCATCCGCAGAGTTTTTTCCGCGGCTTTGGCGGGCTCGGCCAGGGCATCGGCACCGCGCTCGGCGTAAAACTTGCGTCGCGCGAGCGCCCGGTGGCGTGTTTGGTCGGCGACGGCGGCTTCATGTACAACCCGGTGATCCAGGCGCTCGGCGCCTCCAAGCAGCACGACCTGCCGATCCTGATCGTCGTGTTCAACAACAACGGCTATCAGGCGATGCAGAAAGGCCACGTCCATCACTATCCCGACGGCGCCTCCGAAACCGCCAAGATCCATCTCGGCTCACGCCTCGAGGGTCCGGACTATTCGGCGCTCGGCTCGCATTTCGGCCAGCACGGCGAACGGGTCGAACAGCCGGCGCAGCTCAAGCCGGCGCTGCAGGCCGCGATGAAGAAGGTGCAAGGCGGCACCACGGCCATTCTCAATGTGGTGCTGAGCCACTGACCGGGGCTTCTTTGCCCTGCACGAATGGGGAGCGGTGAAACGAACATCGATCCGCAGTACTATATGAGCCTGCGCGCCGGGTTAGCTCAGCGGTAGAGCAGCGGTTTTGTAAACCGTTGGTCGGGAGTTCAAGTCTCTCACCCGGCACCATTTCTCACGATCATCGGCGTGAATTTCGAACCCTTTGCTTGCCGGTGGCGTGGCCGGTAGGCCCCGCCGCATGCGGCACGACATAAAGATTGTTCGGTGCGCAATAACCGCCGCTGCCGCGGGCAGTCGCCATGCATTGCTCGTAGGTCGAGAAGCCGCAATTGGTGCCGGCGCCGTCGTGGAAATTCGAGCACCACGGATAGTTTTGCGCGTGCGCCGCGCTAGCGATGGCGATGGCGATCGAGGCAAGGCCAATCGGAAGAATACGCATCGCGCCGGTCCCAAATATCCGAATTCCTTGCCGTATAAACGCCGCGCGGCCGGTGTTATTCATCCGGGCCGACGCAGGGTGTTTCGCATGTCTGGGCTAACGCGACGCCGCGTTCTTGCTGGTTCCGCAGCGACGGCGTTCGGCGCGGCAGCTGCCTCCGCGCGCGCTGGAGCTCCGCCAGTCGGCAAGACCGGACCCGGCATCTATCGCTACCGCATCGGCAGCTACGAGCTGACCGCGCTCTACGACGGCATCTGGTATCGGCCGATCGGCCAGGATTTCATCCGCAACGTGGCCTTCGCCGACGTCGAGCACGCGCTCGATGCCGCGTTCATGCCGCACGACAAGCTGACGACGCCGTTCACCACGCTGATCGTCAATACCGGCCAAAAACTCGTTCTGCTCGACACCGGCACCGGCGGCCAGATCGCGCCGACCGCCGGCATGATCGTCGCCAATCTCGCCGCCGCCGGCATCGCGCCGAAGGACGTCGACCAGATCGCGATCTCGCATTTTCATCCCGATCACATCAACGGCATCAAGGACAAGGACAACAATCTGATCTTCCCTAATGCCGAGATCATGGTGCCCGAGGCCGAATGGGCGTTCTGGATGGACGATGGCAACCTGAACGCGGCGCCGGCGGCGATGAAGGAGACCTTTCGCAATCAGCGCCGGATCTTTACCGATATCGCCAAGCAGGTCGCGCGCTTTGCACCCGGCAAGGAGGTCGCGCCCGGCATCGTCACCTTGGCGGCGCCCGGCCACACACCCGGCCACACGGTGTTCGCGGTGCATTCCGGCAGCGAGTCGCTCATGGTGCTCAGCGACACCGCGCAACACCCGGCCGTGTTCGCGCGTCATCCCGATTGGCAGGCCAGCTTCGACGTCGACGGCCGTGAAACCGTCGTCACCCGCAAAAAATTGTTCGACCGCGCCGCCGCCGACCGCATGCTGGTGACCGGCTATCACTTCCCGTTTCCGGCGCTCGGGCATCTGGTGAAGACCGCGAGCGGCTACGAACACGTGCCCGTGGAGTGGCAGACGACGTTGTGAACGATCCCCGCCCTGCAGGGAATGGAAAAGAAAAGAAGGCCGGCCATTGGCGGCCGGCCTCCTGATCCCGACGGGGGCCTCTGGTTTTGATCGCCGGGACGACTAAGGTCCGGCTTGCGAAAGCTGCGGCGGTTGCTACTAGCGCCGCAAGCCGGTGCCACGAAGCGCGCCTCGACCCTTACCCTTTGGCGCCGAAACGACGCTCCGCGAGCAATCGCAGATCAGCTCTTGTCCGACTTGTTGATTTTGTCGGTCTTTGCCGGCTTGGCGCCATGGCCCGTGTAATGGCCCGTGTAATGGGCCATGTAATGGCCGTGCCGCTTGTGCCGCTTGATGTGGTGCACGGCAACGAGCTTGCCGCCGTTGCGGTGGCGAACGACGTAGCGATGGTGCTTGCGCACGTGGTTCGTCTTGGCGGTCTTGGCCGGTTTGACGGTCTGCTCGGCGGCGGGCGTCTTGCTGTCATTGCCCGTGGCCGAAGCGGCGAACGCCGGGCCCGCAATCAGCGCGGTTGCGAGCAGCGCGGCGGCGAATTTCCTCATCATGGTAGTGTCCTCTTGTTTTTCCGGCGCCGCATGGCGCCGTCATTGCCGCCTCTTGTAAGCGCCCTGCCCTGAATGCGTGCTGAAGCGCAGCGACAATTACCGTTCACCTACGTGAAATTTCGGTAATGCCGGGCGGCCTCAGCCGGGATGAAGTGCTATGCTGGCGGTGTTTACTTGGCTGCCGCACAAAGCCGGGAGGCCCTCATGCGCAAGATTCACCTGCTTGCCACCACACTGGTCCTCGGCGCCGCGCTTGGCGCCGCCAATATCGCCGCCGCCATGGAGACCAATAGTCCGGCCCCGCCGCAACAGCCGCAGTCACAGCAGCCGAGCCAGGGCCACAAAGCGCATACCAAGAAGCCGAAGCCGAAGAAGAACGGCGCGCTCGAGCAATTCTACGCCGGCTATCACACCGCCTACGCGCAAATCTACGACAAGGAAGATTATGTGAGCGGCATCGCCACGCTGCGTGCGCTCGGCTACGACGACCACCCCGACGTGGCGACGCTGATCGGTTATGCAAGCCGCAAGCTCGGCCGCTATGACGACGCCAAATACTGGTACGAAAAGGCGCTCGCCGCCGATCCCAACCACGCCCTGACCTGGTCCTATTACGGCATGTGGCAGGCCGAGCAGGGCAACCTGCTCAAGGCCAAGGACGATCTGGAAAAAGTCCGCGTCATCTGCGGCAACACCGATTGCCCCGAGTACCGCAAGCTCAAAGGCGTCATCGACGGCACGGCGACGTACTAGCGCTTTGCTTCATCCTTCCCCGCCAAAAGCGGGGAAGGATGAAAAAATCACTCCAAATGCACGCCGGCTTCTTTCACCACCGCGCGCCACAGCACCGCGTCATCGGCCAATTGTTTGCCGAACGCCGCGGTAGTCTCGATGTTCGGATACATGCCGAGCTTGGCGATGCCGGCCTGGGTCGCCTCGGATTTGAGCCGGGCGTTTTCCGCCGCATTGATCTTGGCGATGATTGCGGCCGGCGTCCCGGCCGGCGCCATTAAGCCGAACAGGATGGTCGGCGGAAAGCCGTCCAGACCGCTTTCGGCAAAGGTCGGCACCTCGGGCAATTCCGGCCAGCGCGCGCTGCTCGACACCGCCAGCGCCCGCAGCTTGCCGGCCTTGATCAGCGGCACCAGCACCGACTTGGCGCTCGACGTCACCTGGATCTGATTGCCCATGGCGTCGGCGAGCCCGGGAGCGGCGCCCTTGTACGGCACGAACACCATGTCGGCGTGCATATGCGCCTCGAAATACATCAGCGCGAGATGCGGGGCGATGCCCAGCGTCGAGCCCATGGTGAGCTTGCCCGCGTGCGCGTTGGCGTAAGCCGCCAATTCCTTGAGCGAATTCGCCGGCAGCGACGGATGCACCACGATGGCGATCGAATCGGTGACCAGCGGAGCCACCGGCACCAAATCCTTGACCGGATCGAAGTCGAGCTTTTGGTAGAGCGCGGGCGTGATGGCGTATTCGTTGGAGCTGCCGAGAAGCAGCGTGTAGCCGTCCGGCGCCGCGCGGGTCACGTCCTTGGTGGCGAGGCGGCCGCCTGCTCCGGCCACATTCTCGATGATGACGTTGCCGCCGAGTTCGGCGCCGAGGCCTTGGGTGGTGACCCGCGCCACCGTGTCGGCCGGACCGCCGGCCGGATACGGCACGATGATTTTGACCGGATGATCGGGGAAGTTTTGCGCACTTGCCGGCGCCGCCGGCACAATAACCGCAGCCAAAATCCCGAGCGCCGCCCCGACATATCTGTTCATGTGGCGCCCTCCCCTTTTGTCTCCCCTTCGATCCAGGCGTGATAGGCCGGATCGACCGTCTCGATCGGGATCACCAGAATAGCCGGCGTGGTGTAGGAGTGCATGTCCTTGACCGCAGCACGCACCGGCTCGGCCAGGCTGGCGCGGGTCTTGATGATCATCACCACCTCGTCGCCGCGGTCGATTTGCCCCTGCCACCAGTAGAACGACACCATGCCGGGCAGAATGTTGACGCAGGCCGCCAACCGCCGTTCGAGCAGCGCGCGGCCGGCGCGCTCCGCCTCGACAATGGAGGGATAGGTCGTATAGACGAAAACCGCCCGTTCCATGTCCGTCTCCCGCGGCGCCGCCGGTCGCCCGCCGCTTTCGTTGCCAAGAACCCGAGCCGTCGGCCGAGCAAGCGTCAGCTAAATGTCCAAGCGCCCCGCCGCACCACGCTACAAGCGCATCGCCTTCGTCGCCAGCTCCGTTGCGGAAGCGCAGGAGGCGCGCCGGCGCCTGGCCAAACGTTACGGCGACGCCCGGCCGGAGACCGCCGACGTCGTCGTCGCGCTCGGCGGCGACGGCCTGATGCTGTCGACCCTGCAACGGTTCACGAACACGAACAAGCCGATCTACGGTATGCATCGCGGCACCGTCGGCTTCCTGATGAACGAATTTTCCGAAGACAAATTGCGCGAGCGGCTCGCCGCCGCCCACGTCACCGTCATCCATCCGCTGTTGATGCAGGCGCGCGACGCCGCCGGCCGCGTGCATCGCCATCACGCCATCAACGAAGTGTCGGTGTTCCGGCAAAGTTACCAGGCGGCGCGGCTGCGCATCCTGATCGACGGCAAGATCCGCATGCCGCAGCTCATTGCCGACGGCGTCCTGTTGGCGACGCCGGCCGGCTCGACCGCCTACAATCTGTCGGTCCAGGGGCCGATCATTCCGATCGGCGCCGCGCTGCTCGCGCTCACGCCGATCAGCCCGTTCCGGCCGCGGCGCTGGCGCGGCGCGCTGTTGCCGGACCGCGCCCGCGTCACCGTCGAGGTGCTCGAAGCCGAAAAGCGCCCGGTCGCCGCCGTCGCCGATCATAACGAAGTGCGCTCGGTGCATTCGGTCGAGATCGGCATGGACCATTCGGTCGCCATGCACATGCTGTTCGATCCCGGCCACAGTCTCGACGAGCGGATCCTGAGCGAGCAGTTCGGCTTCTGAGAATCGGATTAAAAATCAGATGCCTGACACCGGAAGCTCATGTCGAGCCGAGCTCCGGCGACAATGCTTAACCGCACGTTAATGACAAACGCCTAACCTGCCGGACATGGTCCGGATCGATTTCAATCGGCTGCGTTTTTTGGTGATCGACGACAACGCCCACATGCGGCGCATCCTGCGCACGCTGCTGCACGGTTTCGGCGCGCGCGAAGTGTACGAGGCCGAGGATGGCGCCACCGGGCTCGAAGCCTTCACCCATTACATGCCGGACATCGTGCTGGCCGACTGGGTGATGCCGATCTTCGACGGCCTCGAGCTGACGCAAATGATCCGCCAGCCCGGCGCCAACGCCAATCCGTATGTGCCGATCATCATGGTGTCGGGCCATTCCGAGAAGAAGCGCATCGTGTCCGCGCGCGACGCCGGCGTCACCGAATTTTTGGCCAAGCCGATTTCCGCCAAGGCGCTGTACGAGCGCATTCTCAACGTGGTTGCCAATCCGCGCCCGTTCGTCAAGACGCGCACCTATTTCGGACCGGATCGACGCCGCAACGTCAATCCGAACTATGTCGGACCGGAGCGGCGCAAGGACGGCAAGGCCGAAGTCATCAAGCAACAGCCGCTGCTCGACAAGGCCAAAGTCGTAAGCTGAACGCGCAAGGGGCAGACCACCAGATGGCGCAACGCAAGGACCAGAATCCGTCGGTCGTCACCTATGCGGATCACGAAGTGATCACGCCGGCGCACGACCTGCGCAAAGCTGTCGGTCCGGCGATTCCCGGCGACGATCCGGTCGCGCGCGCCGAGACCGCGCTGGCGCAGCTGGCGAGCGAGTTCGACACCTGGATGCATGCCGAATGCGAGCGGCTCGAGGCGGCGCGCCAAGTGGTGGCGCGCCAGGGTTTTACCGCAAAGACTCACGACGCGCTGTTTCGCGCCGCCCACGACATCAAGGGCGAAGCGCCGACCTTCGGCTTTCCCGCCGTGGCCGGCGCGGCCGACAGCCTGTGCCGGCTGCTCGAGCACACCCCGGATTTTGCGCGCATTCCCATGCCGCTTGTCGACCAGCACGTCGACGCGGTGCGCGCCATCATCCGCGAGTACGGTCGCACCGATCTGCCCGAGGTCGCCCGCTCACTGACCGCGCGACTGCGCGAAGTGACCGACGAATTTTTGAAGCATGAAAACAGTTTTCGGCCGGATTATCTGGAACACATTTTTGCGCCGCCGCTGGCGCCCGGCGCCGGCACCTAACGGCTAAGCGGCTGGAAAATCAGGCCGCGACGGCTTCGGGCTCTTCGTCAAAATCGCCGGCGGCGAACTCGTCGCAGAACAGCCGGGCCTCGTCGCGCGCCGCTTCGGTCGCAAAGCGGTGCAACAGCGTAATCAGCGGCGCGAGCTCGCCGAATTCCTGATCCTCGCAGCGCGTCAGCACGCGCTCGATGATGCGCCGCTTGAGCCGCGCGGCGCCACCCGGGTCGCCGGCAAAGCCGCCTTCGCGCATCGCCTCGATCGCTTCCTTGAACGCCGGGAAGGTCGAGCCCGGTAGCCCGGCTTTTTCGAACAGCGCGCGCAGCCCGGCGAAGCCGCCGCCGTTGACCAAGCCCGAGACGCGCGCCACCGGCAGCTCGGCGAGCTCCGCCAGCGCCTCCTCGAACAGCATCACATTGCCGGACAACAGCGCGCGCAGAATGAGTCCGGCGGTGAGTTGTCCGCACTCGCGTAGATGGCGGATCAGGGGCCGCACTTCGCCGTCCGGCGTTTCGGCCGCGAGCGTCACCGTAGCCTTCTCGCAGGCTTCGCGGGTGATGCGCAGCGCGTCGTCGGCGTCGAGCCAAGCCCGCCCGGCGACAAAGCCGGCGAGCGTCTCGGAAAGCTTGGCGACCAGCGTGTATCGCGTCGCCGCCGCAAGGTCATCGCGCGCCAACAGCGGCTCGCGAATGGCGGCGAGATGACCGTAACGCTCGGCCATGCGATTGATGGAAAACGGCGTGACGTCGGCGTCCTGGTTTTCCAGCAGGATCAGACAGGCTTCCGCGGTCCCGACTTCGGCGATCGCCGCAGCCACCGAGCGCGGCAGCGCCGCGCGGCTGGCAATGGCGGCCTGCACCGCCGGCGATCCGGTTGCCACCGCATCGACCAGGTCGGCGTCGACGAACAGCGGCGATAGCGCCAGGATCGGCGCGGCGATCTGCGGCTGATCGAGGGCGAGCGCGTGGATCACGACCGGCGGCGCATCGGGGCTCGCCGCCAGCGCGTCAGCCAAGGCTCGGCGCACCAACGGCGACGGGTCGTCGAGCAGCATCAGCATCGCGCCTTCGGCGGCGGCGCTGTCGTCGGCGGACAGCTCGGAATAGAGGTAGGCGCGGGCCAATGCGCCGGTCGCATCGGCGCGCTCACCAGCCGGCGCCGTGCGGACCCATTGCAGGAATCGGCGAACGATCATCACTCGTGCTTAGCATCGCGCACTTAACAGAACGTTCACCATAAATGTTTGAAAAGGTTGCGAAAATATTAAGCGCCGCGCGCGCGTCGGCATCGGCATTTTTGGCGCCGGAGAACAGGTCTGAACAGCGCCGCGCAGCGATCTGAAGGTTTTCGAAGGCGGCAGAAGCAATCGAATTGCAATGCGGTTCGCCGCCGGAACGGCTTAGGAATTGGCCGCCGAGTCTTTGAACAGATCCATGAGCATGCCGGGCGCGGCGCCGGCCGGCGGCGCTGCGTTGCCGGCAGGCGCCGCATTCGGCGCGCCCCACAGTTGGCTGACCAGAGGTCCGACCGGACCGCTGCTGCCGGCATCGGCAAATAGTCCATAGAACATCGGGCCCCCCGGCGCAGTCGACCGCTGTGGCTGTGGCTGCGGCTGCGGCTGTGGCGCGGCCGGCGCTGGCGGCGGCGCGGCAGCGGCAAAGGCGTTGGCGATTCCCGCGGTATCGGGGACGGGCGCGGGCATGATCGACAGGGGTGCGCCCACATTTGCGGCTTGCGCGAGCGGCGCCGCCTGATGCGGCCCGGAGCGGGCGGCAACGTCATAGCGCGCAGTCAGGACGTTGCGCACCGCGGCGAGGCTGCGCGCGGTGCCGGTCTGCTTGTCGAAAAAGATCGACGGATTGGCATGCGCGGCATTGGGGAAAAGCGCGGCTGCCTTGGCGTCGGGGTCACGCGCCGCAAGCCCAATCAGCCGCGCCGCGCCGCCGGCGCCGAGAAAATGCGCGATGTAGAGCTCGCCTTCGCTGGGCGACCGGCCGAGCTTTTGCGTCAGATAAGCCGCGTTGGCCTTCGTGAACGCGCCAGCCATCACCGCGTTCGCGGTCGGATCGTTGCGCAGCTTGAGAATTTCCTGCCGCATCGCCGGGTCCGGGACGACGTAGCGGCCCGATGCGGTCTGGCTGATCGCCGCCGCATAGCGGCCGTAACCCAGCGCGGCGCCGGTCTGCTTCATGGTGCCGAGCCAAGTCTGCTCGACGAACTGAAACAGGCCGCGCGCCGACGAGGTCGGGGCGCCGGCCTGCGGATTCAATCCGGATTCGACTTGCGCGGTGGCCAACAGATAGCCGAAGCTCGTGCCGGTGGCCTGCGACGCCTGCCGAATGGCGCCGGTCACCGTCGAGCCCGCGGCGGCATTGCCGGGTTCGACCAGCATCGAAAACTCCCCGCCCAATCCCGGCCGGCTCCCACCGGCTGGACTCGGGCGGGATCAATGTCGGCCGCTATGGTAAACGGTCGCTTAACGACAGCGGAGGCGGAACATGGCGCAAGGCGCAGCGCACAACACGGCGGTCCGGCACAAACGCGGCGGGCTCTACTTCGAGGACTTCGTGCCCGGCGAAGTCGTCGAGCATCGCTACACTCGCACCGTCACCCAGATGGACAACATCCTGTTCTCCAACATGACGCTCAACCCGCAGCCGCTGCACATCGACCGGCATTTTTGCGAGCAGGAGACCGAGTGGGGCCAGCCGCTGATGAATTCGCTGTTCACGCTGGGGCTGATGATCGGCATCCAGGTGTCGGACATGACGGTCGGCACCACCATCGCCAATCTCGGCATGACCGACGTCAAATTTCCGCATCCGCTGTTCGAAGGCGATACCGTGCATTGCACCACCGAGGTCATCAGCAAGCGCGAATCGAAATCGCGGCCCGGCGCCGGCATCGTCGAATTCCACCACCGCGCCTATAACCAGGACAACAAGCTGGTCGCCGAATGCCGCCGCCAAGCCTTTATGCGGATGCGGCCGAAATAAAGACATTGATGCGCTCCTTCCTCTTCGTCCCCGCCGACAGCGCCAAAAAGCTCGACAAGGCGATGACGAGCGGCGCCGACGCGCTGATCGTCGACCTGGAAGATTCGATTGCGCTCGACGGCAAAGCACAGGCGCGGCAAAGCGCAGCGGCGTTTCTCAAGGCGGCGATGGCAGCCCGGCGCCGGCCTTATCTCCTGGTCCGCGTCAACGGCTTGCAGACCGGGCTGACCGACGCCGATCTCGACGCCATCGCGCCGGCCAAGCCAGATGCCATCATGCTGCCGAAGGCCGAGGGCGGCGCTGCGGTCATTCATGCCGACGCCAAGCTGGCCGTGCGCGAAGCGGTGAGCGGCCTGCCGGACGGCGCCATCAAGATACTGCCGATCGCCACTGAGACCGCGGCCGCGCTATTCCTGGCCGGCACCTTTGCGGGCGCCAGCGCGCGGCTGATGGGGCTGACGTGGGGCGCCGAGGATTTATCGGCCGAACTTGGCGCCCACGCCAACCGCGACGCCCAAGGCCGTTTCCTCGATCCGTACCGGCTCGCGCGCGCGCTGTGCCTTGCTGGCGCCGCGGCCGCCCAGGTGCCGGCGATCGACACCGTGTACGTCGACTTCCGCGACGAAAAAGGTTTTCGCCGCGAATGCGAGGACGCCTGCCGCGACGGTTTTACGGGCAAGATGGCCATCCACCCCGCCCAGGTGCCGATTATCAACGACGTGTTCACGCCGAGCGCCGAAGCGCTGACGCGTGCGCAAGCAATCATTGATGCCTTTGCACAAAATCCCGGCGCCGGCGTGGTCGGTATCGGCGGCGTCATGTACGACCGCCCCCATCTGGCAAGGGCGCAGCGGTTGCTCGAGCGCGGCGCATCGACCAAGCGCTAGAGCGCCGCGCCGGACCTTGACACTTTTTAGCGGTGCAATCGAACCTTTACGCCGGTTAACCGCCCCACGCGAATTGCCGTAGCGGGCGCTCAACGACATTACTTTACGTCCGCCATGCCAATCCGCGAGCTCTGGCCGGTGGACTGGAATACCATAGAGCTGTCCCATGCGCGACGTCGAAGCCGAAACCAGTTACCTCAAGCTTGTTCTGCATAACGACGACGAAACCCCGGCGGACTTCGTCTTCGAACTTGTGCGCTCGGTATTGGACAAGCCGGCAGCCGACGCGATTGCGCTGATTGCCAAGGTCCATGACAACGGCAAAGTCGGGTGCGGAACATACCCAAGCGCCGTCGCCAAGGCATTGCTCGAAACGGCGCGAGAACGAATCCGCGCTTCCGGACATCCATTGCGGATCACGACGGAGGCGATCACAGCAAACGACGACAGCGGATTACCTCGATGTGACTTCTGCGGCGCGGAGATACCGGCGGTCCACGCCGCTATCAGGAGCACAAGCGCATGCATCTGCGATCGCTGCCTGCTGGCCAGAGCGAGAGCCCTTTCCGACATGTCGCGAAAAAGGCAGTTCAAATACGCCAGTGAAGCCCTGGCCTGGCATTTCGCCGGCATTCCATTGGACCAGCTAGTCTCGACCTCGCGGCAATTTCCCGGTCACATGCGCGTCGACGTTCAGATCTCCGTCGACAAGCTGTTTTCGGCCGCGCCAATTCGGTTCTTCGGTATCCACGAGCCGCATCGTTATGCGACGCTGACATTTGCTGCACTGTCCCAACAGGGCCAGCACCCTCACACCATCGCGCCGGCGAAGTATCACAGCGTGGACATCGGAGAAATCGATCCGGTGGAGTGTCTCGACAACGGCCTCTGGCTTTGTCGCGCCGACGAGTTGCCGTTTTCCGTCGTCCTATCGTCTCACCGCGAGTATGGGCAAGAGTCGGGGCAATGCGTCGAAATTACGGTCCCCGTTGGCGCGGCTGGCGTGGAATTCGTGCGCAAGTGCTTCGCCGAGTTGGAAAGTGCGATCAGTGCGGCACGTTCGTATCGGGGTAAAATCCTGTCGCTCGATGTCGAAGCGGATTATCGAGGGCGATCGCGGGGCATCATGGTGCACCGATTGGCCGCGGTCACGCGCGACGATGTGATACTCCCCGAGGCAACGCTACGGGTACTCGATCGTAACGTTCTCAAATTCATAGCGAGCCGCGAAGGCTTGCGAAAGCTTGGGCAATCGACCCGCAAGGGCATCTTGCTTTACGGGCCGCCTGGAACCGGCAAAACTCACACGATCCGTTATCTGGCGAGCAACCTCGCCGGTCACACAACGCTGATCATCACCGCTGCGCAGGTCGGGCTACTTGCTCAGTACATGAACCTTGCCCGCCTGCTGCAACCGAGCATGGTCGTGATCGAGGACGTTGACCTCATCGCGCGAGATCGCGAGAGCATGGGAGGCCCTTGCGAGGAATCGCTGCTCAATAAGCTGCTCAACGAAATGGATGGGCTGTCCGAGGACGCCGATATTCTGTTCCTACTCACGACGAATCGGCCAGATCAGCTCGAGGGAGCGCTGTCCGGTCGTCCTGGGCGAATTGATCAGGCGATCGAGATGCCATTGCCGGACGAGTCCAGCCGCAGGAAGCTGGTTGAACTCTACGGTAAGGGTCTTCATCTGAGCGACGCCGTTGTGCGCGAGGCGGTTCATCGCACGCACGGTGTCAGTGCGGCCTTCATAAAAGAGCTGATGCGGCGCACCGCCCAGGCGTGCCTTGGGCGGGGCGGCGGCAAAACGGTTACCGTCGCCGACATCAATGAAGCGCTGGACGACATGCTGTTCTCCGGCGGCAGGCTGAACGTCAAACTGCTGGGCGGCGCGCAGGAAATTCCGACCGGCGCTTGACCGATGTACTTACGCCTTGGTGTTGTGCCGTTCACCGATCTGTGTCGCCGTACACCGCCTTGGGGTCGAACACCCGCTCGTCGCGAAATTCGAGTCTAACCGCGCCGCCTTTCTGCCCGAGCGGCACCGCCCGGTAAAAGCAGGAGCGGCGGCCGGTGTGGCAGGCGCCCGTCATCTGCTCGACCTTGATCCAGACGGCATCCTGGTCGCAGTCGATGCGCAGCTCGACGACGCGTTGGGTGTGGCCGGACGTCTCGCCCTTGCGCCACAGCGCGCGGCGCGAACGGCTGAAGTACCAGGCCTCACCGCTGGCGATGGTCCTCGCCAAGGCCTCGGCGTTCATGTGCGCGACCATCAGCACGTCGCCCGACACCGTGTCGGTAGCCACGCAGGTGACGAGCCCATCGGCATCGAATTTCGGCGTCAGCGCCAAGCCCTCTTCAAGCTCGGCCGCGCTGCCGGGTCCAGGAAATTGCGAATCGTCGGCCATTTTCGTCATTCCGGGTGCGCCGAAGGCGCGACGCGGAATCCATAACCACAGAATACCAGGCATTCATATAGGAGCGCCGGCCTGCCGCCCGTGGCGATGGATCCCGGCTCTCGCTTCCGCTTCCGCTTCCGCGCTCCGCGCTTCGGCGGGACTCAAACCGCGCCGTAGCTGGCGCAGCGAGCGAAGGCGGGGCGCTCGGCCGAACTGATGGCCTAGCAAGGCCGGACTCTCGCGCCAGCCCGGCGATGCCTATATAGTTGGTTGGCAATGCTGAATGACGTCTACAACAAGCGGATTATCGAGCTCGCCGGCACGATTCCGCGAATCGGCCGGCTGCAAAACCCCGGCGCCAGCGCCACCGCGCATTCGCGGCTGTGCGGGTCGACCGTGACCGTCGACCTGAAGATGGACGGCGATACCGTCACCGACTTCGCCCACGAGGTGAAGGCCTGCGCACTCGGCCAAGCGTCGTCCTCGATCATGGCGCGCAACGTCATCGGATCGCGGGCCGACGAGCTACGCGATTTGCGCGAAACCGTGCGCAAGATGCTCAAGGAGAACGGCGAGCCGCCGCGCGACGGCAAATGGGCCGATATCGCGGTGCTCGAGCCGGTGCGCGACTACAAGGCGCGCCACGCCTCGACCATGCTGACCTTCGACGCGGTGGTCGACGCCATCAGCCAGATTGAAGCCAAGCGCGCCGCCAACGCCGCGGCGGAGTGACTTCGTTGTTCAACAGCGCACACAAAGCCCCTCGCCTCGTCGGGCGCGGCTTGATCAAAACCTATCAGTACACGCTGTCGTGGCTGGTTGGGCCACGCTGCCGGCATCTGCCGACCTGTTCGGACTATGCCGAGCAGGCGATCGCTCGCTTCGGGCTGTGGGCCGGCAGCTGGATGACGCTGGCGCGGCTTTGCCGCTGTCATCCGTTCGGCACTGCCGGCCTCGATTTTGTCCCCGACACGCTGCCGCCGCGGGCGCGCTGGTATCTGCCGTGGCGCTATGGCCGATGGCGGGGCGTGAATGAACGCCCCGCCACCGCCTGATCCGGCCCAAGCAACAAACAATACGCAACAGGCTGGGCCGTTCAGCCCGATCAATCACTGGGCGGCGCTTGCGAGGTTGGCCAGTTGTTTGGACGCTGCGTCAGAACCGAGCGCTGCCGCTTTCTGGTACCATTGCCGCGCCTGGGCGCTGTCGGTTTGTATGCCGATGGCGCCGGCCTGTTTGATGATCAGCGGATCGAAACTGGCGCCGAGCGCGAGCGCGGCCTCCGCGCTGCCGGCCTCGGCCGCGCGCTGCAGCAACAGCCGTGCCGCCACGACGTCACCGTCGCTCATGAATGCCCTGCCGCGCTTGACCAGCGTGGCGATCTCGTCCGCGTTGAGCGCGGGTTTGCTCGCGACCGCCGATGATGCGGAAGCCCCGGGCGGAGCCGGCTCGGGCGTTTTGACCGCGATCGAGACTCCAGGCAGCCAGGAGGGCAGTTGCAGCGGCAGCGGTACAGCATTTGCCGGCGCCGGTGCTTTCTCCTCCGCGGGAAATGTGACGTGAGACGCGGCCGGCATCTCGATCGGGGCGAGTGCTGAATGCGCAGCAATAGCCGCCGTTTGCACGGGCACGGGCTTGACCCTGGTCACCGCCATCGCCGGAGCGGCGCGCGCCTGCCTCGCCTCATTCGGCGGCAGGCGCGCGTGCGAGAACGACGCCACGCCCCAGCCAACAAGTGCCGCGACCGCAATCACCGCGCAGACTCGCAGCGCGAGCCGATCCACCGGCCGGCCGGCATCCAAATCGAGCGGCGGCTGCGGCACGGCTTCCCCATCGAGCGCGAGCCGCCGCCGCAACTCGATCGCGGCGCGGTCGCCGACGAAGCGCGGCGCCGCGACGTCGCGCGGCGCTGCCGGCTTGGTCCGATGCCGCCAAGGCGGTGCATCCATCGGCGGCCGATCGGCCGCATTGGTGCGACGCGGCGCGCTCATGGGCTTCCGCCTAAATTTGCTGTGGCGGCAGTCGGCGCACCGCCGCTAGCGGCAACAAATCCGGAGTGAAGGGAAAAGGCCGCGGCCGGCAGCAAGACGGCCAACACGCAAAGCACCTGAGATGGCCGATGCGGCCACCGCGAGCCCCCCCTCATCGATTTTCCCCGTACGGACCGGCGCGTTACGCAACACACACAGACGCGTCGCCGGACCGCAAACGACACCCACCCCTGCCGCGCTTGAAGATGCCCGCGTTATTGACGGAACGCGTTAGCCGCGCGGTCTGAAAGCGAACGTTCGTCAAGCAATAGGGCGGCGATATGATGCAGGTTTGATGATTCGGGGGCGTGCCCGCCGCAATCTCGCCCGCTGTTTCGCGCGCGGCGCGAAACGCCGTGGCGTCACGCTTCGACCATATTGATCGCGATGTAACCGAAGCGGTCGATGTGCGCTTCGAACTGCGGACCGACCACGGTCGAGGTTTCATCTTCGGCGATCACCGCGGGCCCTTTGATGCGCGCGCCCGGTGTCAGATCGGCGCGCCAATAAACCGGCGTGTCGCTGAATTCGCCGGATTCGACATCAAATACGGGGCGTCGCGCAGTCGGCTTCGGCGCGCTCGGCTGCTCCGCAATGGCGCTGGCAAGCTGGCCTTGCGCGGGCGCCGCGAGCGACACCACCCAGCTCAGAATTTCAACGTCGACGCCCGGGATCGAGCGGCTGTACAGCCGGCGATACGCTGCTTCAAACAACTCGCTCAAAGTCGTGCGATCCGCCGCAGTAAAATCGCGCACCGGCAGCGTCACCGCGATCTCATGACCTTGGCCGCGATAGCGCATGAAGGCGGCGCGCTGCTCGGCGAGTTTTGCGGCGTCCGGCGCGCCTTGACGCACCACCGCTTCGGCCTCGGCGCGCATCTGGCCAATCAACCGATTGGCGGCGGCCGCATCGAACTCGGAGAGACGAAGAAGCCGGCCGCGCACGATCTCGTAGGCGACCGGCGCGCGGAGCAGTCCGACGGCCGAGCCGACGCCGGCATTGGCGGGAATGAGCACGCGGCTGATGCCGAGTTTTGCCGCAACGCGCGCGGCATGCAGCGGCGCCGCGCCGCCGAACGCGATGAGCGTACGGCTGCGCACATCCTTGCCGCTTTCGATGGCGTGCACGCGCGCCGCGTTCGCCATGTTCTCGTCGACCATTTCGCTGATGCCGAGCGCGCCGTGCGCGGCCGACAACGCCAGCGGCGCACCGATGCGCGCGCCGATAGCCTGCTCGGCGGCGTGCGCATCGAGCGCGATCCGGCCGCCGGAAAATTTTGCGGGATCGATGCGGCCCAGCACCACGTCGGCGTCGGTCACGGTCGGCGCCGCGCCGCCCTGGCGGTAGCACACCGGCCCCGGCATCGAGCCGGCGCTGTCCGGACCGACGGCGATGCGCTTGAGCGCATCGAGCCGCGCGATCGAGCCGCCGCCGGCGCCGATCTCGACCATCTCGATCACCGGGATGCGCAGCGGCAGCCCGCTGCCTTTGAGAAAGCGATAGACCCGCGCCACTTCCATGACGCGAGCGGTCTGCGGCTGCGCCTTGTCGATCAAACAAATTTTCGCCGTGGTGCCGCCCATGTCGAACGACAGGACCTGATCGAGCCCGTGCTGCCGCGCGATGCAGCCGGCAAAGATCGCGCCTGCGGCCGGACCGGATTCGATCAGCCGCACCGGAAAGCGGATCGCGGTTTCGACCGTGGTGACGCCGCCGCCCGAGGTCATCAACAGCAGCGGACAGCCGAAGCCGGCGTGCTTGAGCTCGCGTTCGAGGCCGGTGAGATAGCGCCCCATCAGCGGCTGGATGTAGGCGTTGGCGCAGGCGGTGGAGAAGCGCTCGTATTCGCGCATTTCCGGCGACACGTCCGACGACAGCGTGATGGCGACATGCGGCAGGCGCCGCGTCACCACTTCCGCGGTGCGCCGCTCGTGCTCTGGATTGGTGAAGCTGTGCAGATAGCCGATCGCCACCGCTTGGACGTCTGCTGCGGCAAGCGCATCGATGGCGCCGGCAAGACTCGCGTCGTCAAGCGGCACCAGCGCCCTGCCCTGCGCATCGATCCGTTCGCGCACCGGAAAGCGCAGCCGCCGCGGCACCAAGGGCGGCGGCAGATCGATATTGACGTCGTATTGCTCGAAGCGGTTCTCGTGGCGGATCTCGATGACGTCGCGAAAACCTTCGGTGGTGAGCAGCGCCGTCTTGGCGCCCTTGCGCTCGATCACCGCATTGGTGGCGAGCGTGGTGCCATGAATGATGAGCTGCACTTGCCCCGGCGCGATGCGCGCCGCCTCGATCACAGAGCGCAGCGCCGCCAGCACGCCCTCTTCCGGCGCGCCGGTCGTGGTCAGCGTCTTGGTGGTAAAGCGCTGTTCGCCAACCTCAAGCGCCACGTCGGTAAACGTGCCGCCGATGTCGAGACCGAGCCGGATGGAGGGTGAGCGAGAGGTCGTCACATGAACTCTTCAAGTGGGCTGGCGCGCCGTCAAGGCCGGCTAACTACGTCTTGAAAAAAAGTCTCGCATTGCCTCAGCCCTCGGGCCTGACTCGAATGCTTCCTTGAACGAAATCCCGGTCAGGCCTGCCTGCTTGAAGGCAATCTTGAAGCTCTCGCTGCCGATCAGCGTTGGCCAATTCGTCTTCATCCGAAAGACGCAATGTCGGCCGACCAGATTCTCGTCGAACGCCACACTCGCATAGCCGACCATCTGATGAACCTTCGAGCCGTCGTCGGCAATCCTGGACTGGACTGCCGAACGGGCCTCGTCGACCGCGTCCAGGACCGTGACAATATCGCAAAGCCAGTATGTGGTCGGCTCGGACCCCGGGTCGAATTCCGTGTCGACGGCGAGGTACGTAAAATCGCTTGCGTGGATCTCGTCGAACAGCTGCTTTGCCCGATCTGAAACGAGCCAGTATTCCGAGTAGCGTTCGACATCATACGGTTTTCTGCCGAGGCGTTTGCCGACCCGAAATCTCGGCCGCACCGCGTAGTCGCGGAAGCCGCGCTGAAACGGAGAAGGCGCCGAGAGGATCGGCGAGCCGGAGCCCCGGCAGACTTCCTCCTGGTTGAGAAACTCCCTGCCTGACGGCCACTCTCGTGGCGGATCCCTCAATATGTAAAACTTCGCGGCCTTTCGACGTGACGATTTCCTCTCGGCGTTGGGACCCATGATCGCTCCTCGCCCGCCAAAACGGTACCGTACCGAAGTGGCGCGCTCGGAGAGATTCGAACTCCCGACCCCCAGATTCGAAGTCTGGTGCTCTATCCAGCTGAGCTACGAGCGCCCGCGGCGCACCATAGCCGCTTCGCCGCGAATGTCACTGCGCTCCGCCCCGCGCGTCAGGGCATGCGAAACACTATCAGCTGATCGGTATTGCCGCCGCCGCCCGGCGCCAGCGAACCGCCGACGAAATAGGCGGCGTCGCCGATGGTAGCGCCGCCGAAGCCGTGGCGGCCGTGCGGCATCGGCGCGAGCGTGGTCCAGCGGCCAGTCTTTGGATCGTAGCCCTCGTTTTCCGGGAACGTGTGATCGGGCGGCAGCTCGCCGCCGAGCACCAGAATGAGGCCATGATAATAGGCGCCGGCGAGGCCGCTGCGTGGCGTCGGCAGCGGCGCGGCCGAAGTCCATGTGTTCGTCGCCGGGTCGTAGACGTCGTGCTGACCGGTGCGGTCCACCGGGCCCTTGAAGCGGCCGCCGATGGCGTGAATTTTGCCGTCGACCGCGATCACCACCATGTGGTCGCGCGCGGTCGGCAGCGGCGCGGCTTGCGTCCAGCTTCCGGTCTGTGGATCGAACACTTCGTGCGCCGGCACGACGACGGCGTCGGGGCCGCGGCCGCCAATCACATGAATCTTGCCGTCGAGCACGGCGGCGCCGGCCGAGCCGCGCGCCACCTGCATCGGCGGCAGCACGCGCCAGTGATCGGTCGCCGGATCGTATTCGAACGCGTCGGTGCCGGCGCCCTTGTGCACCGAGGCGGTGAAACCGCCGAACGCATAAATCTTGCCGCCCGTCGTGGCGACGGCGAGATGATCGCGGCCCTCCGACAGCGGCGCCCGCGCGCGCCAGCTGTCGGAGGCCGGATCGTATTCGTCGTGATAAGGACCGGCGGTGCCGTTCACCGAACCGCCGAGCGCATGCAATTTGCCGCCGAGCGCAACCGCCGCCACTTCGCCATGCGCGCCGGGCAGCGGGGCTTTCAAGCCCCACGCGCCGCCTGCCGATTGCGCATTCGCGTCAGCGGTGGTCACCGCAGCCAGCAGCACAACCACCGCCGCTCGGCGCAATCGAATGAATTGCGCCGCAGCACACGGTTTTTTGATATTTTTCATGACGCTCGCCCCGTTGTTCCAGGTTCCGCAGGATTTGGCGCGTCCTGTTGCGGATCGGCCACTTGGCCCTCTGGAACAACAAAAATTACGCTGCGGCAAAGCCCTAGCGCAAGCGCGATTCGCGCATGCTCGTACGACATGCCAGAACCGCGGAGGCGCCATGCCGCCAGGTTCCAGGAACAGCGCGCCCGTCGTTTGGTTGAATATCTGCCCTACCGACGGAGGCAAAGCATGACTGATTATCGCGATCCGAACGATCCGCTGCAGCGTGACACGATGTACGATCCAAACGTTCGCAGCAGCAACGCCGCCTGGGGATGGATTGCCGGCATCGTCTTTCTTGGCATCATCGTGGCGCTCGCCTTTGGCGTCGGCCGTTCGCCGAACCAGAATGGCACCAACGTGGCCAACAACACGCCGCCGGCAGTGACCCAGACCGTGCCGGGGCCGGGCAGCCGTAGCTTTACGCCGGCGCCCAACAATCCGGCGCCCGCCAACCCGGCACCTGCAGAACCGGCTAAGCCTTAACGGCTGACGCAGCAAACAAATAACGGGCGGCAAAGCGGCTCCGCTTCCGAGCGGGGCCGCTGGCGTTATGCGGTCACCTCGCGCGCAATAGCGAGCGGCGCGCGGATGACGGTGACGCCGGCGGCTTCGCTCATGCGCACGACGTTGATGGTGCCGGCAAATTCGGGTGAGCCCGAGTAATAGGCCGGCACCGCTCCGTTGCCGACCCGCGCGGCGCGATTCCAATGACCGAGGGCCACGTAATCGGCGCCGGTTGCGGCAAGCTCGGCGTCGCCGATCAGCCACGCCGGACGCGGGCCGCCGTTGCGGTCGGGTATCGGGTCATAATGGCCGTGTGCGACCGCGATCTGCCAGCGCGTCGAGCGCGGCCGCGTCCGCTCGAACGGAATCATGTTGTCGTAATCGCGATGCGCGCGACCCCAGATTTCCAGGGACAGGTCAGGAAACAACACCGCCTCGTCATGGGTGATGCCGAGCACGTGCAAATTGCTCAACGCGGCGAACGCCGGACCGCGATAGATGGCATCGTCGACGGCCGGATCGTGATTGCCGGGCAGGATCACAACCGGCAAGGCGGCGCCGGCGATCACCGCTGCGGCGCGCTCGATCAGGCCTTGCGGCAGGCGATGATGATCGAACGTATCGCCGGCCAGGATCACCACGTCGGCGCCGGCGGTGCGCGCGGCCTCGAGCACGCAGGCGAGACCGGCCGTGCCGTCGCCGCCGTGCAGCCGCGCCGTATAGTCATGGTCGACGTGCAAATCGGAACTGTGGACGACGACGATGTCGCGCGCGGACGGCCGCATGGTGAGAAACACCGTTCAGGCAGGTGGCCGCCTGCTTTAGCGCAAGCGCCCGTCCGCTGCCAATGTGCGCGGCGACCGTGAGATGACGGCGGCACAATCGCTGCGTTAACGCCGCAGCGTGTCCGGCAACGGCCGATCGAACCCGCCGATGCCAGCGGACTCATCCGGCCGCTTGAGAGTGCGAAAGCGGTTCGGATCGAGCGCCGGCGCCGCAGCCGGCGCTACCGGAGCCGCCGCCGGTTGCAAGTTGGGCGACGGAATGCTGGTCGACCGCAACTCATCGGCCGCGTTTGGCCGGGGCCGGCCGACGCGGCCGCGCCAGCGGTCGATCACGGCCGCCAGCGAGTGCCCATCGAACTCGGTCTGCTCGTCGCCGGCGTCATCGCCCATCGTGTCGCTACGCGGCAGCATCTGCGCCGGCAATTGCTTGAACTTGAGCCGGGTCGGCAATGCCACGCCCTCACCGAATGCAAACGCTTCGCCGGTGCCGAGCGAGGGCAGGAACGACAGCAGATTGGCGGCGGTATCGGCCACCGCGGAGCGCAGCAATCCCTGATCGCGGTCGTTGGTCATGCGCATGGCGAACAGCGTCGAGCATTGCGACAGGATGGTCGGATCGAGCTCCGCCGGCCGCTGCGTGACCAGCCCGAGGAAGACGCCGTACTTGCGGCCTTCCTTGGCGATGCGCGAGATGGCGCGCCGCGTCGGCGCGAAGCCGACGCTGTGGTCGGCCGCCACGTAGCGGTGCGCCTCTTCGCAGACCACCAGGAGCGGCGCGCCGCCGTCGCTCCATAGACCGAGATCGAACGCCATGCGGCAGGTGACCGACACCAGCGCGTCGACCATCTCGGACGGAAATCCGGCGAGCTGCATGATGGTCATCGGCTTGCCGTTCGGCGGCAGCCGGAACAGCGTCGCCAAGATCTCCGCCATGGTATCGCCGCCGACATTGGCATTCTCGAACATGAAGGCGTAGCGCGGATCGTTGCAGACGGTTTCGATCCGCGTCATCAGCTTGTGGTAGATCATGCGCGAGGCGCGATTTTCCAGTTTGCCCATGCGCGCGTCGAGCAGCGACAACAGATCGGCGATGCGATACGGTACCGGCACGTCGAGTGTGTAGCGAAGCCCGATGCCCTCGCCGGGCTTGACGATGCGGCTCGCGAGTCCGAGCTGCTGGGCATACGACGATTTGGCGTGCGGAATGACTTCCGACAGGAAGTCGACCTCCTCTTCCAGGCCGGGCCGGCCGCCGAAGAACACGTCGACGATCTCGTCGAAATTGAACAGCCAGAACGGCAGCTTGATGTTGTTCGGATTGAGCACCTGGGCGCGCTCGCCGAAGCAGCGGCCGTATTCGTTGTGCACGTCGAGCAGCAAGACCCGCAGATCGGGGCGGACCTGCAGGATCTGCTGCAGCAGCAATGTGATCGTGCTCGATTTGCCGACGCCGGTGGTGCCGAGCACCGCGAAATGCTTGCTCAGCATCTCGTCGACGTCGACGTTGGCGGGAATGGCGCTGTCCTGATGCAGCCGCCCGACTTCGATCATGCGCGAGCCCGAGCTCTGGAAGATCAGGCGCAGTTCGCGGGGCCCGATCAGGATCACCGGATCGCCCATGCCCGGATAGCAGGTAACGCCGCGTTGAAAATACGGCGCGCCGGCCTCGCTGGTGCGGATTTCGCCGATCAGGTCGAGCTGCGCTACGGCGGCGTCTGACGCGCCGGCGCCGGCGTCCGGCCGCATCGACACGTCATTGATCAAGCCGACCAGCAGCGTCTTGCCGACGGCGACACCGAGAAACTTGCCGACCGTGATGCGCTTTTCTTCCGGCCCCTGCGGCGTCATGGCCGGAATGCCCACACCGGCCTGCGAGCCATGAACCGAGATGATACGTCCGATGAGCTCGACCTTCGGCGCCGCTGGCGCCGCCGGCTGAGGCGTATTGTTCAGCAAGCTGAAGCTCCTTCGGGCAAAACCGCCGTCCCCCCACAGCCACAAATGCTGTATCTAACGGTCGCGGTTGGAGATTCGGTTAATACGACCCGGGCAATTTCGGTTGGCCCGGCACAGCGGCGGAACTTCTTTAAGCTCTGTTAAGAAGGCCCAGATTGCGCAAGAAATGCGCATCAGCTAGCCGCGCAGCGGCCGGCGGTCGCGCCCCGACACAACGGAACGGGCCCAGCCAACGACCCGCCGCGCCGGCCCCAGTTCCTCAAGAAACATCGGCTTGGCGAAATAAAAGCCTTGGGCATAGTGAATCCGGGTCGCCGCCTGCAGGTAGGCCACTTCCTCGAACGTCTCGACGCCTTCGGCGATCATGGTCATGCCGAGCGATTCGCTGAGCGCCTCGATGGCTTTGAGCACGCTTTGGCTGCGCGGCCGCTGATGGATCGCGGTGATGAACGAGCGGTCGATCTTGATCTCGTCGGCGGTAATGTCGGCGAGCGTCGCCAGCGACGAATAGCCGGTGCCGAAATCGTCAATCGATACGCGCACTCCGGCGTCGCGCAGCATCGGCAGGAACCGGGTTGGAAACTCGCTGTTCGCCACGAACGCGTCTTCGGTCACTTCGACCATGAAGCGGCTGGCGCAGCCGGTCGCCTTTAGCTCCTCGCAAAAACCGATCATGAACTTCGGATCGCTCGCCTGTTTGGCGGCGACGTTGATGCTGATCGTGACCTGCGGCCCGAAGGCATCGTCGAGCAGATCCATCGATTTGATGATCTCGGCGAGGGCGAGATAGGTCAGATCGTCGATCAGACCGAGTTCGACCGCGAGTCCGATGAAGTCGCCCGGCGCCTGGATCACGCCGTCCTCGTCGCGCAGCCGGATCAACGCCTCGACGCCGACCACGTCCTGGGTGCGGATGTCGACCTTCGGTTGGAAAGCGCAGCAAAACCGGCCGTCGCGCACCGCAAGCCGCAGTCGTTGCTCGCGTGCCATGCGGATCGTCATTGCCCGCCCCATGTCGGCATCGAACAGGGCGGCGGCGCCCTTGCTCTCCTTTTTGACCCGATACATGGCGGTATCGGCGGCGCGGCGCAGCGTCTCGTAGTTCATGCCATGATCGGGATAGACGCTTATGCCGATCGATGCCGAGGTGAGAATCTCGTAGCCGTCGATCAGAAACGGCTCCTTCAGCTCGTGCAGCAGCTCGTCGATCAGCTTGGCCAGATCATCGTCGCCGGCGATCGGATTGAGCACCAGCAGAAACTCGTCGCCGGTAATGCGGGCGAGAAGATCGGTGTTGCGCAGCAGCGACGCGATCCGCTGCGCGATCTTGACCAGAAGCGCATCGCCGATCGCGTGCGTGTAATAATCGTTGACGTGCTTGAAATTGTCGATGTCGAGAAACGCCAGCGCGAAACGTCCGGCCATTCTGCCACGCTCCAGCAATTGCCGAACGTGGTCCTGCGCCAGCGCGTCGTTGGGCAATCCGGTCAATTCGTCGAAATAGGCGCGCTTCGACAAATCCAATTCGACCTGTTTGCGCGCGCTGAAGTCGAGCGCCGCCGACAACGTGACGGAGCGGCCGAGAATGCGAGCCGGGCGCTCGCAGACCAACAGTGTGCGCTCGGGCGCGGCGCCGGAGCTTTGCACGACCTGTTCGGCGGTGGTGATCACGGCGCAGTCGGTGTCGGGAGCCTGCGGCGTCCCGCCAAGGCTCGCGGCGTGGCGGTTGGTCAGTACGACGGCGCCGTCCTCCGCCCGTACCGTGACGCCGACCGGCAACTGGTCGATGACGGCGTTGAGCAGCGCGACGGCGCGGCGGGCCTCGGCCTCCTTCTGCCGTGCGTGCTCAAGCCATCGGCGCAGCTGCCCGGCATCGTCGGCCGCGACCGCTTCGCCCGGCGCCGCCGCTTCGGCGCGCGGCGGTGGGTCACGGTGGTCGGCGCGGTCGTTCCCGTCGTCCATCGGCGCGCTCAAATGCCCACAGCTCGGCGGGCGTATGACTACGCAACCGAGTCCAGCGGTGTTTGGTTTTCCACTTTAGGCCGACGAGGCGAACGAAAATTTAAGAAGCGGGCTCACGCGCGGGGGCCATGCCGTTCGCCAAGCTTAATGTTTCGTTAACACCGGACCCGCGCTTAGCGCTCGAAGGCGGCATCGATCGGCACCCGATAGCCGTTGGCGAGCCGATTGGTTTCGTTGGCCATGCCGACCACGGCCATGACCTCGCCGAACATGGCTTCGGTCATGCCGGCCTTGCGCGCTGCCGCGCCATGGCTGGCGATGCAGTAGCCGCAGCCATTGGTGACGCTGACCGCGAGGTAGATCATTTCCTTGGTCAGCGCATCGAGCGCACCCGGCGCCATGATCTCCTTGACGCTCTCCCAGGTGCGCTTGAGCGTCGCCGGATCGTGCGCCAGGTATTTCCAGAAGTTGTTGACGTCGTCGACATTGCGGGTGCGCTTGATGTCGTCGAACACGGCGCGGACTGCCGGATTCGCCTCCCGGTATTCGATCGGTCCAACTGCGCTCATCACCGGCTCCTCTTGCCCTGGCCAACGCGCCCCAAAATGCCACCATATGGTGCCGCGAAACAGGGTTGGGATGGGCGTCCCGAAACGCTACATTAGCCAGACTGGTCCGACTGATCCGGTTAAGCCGCCGCTCGGCCGAACCTCTCCCCGCCGCCGCCCGGAGAGGTTTTCGCGTTTTCAAAGGACGCGGTCTTAACGACCGCGAATGGGTGTGAAAGAGACAATGACTGCTCGCCCGTTACCGGCTTCGATCGAGGCCACTGTCGATCTGTTGGCCGAGGCCGACTATCTCGCCGACCGCTCGCTCGGCACGGTGCTCTATCTGGCGCTCCGGATGGGCCGGCCGATCTTCCTTGAAGGCGAGGCCGGAGTCGGCAAGACCGAGATCGCCAAGGTTTTGTCGTCGACGCTCGGGCGCCGGCTGATCCGGCTGCAATGCTACGAGGGCCTCGATGTCGCCGCCGCGGTCTACGAATGGAATTACGCCGCACAGATGATCGCGATCCGCGTCGCCGAAGCCGAAGGCGAGCACGACCGCAGCCGGATCGAGCACGACGTGTTCTCGGAGCGTTTTTTGATCAAGCGGCCGCTGTTGCAGGCCCTCGAGCCGGACACCGCGGGCGCCCCGGTGCTGCTGATCGACGAGATCGACCGCACCGACGAGGCGTTCGAAGCCTTTCTGCTCGAAGTCTTGGCCGACTTTCAGGTCACCATCCCGGAGCTCGGCACGGTGAAGGCCGCGCATCCGCCGATCGTCGTCATCACGTCGAACCGCACCCGCGAAGTTCACGACGCGCTCAAGCGCCGCTGCCTCTATCACTGGGTCGGCTATCCAAGCGCCGGGCGCGAGCTCGCCATCGTGCGCAAAAAAATGCCGGGCATCGGCAAAAAGCTGTCCGAGCAGATCGTCGGCTTCGTGCAGCGGCTGCGCAACCAGGACCTGTTCAAGGCGCCGGGCGTCGCCGAAACGCTGGATTGGGCCAGCGCGCTGTCCGAGCTCGACGTGGTCGCGCTCGATCCGGCCACCGTCTCCGATACGCTGGGCGTGCTGCTCAAATATCAAGACGACATCGCGCGGCTGGAGGGCTCCAAGGTCAAGGAGTTGCTCGACGAGGTGAAGGCGGAACTGCGAGCGGCCGAATGATGCTGCGCTGTTTCGCAAATCGACCATGACACCCGCCGAACTTGCAGGAATCGACGAAAACCCAAGCCCCGGCCGTTTGGCCGAGAACATCCTCTATTTCGCCCGCGCGCTGCGCGCCGCCGGCATTCCGGTCGGGCCGGGTGCGGTGCTCGATGCGCTGGCAGCAGTGAAGGTCGCAGGCATCGGCACCAAAGAGGATTTTTACTGGACGCTGCATGCGGTGTTCGTGAAGCGCCACGAGCATTCGGTGCTGTTCGACCAGGCGTTTCGCATCTTCTTCCGCCGCCGCGGCTACATCGATCAGATGCTGGCGATGATGATGCCGCAGGCGCCGGCTCCGCCGCAGGCGCCGCAACCCGGCGCGACCCGCGTCCATGAAGCGTTGTTCTCGGGCCTCGATGACAAACTCAAGCGGCAGCGCGAGGTCGAGCTCGACACCCGCATGACCGTGTCGGATCGTGAGGTGCTGCAGCGCAAGGATTTTGCCCAGATGACGGGCGCCGAGACCGCCGCCGCCAAGGAGGCGATCAAGCGTCTGGTGCTGCCGCTCGCCGAGGTGCGCACGCGACGGCTGGCGCCGCACCGGCACGGCCATCTGATCGATATCCGCCGCACCTTGCGGGCGAGCATGAAAGGCGGCGGCGACTTCATCGATCTGCGCTTCATCGGGCCGAAAACCAAGGCGCCGCCGCTGGTGGCGCTGCTCGATATTTCCGGCTCGATGAGTCAGTACAGCCGCATCTTTCTGCATTTCCTGCATGCGCTCACCGACGCGCGCCGGCGGGTGAGCACGTTCCTGTTCGGCACCCGGCTGACCAACGTCACCCGCTCGCTGCGCGAGCGCGATCCCGACGACGCGCTCGCTGCCTGTTCGGCCAGCGTGCCCGACTGGTCGGGCGGCACGCGCATCGCCTCGTCGCTGCGCGGCTTCAACAAATTGTGGGCGCGCCGCGTGCTCACCCAGGGCGCCGTCGTGCTGCTCATTACCGACGGCCTGGAGCGCGACGCCGATGACACGCTCGCTTTCGAAATCGATCGCCTGCACCGCTCCTGCCGCCGCCTGGTCTGGCTCAATCCGCTCCTTCGCTTCGAGGGTTTCGAGGCGCGCGCCCGCGGCATCCGCGCCATGCTGCCGCATGTCGACGAATTTCGCCCGATCCATAATCTCGAATCGATGGCCGGCCTGGTCGCCGCGCTGGAGCACGGCGGCAGCCGCTCCGGCGATCCCAAGGCTTGGATGCAGAAGGTCGCGTGAGGCACTATATTGATCGTGTTTGCTGTCATCGTCCGCGAAAGCGGACGATCCAGTAAACGTCGACTGATCCGTGGTTACTGGATGGCCCGCCTTCGCGGGCCATGACAACGCCGAGGAAGCGGAGAAGGCAAAATGCTCTCGACCAACGACGACATTCTCAAAGCCGCCGAGGACTGGCGCAAGAACGGCCGCGATGTCGCGTTGGCGACCGTGGTGGAGACCTGGGGCTCGGCGCCGCGCCCGGTCGGCTCGAACCTGGTCATCGACGGCGAAGGCAATTTTCTGGGCTCGGTGTCGGGCGGCTGCGTCGAAGGCGCGGTGGTGACCGAAGCGCTCGACGTGATCGACAGCGGCAAACCGAAAATGCTGGAATTCGGCGTTGCCGACGAGACCGCCTGGAAAGTCGGCCTGTCCTGCGGCGGCACCATCCGCGTCTATGTGGAGAAGGTCGAGTAAACAAAGGCGTGATGAAACGATGAAACTCGACCTCCTCAGCACTCTCAACGCGGAACGTACAGCACGCCGCGCCGCGATCGTGGTCACCGACGTGGCGAGCGGCAAAGAGCGCCTCGTCAAGGCCGCCGACGTCGCCAAGGATCCGTTGCGCGCGTTCCTCGCCGAGCGCTTGCGCAGCGGCAAAAGCGGCATGGTCGACAGCCCGGAAGGCCGCGTCTTCCTCACCGTGCACGTGCCGGCGCCGCAGCTCGTCATCACCGGCGCGGTTCACATCAGCCAGACTCTGGCGCCGATCGGCAAGCTGCTCGGCTATGACGTCACCATCGTCGATCCGCGCACCGCGTTCGCTTCGATCGAGCGCTTTCCCGACGTGAAAGTGATCGCCGAATGGCCCGACAAGGCGCTGCCGCCGCTCGGCATCGATCATTACACGGCCTTCGTCGCGCTGACCCACGATCCCAAGATCGACGACCCGGCGCTGATCCATGCGCTGTCGCGCGACTGCTTCTATATCGGCGCGCTCGGCTCGAAGAAGACCCACGCGCGGCGCGTCGCCCGGCTCAAGGAGCAAGGCTTGAGCGACGCCGACATCGGCCGCATCCATGCGCCGATCGGGCTCGACATCGGCGCGGTGTCGCCGGCCGAAATCGCCGTCGCCATCATGGCGGAGATCACCGCGCGGCTGCGCGAGGAAGGCGAAGCGGAAGCGACGACGCCCGCCGCCGCGGTCGCACGGGTCGCGTCATGAAGTTCGGCGCGGTGGCGCCCAAGGATGCGCTCGGCGCGACCGCCGTGCATACCATCCGCCAGGGCGCGCTGGTGCTGAAAAAGGGCACGCTGATCGGCGCCGCCGAGGTCGCGGCGCTCGAAACCGCCGGCATCAAGGACGTCGTCGTGGCGCGCCTCGAGCCCGGCGACGTGTCCGAAGACGAAGCCGCCGCGGAAATCGCCAAGGCCGTCGCCGGCGAAGGCGTCCATGTCGACCGCGCCTTTACCGGGCGCGCCAATCTGTTCGCGCAGACCGCAGGCGTGCTGGTCGTCGACAAGGACGCCGTCGATCGGCTCAACCGCATCGACGAAGCGATCACCTTCGCCACGCTCCCGGCCTACAAGCCGGTGGTCGCCGGCGAAATGATTGCGACGGTGAAAATCATTCCATTCGCGGTCGACAAAGCCGCGCGCGACACCGCGCTCGCCGGCGTGCAAAAACCGCTCTTGCGCGTTGCGCCCTATCGCGTGCGCAAGGTCGGCGTGGTGTCGACCATTCTGCCCGGCCTGTCGCCGAAGGTCATCGACAAGACGCTGAAGATCACCACCGAGCGCTTGGCGCCGGCCGGCGCCACCATCGTCGCCGAGCGCCGCGTGCCGCACGAGCATGCCGCGCTCGCCCGCGCGCTCGACGAGGTGCTCAAGGACGGCGCCGAGTTGGCCATCGTGTTCGGCGCCTCGGCGATCGCCGACCGCCGCGACGTCATCCCGGCCGCGGTGGAAGCGATCGGCGGCCGCGTCACCCATTTCGGCATGCCGGTCGATCCCGGCAATCTGTTGATGATCGGCGACGCCGCCGGCCATCCGGTGCTCGGCGCGCCGGGCTGCGCAAGGAGCCCGAAGGAAAACGGTTTCGACTGGGTGCTGATGCGGCTTTTGGCCGGGCTGCCGGTCGGCCGCGAGGACATCACCGGCTTCGGCGTCGGCGGGCTGCTCATGGAGATCGTGACACGGCCGCAACCGCGCGATGAGCCGGCCGAAGCCGGCCGCGCTATTGCCGCGGTCGTGCTCGCCGCCGGCCGCTCGAGCCGCATGGGCGGACCCAACAAGCTCCTTGAGACGATCGGCGGCCGGCCGCTGGTGCGCATGGTGGCGGACGCGGCGCTCGCTTCAAAAGCGCGCCCCGTGATCGTGGTCACCGGTCATCAGCACGAGCGGGTCGAAGCGGCGCTCGCCGGCCTGCCGGTGCGGATCGTCCATAATCCGAGCTTCGCCGATGGCCTCGGGACCTCGCTCAAGACCGGCATTGCGGCGGTGCCGCCGGAAGCCGGTGGCGCCATCATCTGCCTCGGCGACATGCCGCAAGTCGATGCGGCGCTGATCGACCGGCTGATCGCCGCGTTCGATCCCGACAAAGGCGCCTTGGCGGTGGTGCCGACCATCAACGGCCACCGCGGCAATCCGGTGGTGTGGTCGCGGCGCTTCTTCCCGGATTTGATGGCGGTGGAAGGCGACATCGGCGCCCGCCATCTGATCGGCCGCTATGCCGAGGCCGTGACCGAGGTGCCCCTCGCCGGCACCGCGGCGCTCACCGATATCGATACGCCCGAAGCGCTGCGAGCAGTGAAGGCGGAGCTGGAAAAAACCTAGCGCGTCACCCTCCCCCGTGCAGCAAATTCACCGACTGGAAACCGTTGCCAGCTAGCGTCTTCGGCGTTCTCGGGGGAGGGCTTTATGACGCGTTTATCGAGGCAGGGAATGCGCGCGCTCGCAGCCGCCGCGCTTTTGGCAACGATGACGGGCGCCGCAGCCGCTGCCGGCGCCTTCGCGGTCGGCGCCTGCGGCGCCTACGGCTACGGTTATGACTTTCGCAATACCAGCGATGCGCGCACCGCAGCGCTGAAGAAGTGCTCGGGCAGCGCCTGTAAAATCGTCGGCGTGATGCGCCGCGGCTGCGCCGCCGTGGCGGTCGACGCCAAGAATCCGTGCGGCTCGTTCGGCTGGGCCATCAACTCGCATCTCGGCAAGGCCGAGAACGCCTCGATGCGCCGCTGCCATCAATTCGGCGGCCGCAATTGCATGGTGCGCGCCTGGGCCTGTGACGAGAAGGGCTGATTAGTTCGCCGTGCCGATCTGCTTGACGATCGGCGCCCAGGTCTTCTGCTCGTTCTGAATGAAGGCGAGCGTCTGTGCCGGCGACATCGCAATCGCTTCGCGGCCGAATTGAGCGAGCCGCTGGCGCACGTCGGCGGCGCTCGTTACCCTCAGTAGGTCAGCATTGGCCTTGTGCACGATCGCGTCAGGCGTGCCGGCCGGCGCGACCAGCACTTGCCACCCGACTGCAGCGAAGCCGGGCAGCGTCTCGGCGACGGTCGGCACGTCCGGAAAGCTGGCAACGCGCTGCAGCGACGCCACCGCAAGCGGCAGCGCCTTGCCGGCGCTGACCGCGCCGGCGATGCCCGAATATGAATCGAAGGTCAGCGCGATGCGGCCGCCCATCATGTCGTTGAGCACTTGGGTGGTGCCGCCCGAATACGGCACCATCAGAAGCTTGATGCCGGCGCGGCTTTGCAACAGCTCGCCGGTCAGATGGGTGAGCCGCCCGACGCCATTGGCGCCGTAAGCGAGCTTGCCCGGCTCTTGCTTGGCTCGCGCGATCAATTCCGGCAGCGTCTTCACGCCGACCCAAGGCGCCACGGTGATGAACAACGGCGCGCCGCCCAGATAGCCGATCGGCGTAAAATCACGCGGCACCACGATGGGCAGGTTGTCGGCCTTGCCGGGAAGCGCAACGAAAGCCGAGAGCGCCGGCATGAACAACGTATAGCCGTCGGGCGCCGCCGCCGCGGCTGCATGCGCCGCGATGGCGCCGCCGGCGCCCGGCTGATTGATCACCACCGCCTGCTGGCCCCATACCTGGCTCAGTCGCTCGGCGATGATGCGCATGGTCACGTCGATGGCACTGCCCGGCGCCGAATCCGAAATGAGCCGCACCGGATGCGACGGATAATCCTGCGCCGTCGCAGGAGCCGAGACGGCAAGCAACGGCAAAAGCAAAATCCATCCCGCGGCGACGCGGCGGTACCCGCGCATGTTGGCTCCTTGATCGGTAGCGCGCTCCGGAATTGTAGGTGCGTGCGGCTCGGATTTTCAATGCACGCTGACCGACAGCGGCAACGCGTCATCATCAAAGCCGCGCTTGTCGGCCGACCTCACCCGAAGGCTCTTTCGGACCGACCAGGTCCGCACCTGCCGTTTGCGCTGAATCAATGCTGCGCAAGCCGTCTCGGCGGAAAGCTCAGCCCGTGGCTGCCATACAATTTGCCGGCAGCCGCAACGGTGGCCAGCGCCGCGAGGTCACATGAAAAAGCCTCAGGCAACTCGTTGATCTTACGGCCACAAATTCCACCACCGCTCCAGTCGAGCTCCCCCTTGTAGATGACTGACCAGTCAGTCATAATGGAACTCATGGCACAGGCTTCTAAGCGACGCCCGCAACTATCAGCCTCTCATGCCCGCGCCGGCGGTGGCAGACGCTTTGGTGCAAGACTGCCGGCCGCGCGCACCGCCAAAGCGGCGGCGCGACGCGAAGCCATCCTGGCGGCCGCGCTCGATGAGTTCTCCGCCCGCGGTTTCGCCGCGGCGCGGCTCGACGACGTTGCCGCCCGCGCCGGCGTCGCCAAGGGCACCATCTATCTGCACTTCGAGGACAAGGAGAATCTGTTTCAGGAACTGGTGCGCGCCAGAATGGTGCCGGTGGTCGGCACGCTGGAAGCCGCTTTCCGCACCGACCTGCCGCTGCGGGTCGTGGTCGAGCGCGCCGTCGATATTTTCGTCCGCGACATCTACGAAACGCCGCGCAAGCAGGTAATGCGGCTCATCATCAGCGAAGGACCGCGCTTTCCTGCCATCGCCGAGTTTTATTATCGCGAAGTGCTCGGCCGCCTGCTCAAGGCGCTACGCGCCTATCTGCGCCGCGCGTTCGAGCGCGGCGAGCTCGCCGACGACACGCTCATTCGCTTTCCGCAATTGATCGGCGCTCCCGGCGTCATCGCCGTGGTCTGGAGCGACCTGTTCGAGCGCTTCGAGCCGCTCGACGTGCGCGCCATGATGCGCGCCCATTTCCAGCGGCTGCTCGCCGGCGGGAGCCCGTCATGAGGGCGCTGCGCCGCTGCGTGCTGGCCTGCCTCTTGGCGCTGCCGCTTGCGGCCTGCGACCAGAGCGAAACCAGCTATCAGGGTTGGATCGAGGCCAATCTGATCTTCGTCGCGCCCGACGAAGTCGGCCGGGTGCAGACGCTCGCGGTCGGCGAAGGCGACGCCGTCAAGACCGGCGAGCCTTTGTTCACGGTCGATGACGACCTGCAGCAGGCCGACCTCGCGCAGGTCAAAGCCTCGCTGACCAACGCGCAGCAAAGTTACGACCGGGCCAAATTTCTGGCCGGCACCGGCACCGGCACGCAGAAGGATCTCGATGCCGCCACCGCGGTGCTGCGCGACGCGCAGGCGCGGCTCAACTCGTCGCAGACCCGCCTCGCCCGGCGCAAAGTATTCAGCCCGGTCGACGGCTCGGTCCAGCAGATTTATTTCCGGCCGGGCGAAATGGTCCCCCCCGGCCGGCCGGTGCTGGCGCTGCTGCCGCCCGGTAACGTCAAGGCGCGGTTCTACGTGCCCCAGGCGGTGCTGCCGAAGATCGCTTTGGGCGACACGGTGCGCGTGCGCTGCGACGGCTGCCCCGGCGCTCTGACGGCGCGAGTGAGCTTCATCGCGCGGCAGTCGGAATTTACCCCGCCGGTGATCTACAGCCTGCAGGAGCGCTCGAAACTCGTTTTTCTGATCGAGGCGCTCCCCGACCAGCCCACCGCTTTGCGCGTCGGCCAGCCGATCGACGTCGCGCTGGGGCCGCAACGCCAAGACGTGCCGGTGGCGCAGCAAAAAGCCGGCGCCGAGGCGCGGCAATGAGCGAGATTGCCGCCGCGCATGCGCCGGCCCCCTCCCCTGCACCTGATGTCGTCATCGACGTGCATGGGCTGACGAAGTCGTTCGGCGGCCGCACGGTGGTGCGCAATCTCTCCATGCAGGTCAAACGCGGCACCATCTTCGGCTTCCTCGGTCCGAACGGCTCCGGCAAGACGACGACCATTCGCATGCTGTGCGGCCTGCTGACGCCGGACCAAGGCAGCGGCACCTGCCTCGGCTACGACCTGCGCACCGAAGCGCCGCAGATCAAATCGCGCGTCGGCTATATGACGCAGAAGTTCAGCCTCTACGACGATCTCTCGGTGCGCGAAAACCTCGAATTCGTCGCCCGCATTTACGGCCTGCCGCGGCCCGCGCAAGCCGCCAAGGCGATGATCGCGCGGCTCGGGCTGAACGGCCGCGAGGAGCAGGTTGCCGGCGAATTGTCCGGCGGCTGGCGGCAGCGGCTCGCGCTTGGCGCCTGCACCTTGCCCAATCCGCAGCTGTTGTTGCTCGACGAGCCGACCGCCGGCGTCGATCCCAAGGCGCGGCGCGATTTCTGGGGCGAGATCCACGAATTGGCCGGCAGCGGGCTCACCGTGCTGGTGTCCACCCATTACATGGACGAAGCCGAGCGCTGCCACGAGATCGCGTATATCGCATTCGGCGAGGTATTGGCCCGCGGCACCGTCGACCAGGTCATCGCCAACTCGCATCTGACGACGTTCACCGTGAGCGCCCGGAACGACGACCACCTCACCGGGCTTGCCGCCGAGCTCAAGGTCCTCCCCGGCATCGACATGGTGGCGCCGTTCGGGTCGAACCTGCACGTGTCCAGCCGCGACGGCGCCGCGCTCGAGGCGGCCATCGCGCCCTATCGCAGCCGCGCGGAATTTGACTGGCATCCGGCGTCACCGTCGCTCGAAGACGTGTTCATCGACCTGATGGCGCATGCCCGGGACAATTTCCAATGAGCGTGCTTGCCGCCATCGGCGGCCGCGGGTTCTGGCGGCGATCTGGCGCCATGCTGCTCAAGGAATTTTTGCAGCTGCGCCGCGACCGCATCACGTTCGCGACGATGATCTCGATCCCGCTCTTGCAACTCGTCCTGTTCGGCTACGCCATCAACACCACGCCGCGCGACCTGCCGACGGCGGTGCTGTTGCAGGAATCCAGCGACGTCGGCCGCTCCATCCTGGCGGCGATTCGCAACACCAAGTTCTTCGCCGTCACCGAACAGCTGCGCACCGAGGCCGAGCTCGATCAGGCGCTCGCCTCCGGGCGCGTGCTGTTCGCCGTCGAAATCCCCGCCGGCTTCGAGCGTGCGCTACGGCGCGGCGACAAGCCGGCGCTGCTGGTCGCCGCCGATGCCACCGATCCGGTCGCCACCGGCGGTGCGGTCGCGGCGCTGGCGCAATTGGTCGAGACCGCGCTCGTCAACGACCGCGGCCTGCCCGACGGCGGCCAGCCGCTGTTCGAGATTCGCACCCACAATCGCTACAACCCGGCGGCGGAAACCGCGTTCAACATCGTGCCCGGGCTGCTCGGCACCATCCTGACGCTGACCATGCTGATCTTCACCGCGCTGTCGGTGACGCGGGAGATCGAGCGCGGCACCATGGAAAATCTGCTGGCGATGCCGATCACGCCGCTGGAGATCATGCTCGGCAAGATCGCGCCCTATGTACTGGTCGGCTTCCTGCAGGCCGCGCTGATCGTCGGCGCCGGGGTGGTGCTGTTCGGCATGCCGATCCTCGGCAATCTGGCGCTGCTCGGGGCGCTGACCACGCTGTTCATCGCTACCAATCTGTCGTTCGGCTACACCTTCTCGACGCTGGCGCAGAACCAGCTTCAGGCCGTGCAGATGTCGATGATGTTCTTTCTGCCCAATATGTTGCTGTCCGGCTTCGTCTTTCCGTTCCTCGGCATGCCGCGCTGGGCGCAAATCATCGGCGAATGCCTGCCGCTCACCCACTTCATCCGCATCGTGCGTGCGATCGTGCTCAAGGGCGCGACCTTGCCGCAGCTGCGATACGATACGCTGGCGCTGGCCGGCCTCATGGCGCTCGCCATGATCATCGCGGTGACGCGTTTCCGCCGTACGCTCGATTGAACGCCGAGGCAAATCAACCCTTGCCGATCAGGTTTTCAATACGCCGGTCGGGGACCAGCCACATCAGCGTCACCAGCGCGTAAATCGCGATCGACAGCCACGGATAGAAAAACGCGAGCCCGATCGCCGCAGCATAAAGCAGGGGCGAGACCTTGCCTTTGAGATCGCGGCCGAGTGCCTCGGCGAGCACGGAATGGCGGCCATGGCGATGCACGATGGCTTTTTGCAGCAGGTAAAAGGCGATGGCTGGCATGAAAACCACGACGCCGTAGACGGCGACCGGCAGCGGCGCCGGTAGATTTTCGCCGAGCCAGGCGGTCGCCGCCGGCACCAGCGACAGCCAGAACAACAGGTGAGAATTGGCCCACAGAATGAGTCCGTCGACCCGCGACACGGTATGCAAAAGATGATGATGGTTGTTCCAGTAGACCGCCAGATAGATGAAGCTCATCACGTAGGTGAGAAAACTCGGCGCCACGGCAGTCAGCGCTTGCCAATCGGCCCCATGCGGCACCCGCAGCTCGAGCACCATGATGGTGATCAGGATGGCGATGACGCCATCGCTGAACGCCGCCAGGCGGTCCTTGCCCATATCGCGTCCCGCGTCCCGGAGATCAAACCGTACGCGCGTCCGCAGGCTCCGGAAAGAGCAACCGTCAGTCGCTAAAGAGGCGGAGCAGCGATGAGCTACTTGCCGATCGCCTCCGCCACCGCGCGGCGGGCGAGCACGCCGACCAGATGGGCGCGGTATTCGGAACTGCCGTGAATGTCGCTGTTCATGCCGTCGGCCGGAATGCTCATGCCTTCCAGCGATTTCGGCGAGAACCGCTTCTTCAGCGCTTCTTCGAACGACGGCACCCGGAACACCCCATTGGCGCCGGCGCCGGTGACGGCGACGCGAATGTCGCTGCCGCGCTTCGACACGAACACGCCGACCAGCGCAAAACGCGACGCCTGGTTCCTGAACTTCTGATAGGCCGCCCGCTTCGGGATCGGGAAGCTCACCTTGGTGATGATTTCCGCCGGCTCCAGCACAGTCGAAAACATGCCGGTGAAGAAATCGTCGGCCTTGATGCGGCGCTTGTTGGTAATGATGGTGGCGCCGAGACCCAAGCAGGCCGCTGGGTAGTCGGCGTTCGGATCGTTGTTGGCGACCGAGCCGCCGATCGTGCCCATGTGGCGCACCGCCGGATCGCCGATCATGCCGGCCATCTTGGCAAGCGCCGGGATCGCCTGCTGCACCGTGGCCGAGGTGTTGACGTCGTTGTGGCGCGTCATGGCCCCGATATTGAGCGAGCGGCCTTTCAGCTCGATGCCCGACAGGCCTTCCACGAGCGCCAGATCGACGAGCTGCGGCGGCCCGGCCAGCCGTAATTTCATGGTCGGCAGCAAGGTGTGGCCGCCGGCCAAGAGCTTGGCCTCTTCGTTCTTGGCGAGCAGGCCGGCCGCTTGGCGCAGCGTCTGCGGACGGTGGAAAGTAAAGGCGTACATCGCAGTCCTCCGTTAGCTCTTGGGTTCAAGCCGCGTGCGGCAGCTTGCTCATTCGTTGCAGCGCCGCCCACACGCTGGCGGGCGTTGCCGGCATATCGATGGCTTCGGTACCGAGCGCGTCGGTAATCGCGTTCATCACCGCCGCCGGCGCGGCGATGGCGCCGGCCTCGCCGCAGCCCTTGATGCCCAGCGGATTGGACGGGCATTTGGTTTCGGTCATGCCGACCTTGAATGACGGCAAATTGTCGGCGCGCGGCATGGCGTAATCCATGTACGAGCCGGTGATCAGCTGGCCCTTGTCGTCGTAGACGGTGTGCTCGAGCAGCGCCTGGCCGACGCCTTGCGCCACGCCGCCGTGCACCTGGCCCTCGACGATCATCGGATTGACCACGGTGCCGAAATCGTCGACCGCGGTCCAGCCGGCGACCGTCACCTCGCCGGTATCGCGATCAACCTCGACTTCGCAGATGTGGCAGCCGGCCGGAAAGGTGAAATTTGTCGGATCGTAGAACGCGGTTTCCTTGAGGCCCGGCTCGATCTCGCTGGTGGGGAATTTGTGGGCGACGTAAGCGCCGAGCGCGACCTCGCCCCAGGCCGCCGATTTGTCGGTGCCGGCGACGGTGAACTTGCCGTCCTTGAACACGATATCGGCTTCGGCGGCTTCCAGGAGATGCGCGGCGATCTTTTTGGCTTTCGCCTCGACCTTGTCCAGGGCCTTGACGATCGCCGACATGCCGACTGCGCCGGAGCGCGACCCATAGGTGCCCATGCCGAACTGCACCGTGTCGGTGTCGCCATGCAGGATGTTGACCTGGTCGATGCCGATGCCGAGCCGATCGGCGACAAGCTGAGCGAACGTGGTCTCGTGGCCCTGGCCGTGCTGATGGCAGCCGGTCAAAACCTCGACCGAACCGGTCGGATTGACCCGCACTTCCGCCGATTCCCATAAGCCCACGCCGGCGCCAAGCTGGCCGACCAGCGATGACGGCGCCACGCCGCAGGCCTCGATGTAGGTCGCAAATCCGATGCCGCGCAGCTTGCCGTGGCGCTCGGTCTCACGCCGACGCTTGGCAAAACCTTTGTAGTCATGGATCTGCAGCGCCTTCTGCAGCGATGCGTTGTAGTCGCCGGCGTCGTACAGCGAGGCCACCGAGGTTTGATACGGGAATTTTTTGACGAAGTTTTTCTGCCGCAGCACGGCCGGATCGGTGCCGAGCTCGCGCGCCGCGACTTCGACCAGGCGTTCGACGACGAACGTCGCCTCGGGGCGTCCCGCACCCCGATAGGCATCGACCGGCACCGTGTTGGTATAGACGGCGTCGACCTCGCAATAGATGTGCGGAATTTCGTACTGCCCCGACAACAGCGTCGCATACAGGAACGTCGGCACGGCCGACGAGAACGTCGACATGTAGGCGCCGAGATTGGCGATGGTGTGGACCTTCAGGCCGACGATCTTGCCGTCGGCATCGAACGCCATCTGCGCCTTGGTGATATGATCGCGGCCGTGCGCGTCGGTGATGAAACTCTCCGAGCGCTCGGCGGTCCATTTCACCGGACGATTGAGCTTGCGCGCGGCCCAGAGGCAGACGACCTCTTCCGGATAGATAAAGATCTTCGAGCCAAAGCCGCCGCCGACGTCGGGCGCGACCACGCGCAGCTTGTTCTCGGGCGCGATGCCGATGAACGCCGAGATGACAAGCCGCGCCACGTGCGGGTTCTGCGACGCGTTCCACAGCGTCAAGCTGCCGCTCGCTGCATCGTATTCGGCAAGGGCGGCCCGCGGCTCGATCGCGTTGGGCACCAGACGGTTATTAATGAATTCGAGGGTGGTGACGTGCCTGGCGTTGCGAAACGCGCCGTCGGTCGCGTCGGCGTCGCCGAGATGCCAGTTATAGATCGTGTTGTTCGGCGCCACCTCGTGAATGAGCGGCGCGCCATTGGCCGCGGCCTTGGTCGGATCGACCACCGCCTGCAGCACCTCGTAATCGACGCCGACCTTTTCGGCGGCATCTTTGGCCTGCGCCAAAGTATCGGCGATGACCACCGCGACCGCGTCGCCCACATAGTTCGCTTTGCCGGCGGTCAGCGCCGCGTGCGGCGCCATTTTCATCGGCGAGCCGTCCTTCGACAGCACGGTCCAGCCGCAAATCAGGTTGCCGAGCTTGTCTTGCGCGAACTGCGCGCCGGTAAAGATGCCGGCAACGCCCGGCATGCCTGCGGCCGCCGACGTATCGATACGCTTGATCCTGGCATGGGCGTGCGGCGAGCGGATGAAATAGATCGCGGCCTGGCCCGGCCGGCTGATGTCGTCGGTGTAATGACCCTGGCCGGTGATGAAGCGTTGATCTTCCTTTCGACGCACGGCCGCGCCGATGCCGATCGCGCTCATGGCAGCTCCCTCCGGGTCCCGCTTCGTCGCTGTCGGCGGCCGGACGGCCGCAAACGGCGACGCACGCTTCTCCCTATTCGGCCGCCGCCGCGGTGGCGCCGCCGCGCATGGCGCGGGCGCCCGCGGCGATCGCCTTGACGATGTTGTGGTAGCCGGTGCAGCGGCAGATATTGCCTTCGAGCTCTTCGCGGATGGTGTGCTCGTCGAGCTCGTTGCCCTTGCGGCGCACGATGTCGACCGCGGTCATGATCATTCCGGGCGTGCAGTAGCCGCATTGCAGGCCGTGATTCTCGCGGAACGCTTCCTGCATCGGATGCAGCGGCCCGTCGGCCGGGGCCAAGCCCTCGATGCTCAGCACGTTGGCGCCTTCGAGCTGCAGCGCCAGAACCGTGCAGGACTTCACCGCCTTGCCGTTGACGTGAACGACGCAGGCGCCGCACTGCGAGGTGTCGCAGCCGACATGCGTGCCGGTCAGCCGCAAATTCTCGCGCAGCAATTGCACCAACAGCGTGCGCGGATCAACGTCGGCGGTGACAGGTTTGCCGTTCACCGTCAGGGACACGGCTGCCATTGGCTCCTCCTCGAACTCAAAAAAGTTGGCTCAAACGTCGCGATTTTGGCCTCGGCCAGGGCGGCCGGCGCCATCCAAGGGCGAAATCGTGGCGATTTTGCCGGTTCTCCGCCGTGGGACGAAAAATACTCTGAACCGCGGCCGGGCCGCCGGTCAAGGGAGTTCCGCGGCCGCCGCGGCGCCGCACGACGCTGGCGGATGGTGGCGTGCAGCCCTCAACGTGCCGCGCAGGACGGTTGCAAACCGGCGCGGAGCGGCGCCCGCCACCTGCATGGGCTTCGGTGGAATCCCGTCACCCCTGTCCGTAATCGGATCGGTCGTTGCTGATGTCACGAGCATGGGCCGTTGGCGTCGCGGGCCGGCGCCCTGCCCTACTCGCTCTTCGGACTGACCGCAGCGGCAAAATTCTTGAAAAAATCGTCGGCGACTTTTTTGGCTGCGCCGTTGATCAAGCGCTGGCCGAGCTGGGCCAGCTTGCCGCCGATCTGCGCTTCGACCGTGTAGGTCAATAACGTGCCGCCGTCCTTCGGCGCGAGCTTGACCGTGGCGCCGCCCTTGGCGAAGCCCGCGACCCCGCCGTCGCCCTGACCGGAAATTCTGTAGCCATTCGGCGGATCCATATCGGACAAGGTCACCTTGCCTTTGAACTTGGCCTTGACCGGGCCGATCTTGGTGGTCGCCACCGCCGTAAATTCGGTGTCCGAGGTCTTGTCGAGTTGTTCGCAGCCGGGAATGGCAGCCTTCAGCGTGGCGGCATCATTGAGCTTTTCCCACACCGTTTGCGGGGGCACGGGAAGCTGATACTCGCCGGTCATCGTCATCGCCATCGCGCACTCTCCTGATCTCGAGCTGAACAGGGCTTACCGCCTCGCGCCGAGCCTGGAAAGCCCCGTTCGGCAGGCCGGATATGCCCTTGCGCAGGTGCGAAGACAGACACTAGCCTGCGCCGCACGAAGCCAACGCGAGGGGACCCATGCCGGACATCAAGACCGACGACGGCTGCACGATCCATGTCGAGGTGGAAGGACCGGAGCGCGCGCCGGTGCTGATGCTGTCGAACTCGCTCGGCACCAATCTGCACATGTGGGACGACCAGGTCGGCCCGTTCACAAAACATTTTCGCCTGGTGCGCTACGACCGGCGCGGCCATGGCGGGTCCGGGGTGCCGAAGGGGCCCTACAGCATGGAGCGGCTCGGCCGCGACGTGCTCGCCGTGCTCGACGGCCTCGGCATCACGAAAATCAACTGGTGCGGCCTGTCGATGGGCGGCATGGTCGGCATGTGGCTCGGCGCCAATTCCGGCGATCGGATCAACAAGCTCATCCTCTCGAACACGTCGGCGTATTTCCCGGACAAATCGATCTGGGATGGCCGCATCAAGTTCGTGCGCGAGAAGGGCTTGGCGGGCCTCGTCGACGCCAATATGGAGCGCTGGTTCACCAAAAGCTTTCGCGAACGCTCGCCGCAGGCCATGGCGAAAATGCGCGAGATGTTCTTGGCGACCAAAGTCGACGGCTATATCGGCTGCGGCGAAGCGATCCGCGACATGGATCACCGCCCGCTGCTGGCGAAAATCACCGCACCAACGCTGGTGATCGCCGGCAAATACGATCCGGCGACCACGCTCGAGGCCGGCGAATTCATCAAGGAGCATATTCCCGGCGCTCAGATCGCGGTGCTGGAAGCCGCGCACATCTCCAATTTGGAGCAGCCGCAAGCCTATGCGGACACGGTCTTGAAGTTCTTCCTGAACTAAGGCCGCGAGGCGCCCTGCCCGCTCATTCCTCTTAATTGTCGCTGCCGCGGACGGGTCGGCATTTCACCGGTGTGTCACATGTCCGCTTTACCACCGTCATTGTGAGAGGCTCCATGCCCGGATTTGGCGCCTGCCCGCATCTTCCCGCACGTGTTTTGCTGGCAGCGCTGCTTGTCGCGGCGGTACCGGTGCTGCCGGCGCGCGCTGTCGCTGCCGAACCCGTGACGGTTGGCGGCCGCACTTATGTCGACCAAGGCCTTGTTGCGGTCGGCCGCGTGCCGGCGGATTTGCGCGACAAATTCGGCGAAACGTTTGGGTCGGGCTCCGGTCTCGCCGCCGATCCGAACAGCTGGTCGCGCACGCCGGACGGCTATCGCGGCACGCTCTATATGCTCCCGGACCGCGGCTACAACGTCACCGGCACCGTCGCGTATCGCGCGCGGCTCAATACGCTCACTTTCGTTCTCAAGCCGAGTGCCGAGCCCGGCAGCCTCGCCGCCGAAGCGCGGCAGCGCACGATCGAGCTGACGCTTGCCGATACGATGCTGCTGCGTGATGCCGATGGCGTACCGCTGACGGGGCTCGATCCTTTGGTGGATGGCGTGCGGCCCGCCGGCGGCGGCTTTCCGGCGATGCCGCAAGCGCCCAACGGTGCCGTCAGTCTCGACGCCGAAGCCGTCGTGCACATGAGCGACGGCAGCTTTTTCGTCAGCGACGAATACGGCCCGTACATTTACCGGTTCTCGGCGGACGGCCGCATGCTTTGGGCAATCCGGCCGCCTGAGGCTTTCATTCCCAAACGCAATGGCAAGGACAGCTTTTCTTCCAACAATCCGGGCCCAGGCGAGCCGAAAGTCGAGCCGCCAAACCCGCAGACCGGCCGGCAGAACAACCAGGGTTTTGAAGGCCTGACCCTCACACCCGACGGCAAATACCTGGTCGCGGTCCTGCAAAGCGCCACGCGCCAGGACGGCGGCGATGCACCGGAGACGCGGCAGAACACGCGCCTGCTCTATTACGACATCGCCGATCGCGACCACGCCAAGCTGGTGCACGAATACGTCGTGCCGCTGCCTACCTTCACCGATGCCAAGGGGCGACAGCGCGTTGCGGCGCAGAGCGAGGTTTTGGCGCTGGACGACAGCCATTTTCTGCTGCTCTGCCGCGATGCCGGCAACGGCTACGGGCTCGATGGCGCGACCTCCGCGTATCGCCGCATCCTCATTCTCGACAGCTCGGCGGCGACCGACATCGCCGGGACCCGGTACGACGGCTTCGTGCCGGTGGCGCCGGCGGGAAAGCTCGACGCCGGCATAAAAGCTGCAACGCTGACGAGCTTCATCGACATCAACGACAATGCCCAGCTCAACAAGTTCGGCCTGCACAACGGCGAGCCGAACGACCGCAATGATCTTTACGAAAAATGGGAGGGGATGGCGCTCTTGCCGGCGCTCGATCCGCAAAATCCGCGCGACTTCTTTCTGTTCGTTTCCAACGACAACGATTTCATCACTCAGAACGGCTTTCAGGCCGGCGCGGCCTATAAGGATCCGAGCGGCGCCGATGTCGATACGATGGTGCTGGTCTACCGCGTGACGTTGCCGGACGCGGCCGAGCGGTAACCAAAGTTTTGCGCAGGCCCGGCCGCGCGCGTCACGTCGGCGCAGCCGGCGGGGACGGCGCTACATCCTTTGGTGCCCAGCGTCTGACGTAATGAATATACACGGCGATCCACACCGCAAACGAGGCGATCCCGACAAGCGCGTAAAGAAAAGGAACAAGAGAGAAGCCGGCGACCGCGCTGAGCATGCCGGTCGGGTAGGCAAGCACGATCGGCAGCACCACGTAGGTCAGTCCCGCGGCGAGGTATCCGACCACAAGCGCGCCAAGGTGACGCAACAAAGTTTTCATGATCCGCCCCGCCGATTGGATTGCGACCCCTGCATCGGCCGCAGCGCACCCGCGCTAGCTCGTCTTCTTCTACTTGGTGCGAGATCGCGACGTCCGCTTTGTCCGCTTTGCCGGCTTTTTGCTCGATTTCTTCGGCGCCGAGACGCGTGCCGCTGCGGCGCGTTGCGGCGTCAGCCCGCCCTTGGCGTTCTTGATCTTGCCACGCGTGAGCTGCCAGCCCTTCCAGTTGATGTCGAACACGATGCCGTTGGGATCGCGAAATTTGCGCTCAAAGCCCTCGTCGTGCGGATCGCCCAGATCGTAGAAGAACGTGCCGCCCGCTTCCTCGATCTTCTTTTGCTGGTTCGGCAGGTGGTCGCATTGAAAGCCGAAATGATGGATGCCGGTCCAGCCCTTCGGCACGCCAGAGCCTTCCTCGCCCTTGTACTGCAGCAGCGCCAGATTGACCTCGCCGTCGCTCATGTAGCAATTGAACGCGGTCTTGCCTTCCTTGATTGCGGTGCGTTTGAGCCCGAAGGCCTTCTCATAGAAGTCGGCGGTCGCCTTGATGTCCTTGACGCACAGCGCGATGTGGCGGATGCGAGCGGCCATGATGCATCTCCCCTTTTCGATGTCGAGACTCTGCGAATTCAGCACTTCCGAGTCAAATCAGCCGCCGCGCTGATCGCGGAATTCATGCGGCGTCGTGCCGGTCGCCTTGCGGAAGAAGCGGGCGAAGTGCGACGGATCGGCGAAGGCGAGCTCTTCGGCGATCTCCTGGATCGGCTGGGTGGTGAAGACGAGCTGGCGCTTGGCCTCGGTCAGGACGCGCTGACGGATCAGGTGGCCGGCGGTAACGCCGGTTGCGCGTTTGACATGATCGTTGAGCCGGTCGACCGTCATGCCGAGCTTTTCAGCGTAGAAGCCGAGCAGACGTTCTTTGCGGAAAGATTCGTCGACCAGGGTGCGCAAGTGCGCGACCGTGGCGTCGGCCGGATGCAGGGTCACCGCGCCGCTGCGCGCCCGGCTCGCCGCCAGCCGCGCCACGCCGACCGCGATCAGGATCAAAAGCCCGCGCAGCGCCAGCCGATAGCCCTCGCGCGCAAAACCGTATTCCTCGTTGAGCTCGGCGCACAGCTTCGACAAACGCGCCAGCTCGGCGGCGTCGCCGATCGGCACGACCGGCTGCGCCGCGAGCGCGCGCAGCCGCGCCAGCGCCGCATCGCGACCGTCGGCGACCGCGGAAGCGGCATCCTCGGTAAAGCTCAGCACCCAGCCGTCGGTGACGTTCGGCTCGAAACGAAAGCCGTGGGCGATGGTGGCCGGCACCAGAATAGCGGCGGGCGCGGCGAACGCCAGCGCCGCGGCATCGAACGTCATGGTGCCGCCACCCCGCTCGATCAGCAGGATCTGAAACAGATTGCGATGGCGATGGGCGCGGATCGTCCAGTCGTGGATCGAGGAACGCGACGCGATGGTCTCGATGTGAATGAAATCGAACGCCTGATCGTCGGGCGGATCGCCGTACAGATGAAACAGCGGCAGCGCGTTGGCCATGGCGTGACCTGCCGCGCTCATCTCACACCGGCTTGTAGGCGCGGTCGTGATAAACCAGCGCCGGCCCGCCGGGACCTAAGCGCACCGCCTCAACTGCACCGAAAATCACGTTATGCGAGGCGACGGCCTTGATCTCGATGGTTCGGCAGTCGAACGCGACCACTGCCGAGGCCAAGACCGGCGAGCCGGTCTTCAGCGTGAGCCATTCGCCGACCTTGAAACGTTCCTCGAGATGCACGCCGCTGCGCCCGGCAAAAATATCGGCGATGTTGGATTCGCTGGCGCCGAGCGTGTTCACGCAGAACACGCCGTTCTGCGAGAGGAGCGGCGCCGAGTTGGCGCGCCGGTTGAGGCAGACCAACAGCGTCGCCGGCTGATCGGACACCGAGCAAACCGCGGTCGCGGTAAAGCCGGTCTTGCCGGCCGGCCCGGCGGTGGTGACGACGTGGACCGCGGCGCCGAGGCGCGCCATGGCCTCGCGAAACGCCGGCGCCTCGACGGACACCAGCGGCTCCGGCGCCACCGCCATGAAGGCGCCGTCCATCGCATCGTCCGGCCGTTGGTCGATCCAGCTCATAACTACTCCGCGCCGTCATTCTCGACGCTGTCATCGTCCGCGCAAGCGGACGATCCAGTATCCTCCTGATTTGGAGACATAAGCAAGGCGCGCAGTGAATACTGGATGGCCCGCCTGCGCGGGCCATGACAATTAGCAATGACGTCGGACTACTCCGCCGCCTTGGCCTCCTCCGGCAGGCCCGGATAGGCGACGTCGTCCGGATTGAGCCAGGCCGGATCGGTCCAACCGTCGATGTCGTACTCGGCCATGCATTGCTCGGCGAGCGCGGTCATCTGGTCCATCATGCCGGAACCCCGGGCGTTCCACAGCGCCTGGATGCGGATGTCTTCGTGGTTGCCCGCGTAATTGCGCTCGTAAAGCTCGTGGCGGCCGCCGAATTCGGTGCCCATGGCGTCCCACAGAAGCTTCATCACCTTGATGCGCTCGCGGTGGCCGATGCCGTGCGAGCCGCGCACATAGCGCGCCAGATAGCGGTCGATCGCCGGATTTTTCAAATCTTTCGCCGACGACGGTAGATAGATCAGCGACGAGGCGACGATCTTCTCCACGATCTCCTTGATCCGGCCGTAGGCATCGCCGGCGAACACCCGATAGCTCGAGCCCGACTGCAGGTTCGGCAGCACGGCGCCGTTGACCCATTCGGTCGGATTCATCGCCATGGCGTCGGTCAGCGCCCAGAACAGATGGCGCCAGGCGACGATCTCGCCGAGCATCGCCTGATTGCCGCGGAACTCGTCGGAGCCGGCCGCGCGCAACGCCTTGGCGATGACGCCGACCAGAAAGTCGAGCTTGACCGCAAGCCGGGTGCAGCCCTGGAATTGATAGCCGGCCAAAAAGCCGGATTGCGGGAAGAAGATTTTCAGCTTCTCCAGGTCGCGGTGCAACAGCACGTCTTCCCAGGGGATGAACACGTTGTCGAACACGAAGATGGCGTCGTTCTCGTCGAAGCGCGACGACAGCGGATAGTCGAACGGCGTGCCCATGACGCTCGCCGTCATTTCGTAGGAGGTGCGGCAGAACAGTTTGACGCCTGGCGCATTCATCGGCGCGATGAACATCACCGCGAGATCGGTGTCGTGCAGCGGCACCGCGGCGTTCTGGCCGAGGAAGTTGTAGTGCGTCAGCGCCGACGAGGTCGCCACCACCTTGGCGCCGGAGATGTAAATCCCGGCGTCGGTGTCCTTCTGGATGGTGATGAAAATGTCCTTGACCTGATCGACCGGCTTGGCGCGATCGACCGGCGGATTGACGATGGCGTGGTTCATGAACAACACGTTGTCCTGGGCGCGCCGGTACCAGGCCTTCGCGTTGTCGGCGAACTTGCCGTAGAACTGATAATTGGCGCCGAGCGTGTTCATCAGCGACGCCTTGTAGTCCGGCGAGCGGCCCATCCAGCCGTACGACATGCGCGCCCAATGGGCGATGGCGTCGCGCTGCGCCAGCAGCTCCTCGCGCGAGCGCGCGGCGCGGAAGAATTTGTGGGTGAAGCCGCCGGAACCGGTGTCGGTCGGCGCCGTCAGCAGCGGCTTGGTCTTGGCGTCGTGCAGCGCGTCGTAAAGCCGCGCAATCGAGCGCGCCGCATTGCGGAACGCCGGATGCGTGGTGACGTCCTTGACCCGTTCGCCATAGACATAGACCTCACGACCGTCGCGCAGGCTTTCCAGGTACTCGGCGCCGGTGAAGGGCCGCCCCTTCTCGGCGATGACGTCCTCGCTCCTGACGCGGTCCATGGGAGTTCTCCTCGAGGCTGTCACCTCGACCTAATGCGCGCGGTTGACACTTGCCAACAGGCGGCGTGTTCGGTAAGTTCAGCCTATTGAACTTAGTCTATAACATGAAACTAACCTCGACCGCAGCTGTCAAGTCGCTCGACCGTGGGCTCGACATCCTCGAATACGTGGCCGGCTGCTCCGAGCCGCCCTCGTTTTCACAATTGCTGGCGAACCTCGGCATTCCTCGCAGCAGCCTGTTTCACCTGCTTACCAACTTGCTGTCGCGGAATTTTCTGGAGCGTGAGCCGAATACCGAGCGGTACCGACTCGGCGCCGGGGTTGTTGCGGTCGCGCGGAAGGCGCACAGACCGTCTTTGGGCGATCAGGTCACACCATACCTCCGCCAGCTTAGCGCCGAAACGGGCGAAACGTGCGGCTTCTATGTTCGGGTCGCCGAGCAGGTCGAGGTGGTGGCGTCCGCCATCAGCACCCAGGCGCTGTCGTACACCATGAAGGTCGGCATGAATGCACCACTTTATGCCGTGTCTGCCGGCAAGATCATATTGTCGGAGCTGCCTGCACAGGAGCTAAGCCGAAATCTGGCCGGCATGACGTTGACGCCGGTGACGCCGCACACGATTCGCTCCAAGGCTCGTCTGAAGAAAGAGATTCAAACGATTAAGGCGACCGGCTTCGCCTATTCCCGAGAAGAATTCACCGTGGGCATTTCGGCCATCGCCACGGCCGTGCGCGCTGAATCGAAGGTCTACGGCGCCATCAATCTGGCGGTACCGACGGCGCGCTTTACGTCTGATCGCGACGCCCACTTTCGCGAAGCTTTGCGGCGGACGGCACAGATCATCGCCAAAGAGATGGATAGAGAACTGTGACGCCGGAGCCGGAGCGACCGCGGGCTCGAGGCTGAAAGCCCGCCTCCACCAAGCGCCTGCAATCGAGACGTGACCTGTGGGACGACAAGCCGTCGCAATTGCCGCTCCGCAACGCCCCTGTTAAGACTTTGCCGGGGACTCAACCAGGCGGCGGACGCATGGAATATTTCGTCCAGCAGCTCATCAACGGCGTGACGCTCGGTTCGATCTACGGCCTGATCGCCATCGGCTACACGATGGTGTTCGGCATCATCGGCATGGTGAACTTCGCCCACGGCGACGTGTTCATGGTGTCGTCGTTCATCGCGCTGATCGGGTTTCTCATTGTCACGGCCTGGCTCGGCATCAGCTCCATCGCGCTGGCGCTGTTGATTATCCTCATCGTCGCCATGCTGTTCACCTCGTTGATCAACTGGGTGATCGAGCGCGTCGCCTATCGGCCGCTGCGCGGCTCGTTCCGCCTGGCGCCGCTCATCTCGGCGATCGGCATGTCGATCTTTCTTTCGAACTTCGTGCAGGTGACGCAGGGCCCGCGCAACAAATCGATCCCGCCGATGATCCAGGGCGAGTTCGTGCTGTCGAACCGCAACGATTTTGCGCTGACGCTGTCCTATAAGCAGCTCATCATCTGGAGCATCACCGCGGTGCTGCTCGTCGCGTTCTGGTATCTCGTCGCGAAGACGCGACTCGGCCGCGCCCAGCGCGCCTGCGAGCAGGACCAGAAGATGGCGGCTTTGGTCGGCGTCGACGTCGACCGCACCATCTCGATGACCTTCGTGATCGCCGCAGCGCTCGCCGCGGTCGCCGGCACCATGTACCTGATGTACTACGGCGTCGTGAACTTTGCCGACGGTTTTGTGCCGGGCGTCAAAGCGTTCACCGCCGCCGTGCTGGGCGGCATCGGCTCGCTCCCCGGCGCCGTGGTCGGCGGCATTCTGATCGGCCTGATCGAGACGCTGTGGTCGGCCTACTTTTCCATCGACTACAAGGACGTGGCCGCCTTTTCGGTGCTGGCGATCACCTTGATCTTCCTGCCGCAGGGTCTGTTCGGCCGGCCCGATGTCGAAAAAGTCTGACACGCAGGCTATCCCGACGGGCTGGCGCGTCGACGTCGCCGCCGCCTTGCGCGACGCCGGCGTCACCGGCCTCATCAGCGTCGGCCTGTTCCTGCCGCTGATCGGCTTTCAGACCGTCACCAATATCCGCGACGAGCTGATCGTGATTACGCGCTGGCCGTTCTTGCTGGTGCTTGTTGTCGTGATCGCCGCCGTCCGCTTTGCCTATTCGGTGGCGCTGGCGCCTTGGCTCGCTCGCCGGGCGCTGCGACCGCCGCAAGCGGCGCCGGCCTGGGCGCGCCAGATCCGCCGTTGGCTGGTGCCTTTCGCGATCGGCTTCGTCATCGTCTATCCGATCATCGTCATCGGCGCGGTCGGGTTCGGTGGCGCGGTGCGCTGGATCGACAATTTCGGCATCCAGATTCTGATCTACATCATGCTCGGCTGGGGCCTGAACATCGTGGTCGGGCTCGCCGGGCTGCTCGACCTCGGCTACGTCGCGTTCTATGCGGTCGGCGCCTATTCGTACGCGCTGCTCGCGAAGAATTTCGGCCTGTCGTTCTGGATCCTGCTGCCGCTCGCCGGCATCTTGAGCTCGTTCTGGGGCATCCTGCTCGGCTTCCCAGTGCTCCGCCTGCGCGGCGATTATCTCGCCATCGTCACGCTCGCGTTCGGCGAGATCATCCGCCTCATCCTGATCAACTGGGTCGACCTCACAAATGGCTATGCCGGCATCATCGGCATCCCACGCCTCGGTTTTTTCGGCATTCCGTTCACCTCCGACGAAAACGGCTTTGCTGCCGTGTTTGGTCTCGAATTCTTCCCGGCCTACCGCGTCATCTTTCTTTATTACGTCATTCTGGCGCTGGCGCTGTTGACCTGCTTCGTCACGGTGCGGCTGCGCCGGTTGCCGATCGGCCGCGCCTGGGAAGCGCTGCGCGAAGACCAGATCGCCTGCCGCTCGCTCGGCATCAACACCACCAACACCAAGCTCACCGCCTTCGCGATGGGCGCGATGTTCGCCGGCTTTGCCGGCTCGTTCTTCGCCGCCCGGCAGGGTTTCATCTCGCCGGAGTCTTTCACGTTCCTGGAATCGGCGACCGTGCTCTCCATCGTGGTGCTCGGCGGCATGGGCAGCCAGATAGGCGTCGCCATCGCCGCGGTGGCGATGATCGGCGGCACTGAAATCCTGCGCCAGCTCAATTTCCTCAAGCAGATTTTCGGGCCGACCTTCGACCCGACCCAGTACCGCATGCTGCTGTTCGGGCTTGCCATGGTGCTGATCATGATCTGGCGTCCGCGCGGGCTGATCGCGACCCGCGATCCGTCGGTGTTTCTCAAGGAGCGCAAGACCATCGGCGCCGACATGGTCGCGGAGGGCCGCGGCTGATGGCGCACGATGACGCAACCGTGCTCCGCGTCGAGCATTTGACCATGCGGTTCGGCGGCCTGGTCGCGGTCGACGACCTGTCGTTCGCGGTCCCGCACGGCTCGATCACCGCGCTGATCGGCCCGAACGGCGCCGGCAAGACCACGGTGTTCAACTGCATCACCGGCTTTTACCGGCCGAGCGAAGGCCGCATTGCGCTGCGCCGCGGCGCGCCCGCGCTGTGGGCGGCGCTGGAAAGCCTCACCGACAGCGGCAAGCGCGGCGTCACGCGCCCCGACGGCGCGCTGTTCCTGCTCGAACGCATGCCGGATTATCTGGTGGCGCAACACGCGCGCGTCGCCCGCACCTTTCAGAACATCCGGCTGTTTGCCGGCATGACCGTGCTGGAAAATCTGCTGGTCGCCCAGCACAACCGGCTGATGCTTGCCTCCGGCTATACTTTGCTCGGCGTGCTCGGCTTTCCCTCCTACGCGACCGCCGAACACGCCGCGCTCGACAAGGCCCGCTTCTTTCTCGATCGCTTCGGCCTGCTCGACCGCGCCGACGATCCGGCCGGCGAACTGCCCTACGGCGCGCAACGCCGGCTCGAAGTCGCCCGGGCGCTGTGTACCGATCCGGTGCTGCTCTGCCTCGACGAGCCGGCCGCCGGGCTCAATCCGCGCGAAAGCGCCGAGCTCAACGAGCTCCTGCTGGTGATCCGCAACGAGTTCGACATCTCGATCCTGCTGATCGAGCACGACATGAGCGTGGTGATGAATATTTCCGACCGCGTCGTGGTGCTCGATTACGGCGTCAAGATCGCCGACGGTACGCCCGAACAAGTGCGCAACGATCCAAAGGTGATCGCGGCCTATTTGGGCGTCGCCGACGAGGAAGTCGCGCAGGTCGAAGCCGCGGTCGGGCTATGAGCGCGCTCCTGTCCATTCACGGCGTGACGGCCTTTTACGGCCACGTGCGCGCGCTCAAGGGCGTCGACCTCGAGGTCAATGCCGGCGAGATCGTGGCGCTGATCGGCGCCAACGGCGCCGGCAAATCGACCCTGATGATGACGGTGTGCGGCAATCCGCGGGCGCGCGAGGGCCGCATCGTATTCGACGGCCGCGACATCACCCAGCTGCCGACCCATGAGATCGCCCGCCTCAAGCTCGCCCAGGCGCCCGAAGGCCGTCGCATCTTTCCGCGCATGACGGTTTTGGAAAACCTGCAGATGGGCGCGACCACCGCCGCGCCGGCGCAGTTCGACGCCGACCTGCAGCGGGTGCTGAAATTGTTTCCGCGGCTCGAGCAGCGGCTCGCCCAGCGCGGCGGCACGCTGTCGGGCGGCGAGCAGCAGATGCTGGCCATAGCGCGCGCGCTGATGAGCCGGCCGCGGCTTTTGTTGCTCGACGAGCCGTCGCTCGGCCTCGCACCGCTCATCGTGCGGCAGATTTTCGACGCCATCAGAAAGCTCAACAGCGAAGATGGGCTGAGCGTGTTCCTGGTCGAGCAGAACGCCTATCATGCGCTCAAACTCGCGCACCGCGGCTATGTGATGGTCAACGGCCTGATCACGCTGTCGGGCACCGGGGCCGAATTGCTCGACCGCCCGGAAGTCAAGTCCGCCTACCTCGAAGGCGGCCGGCAGCAAGTGCAATGAGCGACGAGCCCGGCATCCTCAACGCCATCGGCGCGTTGCTCTATGAGGACGAGTCGCTCGGCATCTTTGTCCTGGTGACGATCGTGCTCGGCGGCGGCGCCGCGGTGCTTGCCGGCCGCGCCATCGCCGCGACCTGGCGGCCATGGTGGCAGGTGGTGGTCTATATGCTGATCCTCGGCGCCGCGGTGCGCTTCATTCACTTCGCGCTGTTCGGCGGCACGCTCATCTCCCCGCATTATTACGCCGTCGACAGCGCCGTCTGCCTCGTCGCCGGATTGCTCGGGTTCCGCGCCGCGCGGGCGGCGCAAATGGTCAGACAATATGGCTGGATCAACGTCCCCGACGGGCCGCTGCGCTGGCGCCGCAAGCCGCAATGACGTAACCTAACGGCGGGTTCGCAACTTGCCGACTGAACGCTCCACAGAGGGGATCATCATGACACGGATCACGACGCTCGGCCTCGCGCTGGGCCTTGCCTGCGCGCTTGCCGGTTCCGCCACGGCCCAGGTCAAGTTCGGCGTCGGCGGCCCGATCACCGGCCCTAATGCCGCCACCGGCGCGCAAATGAAGAACGGCGTCGAGCAGGCCGCCGCCGATCTCAAGACCATTTTGGGGCAGAAGATCAACGTGGAATTCGGCGACGACGTCTCCGATCCCAAGCAGGGCGTCTCGGTCGCCAACAATTTTGCCGCCGACGGCGTCAAGTTCGTGATCGGCCACTACAATTCCGGCGTCACCATTCCGGCTTCCGAAGTCTATCAGGAAAACGGCATCCTCGAGATCACGCCGGCCTCGACCAATCCCACCGTGACCGAGCGCAACATGTGGAACATCTTCCGCACCTGCGGCCGCGACGATCAGCAGGGCCAGGTTGCCGGCAAGTACATCCTGGCGCACTTCAAGGGCAAGAAGATCGCCTTCGTCAACGACAAGACCACCTACGGCAAGGGCCTCGCCGACGAGACGCTCAAGACCATCCAAGCCGGCGGCATGAAGGCAGTGCTCAACGAGGGCATCAACACCGGCGAGAAGGACTACTCGGCGCTGATTTCGAAGATCAAACAGTCCGGCGCCGACCTCGTCTATTTCGGCGGGCTCTACACCGAAGGTGGGCTGATCGTGCGGCAGATGCGCGACCAGGGCGTCAAGGCGCCGCTGATGGGCGGCGACGGCATCACCTCGGATGAATTCGCAACCGTCGGCGGTCCGGGCGTAGTCGGCACGCTGATGACCTACGGTCCCGATCCGCGCAACCGGGCGGAGGCCAAGGCCGTGGTGGCGGAATTCCGCAAGAAAGGATTCGAGCCGGAGGCCTACACGCTCTACAGCTACGCCGGCGTGCAGATCATCAAGCAAGCCGCCGAAGCGGCGAAATCGCTCGATCCGAAAAAGGTCGCCGAGAAAATGCATTCCGGCATGACCTTCAACACCGTGCTCGGCCCCTACGCGTATGACCAGAAGGGCGACATCAAGAAGCTCGACTACGTGATGTACATCTGGAAGAAGGACGCTTCCGGCAAGATCACCTACGTCGAATGCCCGGCGTCCGGCTGCCAGATGTGAGGCTGCCATGACGCGCGCAATCGGTACGATGACGCTCACCGCCGGGTTTTTGCTGGCGGCGACGCCCGGCTTCGCCAAGGAATGCTACGCGCCCGATGCGCTGGCTCAGGCGCGCTCGTTCTCCCGCGCGGTGATCACCGAAGGCGGCAAGACGGTGTGGCTCGGCGGCCAGACCGGCTCGCCCGATAAGAATTTCGAGGGCCAGGCGCGCGACGCTTTTGCTTCGCTCGACAAGACCATCAAGGGCGTCGGCGGCAGCGGCATCAAGGACATGGTCACGATGACCGTGTTCATCACCGACGTGCGCAACGGCGACCGTTTGACCGAGATCCGCAAGGAGATTTTCGGCGACTGCTTTCCGGCAAGCGCGCTGATCACGGTCACCGGACTGGCCCGCCCTGGTCTTCAGATCGAAATTCAGGGCATCGCCGTGATCGGCGGCAAGTAGCGCTTCGCTGGGTCGATGGCGGGGCGAGCCCGCCATCACGGTTGGCATTAGATCGCCAGGTTGTTGAGCGCCGGAAAGGCCTGCAACAGCCAGCTGCCCAGCTCCGTGATCCAGCCGGTGAAAAATGCGATGCCGGCGAGCACGAGTAGCCCGCCCATCGCCTTTTCGACCATATGCAAATGCGCGCGGAATCTGGCGAGGAACGCGGCAAAAGCCTCGGCCGCAAACGCGGCGATAATGAACGGCACGCCGAGCCCGAGCGAATAGATCGCTAACAACCCGGCGCCGCGCGTAACCGTGCCTTCGGAGCCGGCGATCGCCAAAATCGTGCCGAGGATCGGTCCGATGCACGGCGTCCAGCCAAAAGCAAACGCCAGTCCCATCAGGTAGGCGCCCCACAACCCGACCGGTTTTTCCACTGCCACGCGCCGTTCCTGCATCAGAAAGGCCATGCGGGTAACCCCGAGGAAGTGCAGCCCCATCACGATGATCGCGATGCCGGCGACCTTGCCGAGCACATACGAATAGGCCCGCAGTAGCGCCCCAATCGCGCTGGCGCTGGCGCCAAGCGCAACGAACACGGTGGAAAAGCCGAGCACGAACAACAGCGCGGCGATCATGGCCTCGCGCCGCACTTGCGGCGCGGTTTCCTTGTCGGCGAAGCGCTCGAGCGAAGCCCCGGTCAGGTACACCAGATAAGGCGGCACCAGCGGCAGCACGCAGGGCGACAGAAAGCTCAGCATCCCGGCCAGGAGCGCCGCGACCACGGTGACATTCGGCATGGGCTGCACTCATGCCCGGATGCATACCGCCGCGCAAGGTTGCGGCGGGCGCCGTACGAGGATGTGAAGCTCTCTCTGCCCCTCGTTCACCTGAAAATGAAGTAGGCCGCGCCAAACGGTTGACGTTCCCGCAAAAATCGTCTCCGCTTCATCGGCTTTGCGAGCCGCCATGCGCAACCTCATCACCGACGTGCCGGGCGTCAAAGTCGGCCACGCGCAGGACCTGCGCCTGGGTTCCGGCGCCACGGCTGTCGTGTTCGACGAACCCGCGGTCGGCTCCATCGACCTGCGCGGCGGCGGCCCCGGTACGCGGGAAACTGCGTTGCTCGATCCGGCGCAGACAGTGCAAGGCATCGACGCCATTACGTTGTCGGGCGGTTCGGCGTTCGGCCTTGATGCCGCATCGGGGGTGCAGGCCTGGCTCAAGGAGCAAGGCCGCGGCTTTGCCGTGCGCACCGCGCGAGTGCCGATCGTCCCGGCGGCGATCCTGTTCGATTTATTGAGCGGCGGCGACAAGGACTGGGGCCGTTATCCGCCGTATCGCGAACTCGGTTATGCGGCCGCGGCGGCGGCGGCGGCCGCGGCGGCCGATTTCTCGCTCGGCAGCGTAGGCGCCGGCACTGGCGCCACCACCGTGAACTGCAAGGGCGGCATCGGCTCGGCTTCGGCGCAAACCGCCGACGGCGCGATGGTCGGCGCGCTTGCCGCGGTCAACGCCGCCGGCAGTGTGCTCATTAACCAGGGTCCGTGGTTCTGGGCGGCCCCGTTTGAACGCAATGGCGAGTTTGGCGGCCGCGGTCATCCGCAGCCGTTTCCGCCGCAGGCGTTTGCGGGGCCCACCAAGGGCATGGCGCGGGCCAGTACAACGCTCGTGGTGGTCGCCACCGACGCCACGCTGACAAAAGCGCAGGCGAAGCGCTTGGCCGTGATGGCACAGTCGGGCCTGTCGCGCGCCGTCTATCCGGTGCACACGCCGCTCGACGGCGATGTGGTGTTCGCCATCTCGACCGCCCGGCGACCGCTCGGCGATCCGTTACTCGCTTTAACTGAACTCGGCACGCTCGCCGCCAACGTGGTGGCGCGAGCGATTGCGCGCGGCGTGTTCGAAGCGAGCACGTTGCCCTTTGCCGGCGCAATGCAAAGTTGGAAAGACCGATTCGGCCGCTAAACGTGCTTGTCGCAAGAGTACGTGCCGCAGAAGACACAACAAAAATTTTTCACGTCAACGATGCTGTGATTTGCCCGCCTTTTCATTGACTCGTCTGGCGATTGCGCCTTCACTTTTTCCTTAAGGGGTATTCGTGTCGGGGAGGGTGCGGTGCGCGCGTTTATTGTTGTGGTTGCCGCATTGGCAACCGTGGGCCTTGCAGCATTCGGCGTCGTAGCAGCACAACGAGCGGTGCAGTCGGGCAGCCCCGTCATCGCCGCCCACCCCGCCAAGCCGGCGGCCGCCGTCCCGGCGCCCGTCGTCAGCGAAAAAGTCAACGTGCCGGCGGTCCAAGAACCGATCGTAGCAGCACCGATTCCGGGGGCGCCGGTTGTCGCCATGCCGGCCCCCGCGCCGATCGAGCCGGCGCGCATTGCGCAAAATACGGCGCTGCCGAACGCAACGCCCGGCGCCGCGCTCGCCAGCGCGACCCAGTCCGGCTCCGGCCCGGCTAACAGCCTGCCGGCCTGCGACAAGCCGGGTGCCATGGGCTTGGCCCGTGTGGTCGAGATCGACACCAAGGGCGGCCCCGCGTTCGGCTTCGAGCACTTCAAGCAGTACGACTTCCTGCGCGAGCACGAGGTGGTGCTGACGTTCGATGATGGGCCGTGGCCGGACAACACACCGGCGGTGCTCAAGGCGCTGACCGACCAATGCGCCAAGGCGACGTTCTTCGAAATCGGCGAGCACGCAATCTGGCATCCGGAAATTACCAAGATGGTCGCGGTCGCCGGCATGACCATCGGCAGCCACACTTGGTCGCATAAGGATTTGGCCAAAAATCCCTACGCCGGCGACATCGAGCAGGCCAAGCAGGAGATCGAGATGGGCGTGAGCGCCGTGCATGCCGCGCTCGACGGCCCGTTCGCGCCGTTCTTCCGCTTCCCCGATCTGCAGCAGCCGCCGGCGCTGCTCGCCTACTTGGCGGAGCGCAACATCGCCACCTTCTCGACCGATCTCGACTCGTTCGATTTCAAGATGCGGCGGCCCGAGCAGGTCATCAAATCGGTGATGGACAGGCTGCAGAAGCGCGGCAAGGGCATCGTGCTGATGCACGATTTCAAGCACGCCACCGCCGAAGCGCTCCCCGAACTGCTGCGCCAGCTCAAAGCCGGCGGCTTCAAGATCGTGCACATGGTGCCGAAAGCGCCGGTCGCCACAGTGGCGAAATACGACGAGATGGTGCGCACCCAGGACAAGCTCTCGGTCAACAACACGCGGCCCGAAAGCGCCGTGGTGCGCACGATCAGCGGCAATTAAAGGAACCGCTCGGCCCGGTACGGCTTCGGATCGCAGAACGGGGACGCGCCGGTCATCATCTCGGCGATGAGCCGGCCGGTCGCTGGGCCCAGCGTGAGGCCCCAATGCGCGTGGCCGTAGGCGAGCCATAAGCCGCGCTGGTTTGGCGCGCGCCCGATGACCGGGCGGGAATCCGGAAAACACGGCCGGGCGCCGAGCCAGGTCTGCGCTTCGGCCGGCTCGCCGAGCGCAAACAATTGCCGCGCTGCGGGCATGAGCCGCTCGAATTGCACCGGGGTAGGCGCCGCATCGCGGGCGGCGAATTCGGCTCCCGTGGTCAGCCGGATGCCCTGCTCCATCGGCGCCAGGCAATAGCCATTGTCGGCATCGAGCACCGGCCGCGCCAGCGCCGCATTGCCTCGGGCGCGGAAGTGGCGGTGATAGCCGCGCTTGACCGCAAGCGGAAGCTTTATGCCCAGCGGCGCGAGCACGTCGGGCGCCCACGGACCGAGTGCGATCGCTACGTCGCCGCCGTCGATCGGACCGGACGCGGTGTCGACGCGCCAGTGCGGATGAACCCGGTGCAGGCTGCGCGCGTCACCGCTCGCTGTGATGCCGCCGAGCGCCGCAAAGCGCGCCGCATAGGCGCGCGTCAGCGCCAGCGGATTGCTGACGCTCATGGCGCCGGTCCAATGCACCGCGTGGCGGAAAACCGGGGCGAGCGACGGTTCGAGCGCGCGCGCCGCCTCGGTGTCGAGCGGCACATTGGCAATGCCGAGGTTTTTCGCCAGCTCGAGCTCGCGCGCCTGCGCGGCAAACGACCGCTCGCTGCGATAGAGTTTCAGCCAGCCGGTGCGCCGGATGTAGCGCTCGGCATCGGCCTCGCCGACCAAAACCTCGTGCTCCGCAATGGCGCGGGCAAACAGCGGCCGCATTGCCGGCGCGGTTTCGAGAAGCCGTGCCGGCTGCGAGGCGGCGCGAAAGGCAAACAACCACGGCGCCACCTGCGGCAGAAACGACAGGTGATAGTTGGCCTCGGGTGCGCGCTTGAGCGCGATGCGCAAGAGCGTTGCCCAGTTCGAGGGAAACGCCTGCGGCAAGATCGTGTTGCCTTCGATGATGCCGGTATTGCCGTAGGAGGTGCCCTCGCCGACCCCGGCGCGGTCGATCAACGCCACCGCAAGGCGGCGCTTGGCCAAATGCAGGGCAATCGAGGTGCCGACGATGCCGGCTCCGAGCACAATGACATCGGCACGCGCCACGCAAAAACCTCCGCTCCTTACCGAGGACTTTTCGTTCGCTTTTGTCGCAAAACGTCTGCGCTGTCATCACGTCGGTCAGGCATTTTGGCTTGAACGGAGACGATCTCTTTCAGCGCTTGCTCGGCGTCATCTTCGGAGCGGGTCGCATTCCGCGTCAACCGTGCTTGGTTTCGCGTTGAAAGCTTCGATTTGGGCGTTCGGCTCATGCTTTGCTCCCTTGGCGGAACACGTCGACGAACAGGCGATGCGGCGCCGCCAAAAGAACTGTGCCCGCCAACGTGCTCACAGCTGCAAGGACGAATGCGGCGCGCCATCCCGCAATAGCGGCCATCCCGCCGAATGAGAGCGGTCCGAGGATGCTGCCGCCAAGCGGGAACAGCTGTGCGCCGCTGGTGAGCGCGCCAACGAGGCCGGGCGGTGATCGCTTGGCCACTTCGCCGAGCAGCACCGGCAGGTAGCCGGCGGCGCTGATGCCATACACGGCCGCGACCGCATAAATGGCGCTGACGAACCAGTGCGGCGTCATCGCGGCGGTGCAGAGCGCGGCCACGCTCATCAGCGTGCCGATGATGGCCATAACCGCGTGAGCCGAGAGCAGACGATCAGACAGCGCCGCCCAGCCGACCTGACCGATCATTCCGGCCGCTTGTGAGACGCTGAACGCTATCCCGGCGGTGGCCAGGCCGCGCCGCTGATCGGTCACCAGATAAACCACGAAGAACGACCGCAGGCACCATTGCATGCCATTGAAGGTGACGCTGGCGAAAAGCAGCGTCGGCATGCCCTGCAAAGCAAGAAGATACCTGACCGGATCGAGCGGTCGAAAGGCGGCGGGTCTTGCGGCGCGGGCGGCGCTATTGAGCCAATTGACTGAGGGCAACAAGACAATCGCCAAAGCCGATCCGACGGCCGCGAGTTCGACAGCGGCCATGCGCCATCCGGAATGCGACGCCAGAATTGGTACGAGCGCGCCGGCTAGCACGCCGCCGAGCGGCACTCCGGTTTGCTTGATCGACATCACCAGGCCCGCGCTTCGCGCCGTGGTGCGCGGTCCGAGCACTTGCGAACTGGCCGGGTTCATCGCGGCGGTGCCGCAGCCGATCGCGACTGCTGCCGCTGCAGCGGCGGCGGCGTAGGGCGGCAGCAGACATAGCAGGCCGGCGCCGCCGATCACGACGCTCGCCAGGCTCAAGCCCATCCCGCCGACCCGAAACAGCAGTTCAGGAATGTGGAAGGTGATCACAATGGCGGTGACAAAAACGATGATCGGGTAGAAAGCGACGACGGTCGGACTCCATCCTCGCTCGGCGGTGATGGCCGGCGCCAGCACCGGAATGCTGGCCGCGAGCAGCGACATCGTCGTCTGCACGAGCAGGGTTATGAAAACGGCTGCCGCAACGTCAAAATAAGTCCCGGCATCAACCGGGTGTGATGTGCGGAACATTGGCGGTCGCTTCCCAGGTTCGGCTCCACTGTGCGACCTGCTTTCATAGGGCGCGGCTGCTGCCCAGAACAGATACAGGCAATTGAAATTATATCCATAACAGTTATGATCCGGCCAATCTGTTACATACACGTCGCGGGTTCGACACCGGAGCGATAGTCACGTGCGGACGAATTCCCAGTTCCGTTATGAGGAAGTCGCCAATTTGATCACTGGCCTGGTGGATTCCGGCACGCTCAGTCCCGGGTCGCGCGCTCCCTCGCTGCGGGAGGTCAGCAAGCAGCAGCGCATCAGCCTTTCCACTGCGCTACAGGCTTATCGGCTCCTCGAAGACCGGGGAGTGCTCGAGGTGCGGCCTCAATCAGGACACTACGTCACCAGGCGTGTCGCCAGTCAGCTCGCGACGCCGGCAACGTCCGATCCGCCCGGCAAGGCCACGCCGGTCGCGATATCGGCCACGCTGCTGCAGCTGCATCAATACGCGGTGGACCCTCGGCTCGTTCCTTTGGGCTGCGCCATCCCGAATGCCGAACTTTTGGCGGCCACCCGCCTCGACCGCTTTCTGGCCCGCGCGGCGCGCACCAAGGGCACCATTTACAACACCTACACCGCGCCAAAAGGCGAGCTGCGGCTGCGTCAGGAGATTGGCCGTCGTGCGCTGCGCTGGGGCGCAACGCTGTCACCCGAGGACATTGTCATCACCTCAGGCTGCATGGAGTCGATAACGCTGGCGTTGAGCGTGGTAACGCGCCCCGGCGACACCGTTGCTGTCGAGTCGCCGACCTATTACGGGTTGTTCCATGCGATCGAAGCCCTTGGCCTGAAGGTGTTCGAATTGCCGACCGACACGACTGATGGAATTGATCTTTCGGCCTTGCGCAGGGTGCTTGAGCGCCGCAGCATCAAGGCGTGCCTGTTTTCCTCCAGTTTCAACAACCCGCTCGGCTGCACCATGCCGACCGAGAAGAAGCTGAAGCTTCTTGCTCTGTTGGCCAAATTCCGCGTTCCGCTGATCGAGGATGACGTTAACGGCGAGATCTATTTCGGGTCTGAGCGGCCTCTGCCATTCATAGCGCTCGATCGAGCGCCAACACGGTCATCTATTGCAGTTCGTTCTCGAAGAGCATCGCGCCCGGCTACCGCATCGGATGGATGGCGACCAAAACGCCGGCGCATATGCAAAGCGCTCTCGAAAGGAAGCTCGCGTTCACGCTGTCCGGTCCGCCGTTGCTGCAGGTGGCGTTAGCCGAATTCCTGTCCTCCGGCGGTTACGATAATCATCTGCGCCGGATCAGACGCCTTTTCGAAGATGCCATCGGCCGGATCAGTCGTGCCGTCGAGCGGTCGTTTCCCGAAGGCACGAAAGTGAGCCGTCCAGCCGGCAGCTTCGTGCTCTGGCTGGAACTGCCAAAGTCCGTGTGGACGGCAAGACTCTTTGACGAGGCGCTAAAGAACGGAATCTGCTTCATCCCGGGTGACGCGTTCTCTGTCAGCGGCCGCTACGGTCATTGTCTGCGCCTCAGTTGCGGTCACGGATGGACTGAGCGCATCGAAAAGGGCGTTATGAAACTGGGCAAGTTGGCTTCTGCCGCCGCGGCGCGATCGGCCGCGACAGGCAACCGCAGCGTTGCCGCCCGATCCGCGCCATGTTAGGCGGAGCGCAATTGCGGAGAGCGCCGTGTCGCGTCCCCTGATCATCGCCCCGTCCATCCTGTCGGCCGATTTCGCCAAGCTCGGCGACGAAGTGCGCGCCGTCGACAAAGCCGGCGCCGACTGGATCCACGTCGACGTCATGGACGGCCATTTCGTGCCGAACATCTCGATCGGCCCGGACGTGGTCAAGGCGATCCGGCCGCACACCGCAAAACCGCTCGACGTGCATCTGATGATCGCGCCGTGCGATCCCTATCTCGAAGCCTTCGCCAAGGCCGGCGCCGACATCATCACCGTCCACGTCGAGGCCGGGCCGCATGTCCATCGCTCGCTGCAGGCCATTCGCGCGCTCGGCAAAAAAGCCGGCGTCACCATGAATCCCGGCACGCCGGAGAGCACGGTCGAGCATGTCATCGACATCGTCGACCTGATCCTGGTCATGTCGGTCAATCCCGGCTTCGGCGGCCAAAAATTCATAACCGGCGCGCTCGACAAGGTGCGCAATCTGCGCGCCATGGCGGGCGCCCGCCCGATCGATATCGAGATCGACGGCGGCATCACCCCGCAAATCGCGCCAGAGGCGGCGCGCGCCGGCGCCAATGCGTTTGTCGCCGGCTCGGCGGTGTTCAAGGATCGCACGCCGGAGACCTATCGCGCCAATATCGCGGCGATCCGCAACGCGGCCGCGCTGGCGCGCGGGGAGGCAGCCTGATGGGCATCCTGATCGACGGCAAATGGACCGACGAGCAACTGCCGGAAGAGACCGGCAAGGCCGGCGACTTCCGCCGCGTCGACAGCCGTTTTCGCCATTGGATCACCGCCGACGGCTCGTCCGGCTTCAAGGCCGAGCCTGGGCGCTACCACTTGTATGTCGCGCACGGCTGTCCGTGGGCGCACCGCACCCTGATCTACCGTGCCGTCAAAAAATTGTCGGACGCGATCTCGGTGGCTTATGCCGTTCCGGGCCTGCGCGAGCACGGCTGGACGTTCGAGGACAATCCGGATTTTCCCGACTGCACGCCCGACCGCGTCAACGGCTTCCACTATCTGCACGAGGCCTACACGGCGAGCGACCCGCACTACACCGGCAAGGTCACGGTGCCGACCTTGTGGGACAAGAAGACCGGCCGCATCGTCAACAACGAATCGTCGGAAATCATCCGCATGCTCAACAGCGCCTTCAACGGCGTCGGCGCGGAGAAGACCGATTATTATCCGCATCCGTTGCAGGGCGAGATCGACCACCTCAACCAGCTGATTTACGCCAACGTCAACAACGGCGTTTATCGCACCGGCTTCGCCCGCTCGCAGGCGGCTTACGAAGCGGCGTACGACGGGCTATTCGCCGCACTCGACGAGTTGGAAGTGCGGCTCGGCAGCCAGCGTTATCTGGTCGGCCGGCAGATCACCGAAGCCGACTGGCGGCTATTTCCGACCCTGGTGCGCTTCGACGTCGCCTATTTCTCGCTGTTCAAGTGCAACCGCAATCGGATCGCCGACTTCCCCAACCTGTCGAACTATATGCGCGAACTTTATCAGGTGCCGGGCGTCGCCGAGACGGTGAAGCCGCGCTATTACGTGATCAATTATTATTCGATCGCCCGGGTCAATCCGAACGGCATCATTCCAAAAGGCACGCCGATCGATCTCGGCCAGCCGCACGACCGCGCCCGGCTCGCGGCGTAATCACCGCCGGCGCGTAGCGTCCGTCGGCAGCTTAGCGATATTGAATGCTCACCGACGACAATTGCTCGCCGAAATGGCGGTCGAGCCAGCCGAGGAACGAGGACAACAGCCGCGCCTCGTCGCCCCGGTCCGGCGAGCGGATTTCGACCTTGACCGCATCGGCCGCCGGCTCGAGCGCGAGCGACCCCTTGTAGCGCACATGCGTCCAGCGCGCCGCGTTGCGCTTGCGGCCGGCGCGCGAAAAGGTGCCCCGCCCGCCGCGGCGGATCTCCGCCTGCTTTTTGATGATGGCGCCGTAAAAACCCTTGCCGCCACTCGACTCGATCTGCAGCACTTTCATGGCTGCCCCCGCCGGTGATTCGTGGCGGACACAGCATCGCACAATAGCGCGCAATTGTTGAGCTTTGGCCGATCTGCTACAGCCCACCTATCGACTCGTCATTGCGAGCGAAGCGAAGCAATCCAGCGCCGGGCGCGCTGAAGTCTGGATTGCTTCGTCGCCCCTGCGGGGCTCCTCGCAATGACGGCAATGGCTAGCGGGCTGGCCCGCGAGGTGGCGATGATTCCGCGTTACACACGCCCCGACATGGCGGCGATCTGGTCGCCGCAAACGCGCTTTCGCATCTGGTTCGAGATCGAGGCGCATGCCGCCGACGCCATGGCCGAACTTGGCATCATTCCCAAAGACGCGGCAAAGACGATCTGGGCCAAGGGCAAAAACGCCCGCTTCGACGTTCAGCGGATCGAGGAGATCGAGCGCGAGGTCAAGCACGACGTCGTCGCCTTTCTCACCCATCTGGCCGAAATCGTCGGCCCTGCCGCGCGTTTCGTCCATCAGGGGATAACCTCATCGGACGTGCTCGACACCTGCCTCAACGTGCAGCTGGTGCGCGCCGCCGACCTGCTCATCGCCGACGTCGACAAACTCAACGCCGCCATCGAGCGCCGCGCCTTCGAGCACAAATTAACGCCGACCATCGGCCGCTCCCACGGCATCCACGCCGAGCCGACGACGTTCGGGCTCAAGCTCGCCGTCGCCTACGCGGAATTCACCCGCGCCAAGGAGCGCCTGGTCGCGGCGCGGCGCGAGGTTGCGACCTGCGCGATTTCGGGAGCGGTCGGCACGTTTGCGCAGGTCGATCCGCGGGTCGAGGCTTACGTGGCGAAGAAGATGGGGCTTTCGGTCGAGCCGATCTCGACCCAAGTCATTCCGCGCGATCGCCACGCCATGTATTTCGCCACGCTCGGCGTCGTCGCCTCGTCCGTCGAGCGTTTGGCGACGGAAATCCGCCACCTGCAGCGCACCGAAGTGCTGGAAGCCGAGGAATATTTCTCGCCGGGCCAGAAAGGCTCCTCGGCCATGCCGCACAAGCGCAATCCGGTGCTGTCGGAGAATCTGGTGGGGCTTGCCCGCATGGTGCGCGCCTATGTGACACCGGCGCTGGAGGACGTCGCGCTGTGGCACGAGCGCGACATCTCGCATTCCTCGGTCGAACGCATGATCGGCCCCGACGCCACGGTGACGCTCGATTTCGCGCTGGCTCGCCTGGCCGGCGTGATCGACAAGCTCGTCGTCTATCCGGACAACATGCGCAAGAATCTCGACCGGCTCGGCGGCCTTATCCATTCGCAGCGCGTGCTCTTGGCGCTGACCCAGAAAAACGTCGCGCGCGAGGAGGCCTACCGGCTGGTGCAGCGCAACGCCATGAAAGCCTGGGCCGGTGACGGCGATCTGTTGCGCCTGCTCCTCGGCGACAAAGATGTGCGCAAGCATCTGAGCGAAGCCGAGCTGAAGGCCAATTTCGACCTCGACTTTCATTTCGCCCACGTCGACACGATCTTCCGCCGCGTCTTCGGTCGGGCCTAGACACGCCGGTTATGTGGGCAATGCCGCTGCCGAATCAGCCCCAGTGAGCTCGCCGCTTGGCTAGTCTTTTCCACAAACGTCCCCAGCTTTTTCGCCGCCAAACATTTGCCCGACTCGGCGGCGGCACGTAACGTTCCGCCTGACGACTCGGCTGGGGGAAACACATGAGCCGGCTGGTGCGCAAGCCGCGGCTTCCAGATATCGACATGGATATCGCGGCGCTCGAGGGCGTGTTGCAGTCCGGCATTGCCGGCGTACCACTGGCCAATGCCGAACCGGGCGACAATTTTCTCGAACGGATGGTCAAATACGTGCCGGCCGAGATTTTCGCCGGCTTCATGCTGATCAACGCCATTCTCGACCAGGCGATGAAGTCGGGCGGCCCGGACGCCGCCATGGCGGGCTTTCCGGTCGGCGACATCGCGGTCGGTGCACTCGTCTTCGCCATGATGCTGGTGCCGCTGTTCTGCTGGTACGTGCGCGAGGAAGGCGACGCTTGGATCACCCATGCCATCGTAGCGACCGTGGCGTTTCCGTTCTGGGCCTACCTGCTCGGCGCCGTCGCTTTTGCCGCTCACCACGACGGCAACCTCGCCGTCATTCTGGTGCTGACGTTTACGGGGGTGAGCGGCTTAGTGGCGCCGCGCGCCCGCCGGCCCAAAGCCGCGCGTGCCCGCCGCGAATCCGCGCTCAAAGACGCGCCGCGCCGCCTGGTCGAAAGCCTCACCGCGTAAGCGGGCTCGTTATTCCGGAGCGCCGCGAGGCGGCGAGTCCGGAATGACGAGATCGTTGCGGCGCCGCGATTCCTTATGGCATCTGTCGCCCATGACGGTGCCAACCAAAATCCTGGTGTTCGATTCCGGCCTCGGCGGGCTGACGGTCTTTCGCGAAATCGCGGCGGTGCGGCCCGATTCCGATTTACTCTACGTGGCCGACGACGCCGTATTCCCTTACGGCGCGCTGGCGGAAGGCGCACTCGCGGATCGCGTCGTCGCCCTGTTCGGCAAGCTGATTGCGGCGCACCGCCCCGATCTTGCGGTCATCGCCTGCAACACCGCCTCCACCATCGTACTGCCGGCGCTGCGCCAAAACTTTGCACTGCCTTTTGTCGGCACGGTGCCGGCGATCAAGCCGGCCTGCGCGGCGTCGGCGACGCGCCGCGTCTCGGTGCTCGGCACCGAGGCCACCGTCGCCCGCGAATATACCCGCGCGCTCATTCGTGAGTTCGCCCAGGACTGCAAGGTGACGCTGGTCGGCTCAAAACACCTCGCCACTCACGCGGAAGCCGAGCTTGCCGGCGCGCCGGTCGGCGACGCCGACATTCGCGCCGAACTGGCGCCGTGCTTTATCGACGACGGCAAGCGCACCGACACCATCGTGCTCGCCTGCACGCATTATCCGCTGCTGCTCGACCGGCTGAAACAACTCGCGCCCTGGCCGGTCAATTACATCGATCCGGCGCCCGCCATCGCGCGTCGCGTGGTGGACTTGCTCGGCCCGGCCGCCGCCGGCGCACCCACCGGCTCCGCGCGCGCCATCTTCACCTCCGGGCGAGCGCCACACACGGTGTTGCGGCGGTTCGGCATTGAGCCGCAGCCGGCCGCCGTGAGCGAAGCGCGTTAGACCGCGACTCAAAACCGGCCCGGCACGCTTGGCTCCGTCAGCCGACATGCGCTTTGCAATCCCGCCCGCTTATGAGATCAGGTAGATCGGGCTCGACCAGGCTTGATGGCCGTCAGCTTGGGTGACGCGGAGATAGACCGGTAGGTCCGCAGTGCCGGAAAACCGCACCGCGTGGTCGATGGTCATCCGTCGGGTCCAGTCTTGTTCGGGGAGCCGATAGACGCTGAGCCGACGACCGAGGCCGCCACCGTCAAACTCGATCCGCCGATCTGCAAGCGTTGCAAGATCGACGCTTCCCGAAACGATATTGGTCTCGATACCGAGCGTGCCGCGATCCTCCGCGTCAAGCCACAGATCGATGCCGGCAAGATTGCCGGTCGTGACCGAACTCCAGGCGAGTTCGGCGCCTGGTACTGACTCGCGAACCGTTCGCTCGGGATTGAGAAAATTCACCGGCGCAAACTGCGCAATGCGGTTGCCCTCAAGCCGCAACCGACCCTGCCATAGCGTCTCGCGGCCGCGCCCGCGATACTCGGCGCCCTGCCAGAGCACGCGGACCCTGCGGCCGAGATCGGCCGACTGGTAGGGCCGCCACGTCCGTGCCACCTGGGTGCCGTACAACACCTCGACCTGATCGATCGGTGCGGTGCCGAGGACTTCGGCCGCAAGGCGCATCACAGCAGGGCCCGGCCGCACGATATCGCCCAGCTGCACGACGCGCACCTTACGCTCCTCGGCGGGCCCAAGCTGCGGATCGTCCGAGAATGCAGTCACCGGCTCTTCAAAACAGCCCTGCATGTCGAGAAAGATGCGTGCGCCGGTCGTTCCGTAATGGTGCCGGCTACGCAGCGCGGCGAACAGTGCATCGCGCGTAAGCTCCGGCATGAGGTAGCAGGTCAATCCGCCGATCGCGCCGAAGCTCGATGCGCCAGGCCGCGTGGCACCGGGGCGTCCCTTGTGATCGTCGCTGTGGCACACGACACCGACGCGAAAGCCGTGTGCAAAGGCATCGTGCAGCATCCATTCGAAGGTGCCCCAGGTGGAGTGTACCTCGACCGCGCGCTCGAGCCGTCCGTCGTGGGCCCGCGCGATGTCGGCATAGCGTCCGCCGACATGGGCGATGACGACGGCATCCTCGCCCTCAAGGTTACGAAACAGTTGCTCGGCGGTGCAGATTTCCGGAGTCGAAGTCTGACCTTCGACCAGGATGTGCGACGAGCGATGGATGGGCCGACCTTCGTGGCGATAGAAGATGTTGCGGTCGCCGCCCATTCCGGTGTTGCCCGACCACTCGTAGCCCGGCACGCAGACGAACCGGCCCGGCTCATCGAATGCGGCCGTCAGCTTGTTGAGTTTCTGCCAAAACGCGTCGGTGATCTGGAAGTCGTTGCCCTGATGGCCGACGATGTCGACGAAGGCGAGATCGCGCGCGTAGTGAAAGTAGTCTTCCGCCGAGCCCATGCCGATGGTCTCGCCGCTTTGTCCGTGCAAATCGCCCCAATAGCGGCGCACCGGCGCCCTTCCGACGACGCGCATTGGATTGGCGCGCGCGACCTCTTTGCCGTCGGCAAGGACCGTCAGATCGACGTCGTCTTCCTGCTCGACAATCAAATTGTCGATCACGGTCGCGCGGCTGCCGGTTTCACGATGGACGCTGTCCGGTAATCCGCGGATCGGATGGGATGTCGCCAAGATCAGCTTTTCACCAACGCTCGGCGCCGGGTTGCCCCAAACGTCCTCGGCGACGATAGCGAGCCGGAACGGCTCACCGATAACTGCGAGCGATGGCAAGATTGCTTTCCAGCGTTCCGCAGGGCCGGCCACCAGATCGAACGCCGGCTGCTTCGGTAACTCACAGAATTCGTAGGTCGCGAACGCATCCACTGACGTCTTCAGCTCCACATTCGCCTCGACGTTGGTTTGCAGGCGATAGCCCGGCGATCCCTGACGGCGATCGCCGAACCGTACCGTCAGCGTGTCGCCGGCCCGCAGATAGCCGCGACCGACACGGATGAGCAGCGTATTCGCATACGGACGGATGTTGAGCCGGTCGAACCAGACTTCGAGGCGGGCGCCGTTGCTGGCCTCGACGGTGGTGTAGTTCGCCGCCTGCGGCTGATCGAACTGCGGCTTGCTCATGTCGGAGGTCGTCCGCCATGAGATTTTCACCATGCCGGTGTCATCGATGCCGAAGTCGCCGGCCATGTACGTGAGCGTCAGCTCCTCATGGGAGCCGGCGACGAAGGGTCCGCTCGGGCTCAGCGTCGCCGAGCCCATGCGTTCGGGGAGATATTTGGAGTAAGCCAATCATCACTCCGGCTTGATGTTGAGTTCCTTGACGAGCCTTGCGAATTGCAGCGATGCCGCGCCGACGAACCGGGTGAACTCCTCGGCACTGCCACCGACCGGTTCCTGCGCGGAATCGAGCAGGCCCTTGCGCACGGCCGGATCCGAGAGCGCGCGACCAATCTCGGTATTGAGCCGCATGGTGATCGCCGCTGGCGTGTGGACTGGTGCGAAGACGCCGAGCCATTGCTCCAGCACCAGACCCGCAACGCCCGCTTCGGCAAAGGTCGGCACCTCCGGCAGGCTCGATGAGCGGGTCGCGGTGCTCTGCGCCAGCAGGCGCAACGTCCCAGCCTTGTAATGCGGGATCAGCGGCGTCGAACCGAGCGCGCCAAGCTTGACGTGTCCGCCGAGCAGATCGTTGATTGCCTGTCCGCCACCGCGATAGGGCACCTGCTCCAACGTTACGCCGGCGAGCTTGCCGAACCACTGCATGGCCATGTGCTGCGGCGAACCGAGTCCACTGCCGGTGGCGTAACGCAATCCGGGCTGGCTCCTGGCAAGCGCGATCAATTCGGCGAGCGTATTCACTCCGAGCGAGGGATGCGCCGCGAATACGATCGGCTGCCGTGACACCTCGATGATCGGCGTCAGATCCTTTGCGGGATCGATATTGGTGTTGAACACGAACTGATTGCTGGCGACGGTATCGATGGTCGCCAGGAGCGTATAGCCGTCCGGCTCGCTCTTTGCGACCGCCTCGACGCCGATCGTGCCGTTCGCACCCGATCGGTTCTCGACATAGACCTGCCGGCCGAGCGAGCCGGACAGATAGCGGGCGATCAGCCGCGTCCCCACGTCGGTCGAGCCGCCCGCCGGGAACGGAACGATCATGCGGATGGGCCTGTCGGGGTAGCTTTCGGCACGCGCCGCCGCGATTGGGCTCAGCCCGAGCGGCAGCGCCGCCAACGACATTGCAAAATTCCGCCTGGTGATCATCGGTCGCTCCGTGTGACGTGGCGAAAGCGAATTCCAGACTTCACGGCGCTGATGGTAGCGCCGCTCCCAATAAACCAGTAATATGGACTTGCGATGACCCCATAACTGCACATCATGGGCTAGCCGTGGCGCTCAGCGCGGACGAAAGGCGACTTGGCTATCGGCTCAAGTTGCGCGACCTACAGATGCTGCTTGCCATCGCCCAGCACGGCAGCATGGGCAAGGCCGCCGCTGCGCTGTCGGTCTCGCAGCCCGCCGTCTCGAAAGCAATCTCCGATCTGGAGCACGCGCTCGGCGTGCGCCTGCTCGACCGCAATCCGCGCGGCGTCGAGCCGACCGTCTATGCGCGTGCGCTGCTGGATCGGGGCGTCGTCGTGTTCGACGAATTGAAGCAGGCCGTCGAGCAGATCAGGTCCTTGGCCGACCCGAGCAGCGGTGAACTGCGCATCGCCAGCACGATCGCGATCGCGTCGGGCTTCATTCCCGCCGTCATCGATCAGCTGTCGCGGCAATATCCGCGACTGGTCTTTCACATTTCGGCGGGCGAGGCTTCCACCACCTATTCGGCGCTTGAGGCGCGCAAGGTCGATTTGGTGATCGCACCGATCTTTACCCCGGCTCTCGACGCACACCTAGCGGCCGACTTGCTCTACGACGAGCCGCTTGTCGTGGTCGCCGGCGCGAACGCGCCGTGGTCGCAGCGGCGCCGCCTGAAACTATCCGATCTCATGGACGCGACCTGGACCCTGCCGCCCTCCGAGAGCCTCTACGGCGGCGTCATCGCCGAGGCATTTCGCAGCGCAGGCCTTGAGGTCCCGAGCGCGGCCGTGTTCACCTCCGTGACCGCAGTACGTAACGCGCTGCTAGCGACTGGGCGATTCCTCAGCATCGTGCAGGGCTCAGTCGTGCGCTTCAACACCGTGGCATCGCAGTTCAAGGTCCTGCCGGTCGCGTTGCCGACCACGCGCCGCCCGATCGCCGCGATCACGCTGAAAGCGCGGACGATCAGCCCGTCGGCGCGCTTGTTCATCGATTGTGCGCGCAACATCGCCCGACAGTTGCCCCGAAGGGAATAGCGCCCGAGCGAATTCCGTTTCTGGTCATTTCCGATTGATTGGGGGCGGCTCGCCCACGAGCGCACGCCCCGCTTCGCTCCCACAACGGACTGAGGCCCAGCGAGCGGCCGCCGCTTTCCACATCACCCTGCCGCAAAATTCGGCTTCGCTTGCCTTGTGAGCCTGTTGCGGCGGCGGTACGCTTTGCCGTCGGGGCGCTCGGGAAAACGGATGGGGGGACGTGCAATGACCAGTGCTGTCATCACAAGCGAAGCAAAACCCTGGTATCTCAATCGCTGGAATCAGCTCCTGCTCGGGCTGATCGCGATGATGTCGATCTCGAGTCCGCAATACGTCTGGACGCTGTTCACCGGGCCGCTCAACGCCAAGCTCGGCACCACGCTCGCCGAGCTGCAATGGACGTTTTCGCTTCTCATCATCCTGCAGACCTGGTGCTCGCCGCTGCAGGCCTATCTGGTCGACAGGTTCGGTCCGCGGCTCCTGATCTCGGTCGGCGCGCTGTTGTCGGGCGGCGGCTGGGTGCTGTCGAGCTATGTCGATAACGTCTGGGCGCTCTATCTCACCTATGGCGTGATCTGCGGCTTCGGCACCGGCATCATCTATGTCGGCATCATCGGGCTCATGGTGCGCTGGTTTCCCGACCGCCGCGGCCTTGCCACCGGGCTTGCCGCCGCCGGCTACGGTTTCGGCGCGATCTTCACCAGCTTCCCGATCGACAGCATGATCAAAAGCTCGGGCTACGCCCACACGCTCGTGGTCTGGGGCTTTATCCAAGGCCTCATCGGCCTGCTGGCGGCGCAGTGGCTGCGCACGCCACCCGACGGCTGGCTGCCGGCCGGCTATTCGCCCGCAGCCGCGACCACCACGCAGGCCAAGCGCAGCTACACGCCGCGCGAGATGCTGCAAAACCCGATCTTCTGGCTGCTGTTCATCATGATGAGCATGATGTCGACCAGCGGGCTGATGGTGGTGTCCAATGTCGGGCCGTTCGCCAACGAATACAAAGTCAGCCAGGCGCTGGTGCTCGGCATGGCGGCGCTGCCGCTGTCGCTGACCTTGTCGCGCTTCACCAACGGGCTGACGCGGCCGTTCTTCGGCTGGGTCTCCGATCACATCGGCCGCGAACCCACGATGGCGCTGGCGTTCTCGCTCGAGTGCGTGGCGATCCTGATCCTGTTCGCCTTCATCGACCGACCGGCGCTGTTTGTGGTGCTCACCGGGCTGGTGTTCTTCGGCTGGGGCGAGATCTTCTCGCTGTTTCCCTCGACGCTCACCGACACCTTCGGTGCCAAATACGCCGCGACCAATTACGGCTTCCTCTACATCGCCCAGGGCGTCGGTTCCATCCTGGGCGGGCCGGCGGCCGCGTACCTGCACCAGACCACCGGCAGCTGGACCGCCGTGTTCATCGTGGTGGCGTTCCTCGATGCCCTGACCGCGCTGCTGGCGATCACCGCGTTGCGCAGCCTGCGGCAGAAGCATTTCGCCACGGGCTGAGCCGGCGGGAGCCGGCCCGCGGTTTGACAGGATCGGGCTTTGTCCCTATTTACGCGGCACTGCGCGGGCCGAAGGGCCCGCGCCGTGTTTCGCGACCCGAGGTTTGAGCCGACGCTGCGGCCTCAAGCCTGTCGGTCCCCCGCTCCGCACCTGGCGAATGGCAGGCGGCATCGGCGGTGGGACAGCAGGAGGGCGCGATCCTCAGCCATTTTCGCAACAGAGCGAGGACGCGAATGACCAAGCGCCACGAGGCAAAGTACAAGATCGACCGGCGGCTCGGCCAGAACATCTGGGGCCGGCCGAAAAGCCCGATCAACAAGCGCGAATACGGCCCCGGCCAGCACGGCCAGCGCCGCAAGGGCAAGCTGTCGGATTACGGCGTGCAGCTGCGCGCCAAGCAAAAGCTCAAGGGCTATTACGCCAACATGTCGGAGCGCCACTTCCGCGGCATCTATGACGAGGCGCGGCGGCTCAAGGGCGACACCGGCGCGCACATGATCGCGCTCCTGGAACGCCGGCTCGATTCGGTGATCTACCGCGCCAAGTTCGTGCCCACGGTGTTCGCCGCGCGCCAGTTCATCAGCCACGGCCACGTCAAGGTGAACGGCCGCCGCGTCACCATTGCGAGCTACCGCGTCAAGGTCGGCGACGCCATCGAAATCAAGGACAAGTCGAAGCAGCTCGCTCTGGTGCTCGAGGCGACCGGGCTCGCCGAGCGCGACGTGCCCGATTACATTGAGGTCGATCACACCAAGATGACCGCCAAGCTCACGCGCGTGCCCGCGTTCGGCGAGGTGCCCTATCCGGTGATGATGGAGCCGCACCTCGTGGTCGAGTATTACTCGCGCTGATAAAGCCCGATCGCGCGATTATCTCTGATCGCTGCGCTTTATCCCACGGCCAGACATCCTCACACGTCATGCCCGCGCTTGTCGCGGGCATCCACGTCTTAAGACCGGCCGGAGCAAAAGACGTGGATGGCCGGAGCAAGTCCGGCCATGACGAGGTAGTGAATGATGATTAAAGGCTGCCTGGATTTTAGCAGGCGGGCTTACGCCTGCTCGCGCTGCTTGACCGCGACGCCCTTGTCCTTGAGGAGGGTCTGCAGCTCGCCGGCCTGGAACATCTCGCGAATGATGTCGCAGCCGCCGACGAATTCGCCCTTGACGTAGAGCTGCGGAATGGTCGGCCAGTTCGAGTAGGACTTGATGCCCTGGCGCAGGTCGTCGTTCTCGAGCACGTTGAGCCCTTTGTAGGGCACCCCGAGATAATCGAGGATCTGCACGACCTGCCCGGAGAAGCCGCACATCGGAAACTGCGGCGTGCCCTTCATGAAGAGCACCACCTCGTTCGACTTGACCTCACTATCAATGAATTGGTCGATGGACATTGCGGTCATCCTCACTGGCGCCGCGGGCAGCCGCCCCGCGTCGAATCTGGGCTGTCTCACCGCATATATGTAGCGCAAAGCCGGCGGAAAGCCCAGATGGGCGCGCGCTCACCGTTCAGGCGCGCCGGTTTCCAGCGCCAGCGCGTGCAGCTTGCCGCCCATTTCGCCCTGCAGGGCGCGGTAAACCATCTGGTGCTGCTGCACGCGCGACTTGCCGCGGAACGACTCGGCGATGACGGTCGCTTTGTAGTGGTCGCCGTCATGCGCGAGGTCCTCGATCGTGACCTGGGCGTCGGGGATCCCGGTCCGGATCAGCCGTTCGATCTCGTCTGCCGCCATCGCCATAACGCGCCTCCAGGTCTCAGTTCCGTCAATGACATCGTGCGCAGCGGATTATCAGGTCGCAGTGCGTTGAGAAAGCCCGGCGATCTCATGCGGGCGATGCCGCCATAAAGCCCGGCAGCCACGCCTCGAAGCGTTGCACGAGCTCGGCCACGCGCAACGGCCGCTCGTCGGGAACCATCAGCACCCCTCCGCCCGTAGTGCCGATGTGCCGCAGCGACATGCCGGCGCTACGCGCGCGCTGCTTAACCGCTTCAGCGTCTTTGGCGGTAACCACATAGCGTGCCTGATCTTCGCCGAACCAGAAGCCGTGCGCGGTGGCCTTCGCCAGCACATCGGGCGGCCCTTCGAGGACGGCGCCGATGCGCGAGGCCATGGCCATTTCGGCCAGCGCCACCAGAAGGCCGCCGTCGGACACGTCGTGCACCGCGGTGACGAGGCCCTCGGCGATGAGCTCGCGGACGAAATCGCCGTGGCGGCGCTCGGCGGCAAGGTCGACCGGCGGCGGCGCGCCCTCCTCGCGGCCGCAAATCTCGCGCAGATAAAGCGATTGACCGAGCCAGCCCTGCGTGTCGCCGACCAGCAAAATCGCCTCGCCTTCGGACTTGAAGGCAAGCGTCATGGATTGCGCAAAATCGCCAAGGAGCCCGACCCCACCGATGGTCGGCGTCGGCAAAATGGCGCGCCCGTTGGTCTCGTTGTAGAGCGACACGTTGCCGGACACGACCGGGAAATCGAGGGCGCGGCAAGCCTCGGCAATGCCGCGCACGCAGCCGACGAATTGGCCCATGATCTCCGGCCGTTCCGGATTGCCGAAATTCAGATTATCGGTGAGCGCCAGCGGTTTAGCGCCGACTGCTGAGAGGTTGCGCCAGGCCTCGGCGACCGCCTGCTTGCCGCCCTCGAATGGATCGGCCTCGCAATAACGCGGCGTCACGTCGGCGGTCAGCGCGAGCCCTTTCGGCCCGTCATGGACGCGCACCACCGCGGCGTCGCCGCCCGGCCGCTGCACGGTGTTGCCGAGAATGACGTGGTCGTATTGCTCCCAGACCCAGCGCTTGGAGCAGAGGTCCGGCGTGCCGATCAGTTTTTCCAGCGCGGCGGCGATATCCAGCGGCGGCTTGACGGTGGCGGCCTCGATCGTGGGCCGCTTCGCTCGCGCCGCGTGCGGACGCTCATAGACCGGCGCTTCATCGCCGAGCTCCTTGATCGGCAGATCGGCCATGACCGCGCCGCCATGGCGCACCACAAAGCGCTTGGTCGGCGTGGTCTCGCCGACCACCGCGAAATCGAGGCCCCATTTGCGAAAGATCGCTTCGGCCTCCTTCTCCTTCTCGGGCTTGAGCACCATGAGCATGCGCTCCTGGCTCTCCGACAGCATCATCTCGTAGGCGCTCATGCCGGTTTCGCGGCACGGCACGGAATCGAGATCGAGCACGACGCCGAGATCGCCCTTGGCGCCCATCTCGACCGCCGAGCAGGTCAGTCCCGCCGCGCCCATGTCCTGGATGGCGATAACGCAACCCTTGGCCATGATCTCGAGGCAGGCTTCGAGCAGGAGCTTTTCCGAAAACGGATCGCCGACCTGCACGGTCGGCCGCTTCTCTTCGGCATCGGCGCCGAATTCGGCCGACGCCATGCTGGCGCCGTGGATGCCGTCGCGGCCGGTCTTGGAGCCGAGATAGACGATCGGCATGCCCACCCCGGTCGCCTTGGCATAAAAAATCTTGTCGGTTGCGGCGATGCCCACCGCCATGGCGTTGACCAGGCAATTGCCATCGTAGCGGCGATGGAAACGCACCTCGCCGCCGACCGTCGGCACGCCGAACGAGTTGCCGTAGCCGCCGATGCCGGCGACCACGCCGCCGACCAGGTGCCGCGTCTTGGGATGGCCCGGATCGCCGAACGACAGCGCGTTCAAACACGCGATCGGCCGCGCTCCCATGGTGAACACGTCGCGCAAAATGCCGCCGACGCCGGTCGCCGCGCCCTGATAAGGCTCGATGTAGCTCGGATGATTGTGGCTCTCCATCTTGAACACGACGGCAAGGCCGTCGCCGATGTCGATGACGCCGGCATTTTCGCCCGGACCCTGGATCACCCACGGCGCCTTGGTGGGTAGGCCGCGCAAATGAATCTTTGACGATTTGTACGAGCAATGCTCGTTCCACATCGCGGAGAAGATGCCGAGCTCGGTGTAGCTCGGCTCACGCCCGATGAGTTTTAGAATGCGTGCGTATTCCTCGGGCGTCAGCCCGTGGGCAGCGATCAGCTCGGGGGTGATGGCAGGCTCGTTGGAGGTCACCGTCACTATGTAGTCTGCCGCGGGATTAATTTCATCTGAGATGGCTGGGCCTGTTGCGGCCATCCACGCCTAAATTTGCGCGAATTGCTAGCTGCGCAGCGCCTTGTCGGCGAGTCCGATCCACTCCGCCTCGCGCCGCCGCACGTATTGGGGCGCGCGCTTGAGCTGGGTCAGCACATCGGTCAGCACGACTCGCGCCTCATCGCGCCGGCCCGCGTTGGCGAGCAGAAGCCCGTAGCGCACCTTTGCTTCCGCGCCCGGGAAATAATTCGCGACCGCCTGATATTCGTACAGCGCGTCGTCGGTGCGGCCGCTGTCTTCCAGCGCGCGGGCGTACAGCAAATGGCCTTCCGCCGATTGGTAATCCGGCCAGCGCCGGCGCAGGCCGTCGAGCGTCGCGACGGCGGCTTGCGCATCGCCAAGGCCGAATTGCGCTCGCGCCTTGCCGAGCGCGTAGATTGCCTCGTCGCCCATCGGCAGCGCCAGGATATGGTCGTAATGCTGCGCGGCCTCGGCGAATTTTCCGAGCGTCAGGCATTCCTCGGCGAGCGCGGCGCGGTTGGCGATCGTGTCGGCCACGGCAAGCTGATCCGTCAACAACCGATAATGCTTCCCCGGATCAAGCGTGCTGACGACCCGTTGACGGGTCTGCCGGCCTTGCGCACTGCCAAACCATTCAGGCAGCAGCTCGATCAGCACATAAGCCAGCATTCCGAACCCGGGTATGAACAGAATGATGAAACCCCAAGGCATGAAGCGGCCGGTCTTCGCCGCATGCACGATGCAAACGACCTCGAGCAGAAGCAGAACGAGACCAAGAGACATCAGTAATCCAGAACGGCTTCAGGATGGCGCGTTTATGCCGCGAGCTTGAAATGATCGACGAGCCCGGCGAACAGGCCGCGGCCGTCGGTGCAGCCCATGGCGGCTTCGACGTGGTTCTCCGGATGCGGCATCATGCCGAGCACGTTGCCGCGCTCGTTGATGATGCCGGCGATGGCGTTCATGGCGCCGTTGTGATTGAAATTCGGATCGACGATGCCGTCGGGCGACGCATAGCGGAACACCACCCGGCCCTCGCCTTCGAGCCGCGCGATGGTCTCGCCGTCGGCGATGTAATTGCCTTCACCGTGCGCCACCGGCACGCGGATCACCTGGCCGGCATTGTAGCCGCGGGTGAACGGCGTGTCGGAGCGCTCGACGCGCAAATAGACGTCGCGGCAGATGAAGCGAAGCTGCGCGTTGCGCATCAGCACGCCGGGCAGCAGCCCGGCTTCGCAGACGATCTGAAAGCCGTTGCAGACCGCGAGCACGAGCCCGCCTTTCCGCGCAAAGGCGCGCACCGCCTCCATGATCGGCGCGCGCGCCGCGATAGCGCCGCAGCGCAGATAGTCGCCGTACGAAAAGCCGCCCGGAATGACGACAAGATCGGTGCCGGCCGGCAGTTCGCGCTCGGCGTGCCAGACCATGGCCGGCTCGCGGCCGCCGACGTGGGCCAGCGCACGCGCCATGTCGCGTTCGCGATTGATGCCGGGAAAGACCAAGACCGCCGATTTCATGGCTGCGATCCCGCGCTCACCCGGTCACTTCGACGCGGTAATTCTCGATCACCGTGTTGGCGAGCAGCTTTTCGGCCGCGGCCTTGAGCGCACCCTCGGCGCCGGCGCGGTCCTTGCCCTCGATCTCGATGTCGAACACTTTGCCCTGCCGCACGCTGGCGACGCCGCCGATGCCGAGCGATTTCAGCGCGCCCTCGATCGCCTTGCCTTGAGGATCCAAAATCCCCGATTTCAAGGTGACGGTGACGCGGGCTTTCATCAGGGCGCTCCGGGCCGCGCGGGCGCCGGCCTCACCCCTTCAATATGAACGAATCGCGGTCGCCGCAACCGGCCGGGCCGCTCAATGCACCGGCTCGCCGGCCTGTTCGAACAGCCTTCCGTAGCCGCCGATCCGGCCGGCATCGCCGACCAGCCGCATCGCCGCCCAGAACGCCGCGGTCGCCGAGGAGACCACAGGAATGCCATGCCGCGCCTCGAGCGGAGCCGCAACGCCGAGCGTGCGCAGTCCGCCGCAGGAAATCAGGATGCCTTCGGCCTCGCCGGCGTGCGCAACGGCCGCATCGCTGAGCGCAATGATGTCGGCCTCGCTCTTCTTGCTCGGGCCGCCAAACTCAAGCAGGTCGAAACTCTGCAGCGCCAAGGTTTCGATGCCGGACGCCGCCAGAAGCTCGCGCAGGCGGCGGTTCACGATCTCGCTATAGGCGGTGGCGACGGCGACCCGCCGGGCGCCGACCCCGCGCAGGCCGTCGATGATGGCCTGGCTCATAGTGCTGACCGGCAGGCCGGTGCGCTGCCGCAACTCGTCGAGCAGCCGGTCGTGCGCTTGCGGGCCGCGATAAAACGTCAGCGACGTGCCGATCACCATGATGGCGTCGACGCCCTGCCCGGCCAAATATTCGGCGGCCGGCATGATCGCGTTCCAGGCCGGCTCATACCCCTCAAAACTCCTCCACCGTCATCGGCCCGGTTTTGATGGTCGGGACGCCCATACGCCCACCGCTTGCGCTCAGCCCTTGACCAGGACCGGTCCGGTGCCCTGCGGCCGTTCGCCTTCGCTCATGATGCCGAGCCGCTTGGCGACTTCGGTATAGGCTTCGAGCAAGCCGCCGAGGTCGTGACGGAAGCGGTCCTTGTCGAGCTTCTCGCTCGACTTGATGTCCCACAGCCGGCAGGAGTCCGGAGAGATCTCGTCGGCCACCACGATCCGCATCAGATCGTTTTCCCACAGCCGCCCGGTTTCCATGCGGAAATCGACCAGCCGGATGCCGACGCCGAGGAAGAGGCCGGACAGAAAATCGTTGACGCGGATGGCGAGCGACATGATGTCGTCGATCTCCTGCGGCGTCGCCCAGCCGAACGCGGTGATGTGCTCCTCCGATACCATCGGATCGTTGAGCTGGTCGTTCTTGTAATAGAACTCGATGATCGAGCGCGGCAGCTGCGTGCCTTCCTCGATGCCGAGCCGCTTCGACAGCGAGCCGGCAGCGACGTTGCGCACGCACACCTCGAGGGGAATGATCTCGACTTCGCGAATGAGCTGCTCGCGCATGTTGAGCCGGCGGATGAAATGCGTCGGCACGCCGATATCGTTGAGGTGCTGAAAGACGTATTCCGAGATGCGGTTGTTGAGGACGCCTTTGCCCTCGATCACCTGGTGCTTTTTCGCATTGAACGCGGTTGCGTCGTCCTTGAAATGTTGGATCAGCGTTCCGGGCTCGGGACCTTCATAGAGGACCTTCGCCTTGCCTTCATAGATGCGGCGACGGCGGCTCATCGGCGTGTACCGTTGCTTGGTGAAATCCATTGGACTTGCCGTGGCTCCAATTCGGGTTCGAGATCCGCGGCGGCGGAAGAAAGCGGCGCGACTCAACGCGGCGGCTCTCCGCGACGGCAAAGCTAGCCGATGGGCACGCGGAGTACAATCGACATAAACCCGCGCGAGCGCCGCCGCAATGGCGACGTTGGCGTCCGCGCCCCGTTGCCTTGACGTGACGCCCTCGCTATGCAAGGCGGCAAAGCGACGATTTGGTTCCAATCCCGAGGCGCGGCATGACCTCGTTCGATAAACGCGAAGAAGCATTCGAGCAGCAATTCGCGCACGATGAAGAGCTACGTTTCAAGGCGACCGCGCGGCGCAACAAGATGCTCGGCCTCTGGGCCGCGGAAAAGCTCGGCCTATCGGGCGCCGAGGCCGACAGTTATGCACTGTCCGTCGTGATGGCGGCGTTCGAGGATTCCGCGCACGACGTCGTGCACAAGATCCGCCAGGATTTCGACGCCAAGGGCGTCGCGCAATCGGATCATCAGATCGCCCGGGAAATGACCGAGCTGATGGCCAGAGCGATCGAAGACGTCAAAGCCGGCCGTTAGCGGCGTCGAACGCTTATTTGAGGGGAGCGATATCGTCATGGCCATTCCTGCCTTTACGCTTGCCAAGCGACTGCGTGCCGGCGAGACGGTGTTCTCCGCCTGGTGCGGCCTGCCCTACCCGCTGGTCGCCGAAACGCTGGCGCGCGACGGATTTGTTGCCGTGGCGATCGAAAGCCAGCACGGGCTGTGGGACGTCGGCGGCATTTTGGCCGGCGTCGCCGCGGTGCGTCAGGGCGGCGCAGCGCCGATCGTCCGCGTTCCACTCAACGATTTCGCCCTGGTCAGCCGCGCCCTCGATTTCGGCGCCGAAGGCATCATCGCGCCGATGATCAACACGCCGGCCGATGCGCGCGCTTTCGCCGCGGCGGCGAAATTTCCGCCGATCGGCGAGCGCAGCTGGGGACCGCACCGCGCCATGACGCTCGGCGGCGTGGCGGACATGCAGACCTATCTGCGCGAGGCCAACGATCACATCATCACGCTCGCCATGATCGAGACCCGCACCGCGCTGCAGAACTTCGAGGCGATCATCGCCAGCCCCGGTATCGACGGCTTCTTTCTCGGCCCGTCGGACCTGTCGATCGCGCTGTCCGACGGCAAGTCGGTCGATCCGTTGTCGAAGGAGGTCGAAGCGCACCTCGACACCATGATCGCCGGCGCCCAGAAGGCGAACAAGATTCCGGGCGCCTATTGCCATTCGGCCGAGCGCGCCGCCGCGCTCGCCAAGCGCGGCGTAAAATTCCTCGCGGTGTCGAGCGATCTGTCGATGCTGCGCGCCGGCGCCGGCGCCGCGCTCAAAATCCTGAAGGCTTGAGATCGCGCGCTATTTGACGCCGATCCGATAATTCATGCTGCCGTTGACATTGTAGCCGTCCGTTCTCTGCGCATAGTTCTGGTTCGCGGATACGCGTTGAACGTTGACGTTGATCGATTCAAGGCGGCAATCGGTGGCGATTGAAGCGCGCAACACCTCGCATTCATGCGAAGCGGCATCATAGATCATCTTGCGGCCGTCCTCCTGGGCTTTGAGCGCCTGCGCACTGTCGCCGTCAGGCGCCGGCACGAACAGGTTGATGCTCAGAGAGACGCGAACCAGCTCGACCGTCGCGGTCGCCTGCGCGTGTGTTTTATCGGGGTTGATGACGATGGTCTGCGCGGAGGCCGCGCCGATCCAAAGCAAAAGCGCGCTCGACAGGAAGATGCGAAGCATGGCGACGCCCTTTCGGTTGCCTGCACCATCACGGCGAAAGGCTCAAACTCCCGTAACAAATCGTCTAAACTTTTCCGCAAGCCGCTGGCGCCGCGAGCCTCCAATCACATGGTCTCAACCGCCGAAACAATCCACTCCAGGGCGCCGACCAAGTCGGTGTCGATGGCATGCGGGGCAAGCTCGAGCACGCGATAGCCGCGCTTCTTGAGCCACGCATATTTTTCCGCGCGCGCCGTGGCCGCCGCGGCGCTTTCGTCCGGCGGCACCACCTCGACGACGAGGCGCAGCGGGAACGACACGAAATCGCAGATGTGCTGGCCGATCGGCGTCTGACGCTTGAAACCGCGGCCGGCGAGGCGGCGGTCGTTGGTCAGCGCCTGCCACAGCGCGCGCTCGGCGTCGGTCGGATTGCGGCGCAGCAGCCGGGCCAGGCCGCGCACCGGACCGCGCTCGTTCGGCACCCGGCCGCCGCCGTGCTCGGCCAGAAGCGCGCGCAGCATCGCGGCCTCCTCGCCGTCGAGCACGCCGCCGCGCGCCGGGCCCTTGCGGCCTTGCGCGATCGCCATGATGACGCCGTGCAGGGTCTGAATGTCCTGCTGCGTCGGCGCCATGCGGGTAAAAATGTTGCGCAGGTTGATCTGCATGGTGTCGCGCTTGTCGGACGGGCGGAAAAATTCCACCTGCTCCAGCTCGCGTTCGAGCGACGCAAAAAACGCGAGGAGCTGCTGCTTGGGCGCCGGCGGCGATTTTTGCGGCATGGCGAACGGCAAGTCTTCGCCGCTTGTGAGCTTGAACCATTCGTAGGCGACGATCACCACCGCCTGCGCCAGATTGAGCGAGGCGAACGCCGGATTGACCGGCAGGGTGACGATGCGGTCGGCCAGCGCCACCTCGTCGTTCTCCAGGCCGTTGCGTTCGCGGCCGAACATGATGGCGACAGTCTCGCCGACCTCGACCCGCGGCGCGATCTCGCGCGCCGCTGCGGCGGCGCCGATCACGCGCTTGGCCTGATCGTGGGCGCGTGCCGTGGTCGCCAGCACGAAGCTGCAATCGGCGAGCGCGGCCGGCAGATCGTCGAACAGCACGGCCTCGTCGAGAACGCGGTCGGCGCCGGCCGCCATCATGCGTGCTTTATCGTTGGGCCAGCGTTGCCGCGGCTTGACCAGCCGCAGCCGCGACAGGCCGAAATTGGCCATGGCGCGCGCCGCCGCGCCGATGTTTTCGCCCAGCTGCGGCTCGACCAGCACCACGACGGGCGCCGGCCCCGCGCGCCATCGCTTGGTTTTGTCGGTCCCGGCGCCCGGCATCGATCCTCCGTGAAACCACCGTCATAGCGAATGGGCCGGCCAAAAGGCAGTGCGATCCATGTCACTGTCGGCTTTCTCCGCCCGTTGGCGGGTGCTATAGGGCGCGCGCCGAACTCCGGTCACTCGAATTCACGGTTGGGCGAAGTCGCGCCGAAAACAATTCATTTGAGGGCCGGCGGGACAAACCGTCCACCACGCCCGCCAATGTCCGGTTTCCGGTCGGCCCGAATAAGCACGACGACCAGAGGTGCAAGCATGCCAGAGCTCGAAATCATGTGGACAAAGGTCGATGAAGCCCCGGCGCTCGCGACTTATTCCCTACTGCCGATCGTCGAAGCTTTTGTCGGCGCGGCGGGGGTGTCCGTGAAGTTGAAGGACATCTCGCTGGCCGGCCGCATCCTCGCCGCTTTCCCCGACAAGCTCACGCCTGCGCAACGGATTAACGACGAACTCGCCGAACTTGGCGAGCTCGCGACAAGGCCTGAGGCCAACATCATCAAGCTGCCCAACATCTCCGCCTCGATCCCGCAGCTCAAGGCCGCGATCAAGGAGCTGCAAGGCAAGGGCTACGCCGTGCCGGACTATCCGGACAATGCCGCCACGGAAGCCGAGAAGGACATCAAGTCGCGCTATGCCAAGGTGTTCGGCAGCGTCGTCAACCCGATCTTACGCGAGGGCAATTCCGACCGCCGCGCCGCCGGCGCCGTCAAGCAATTCGCCCGCAGCCATCCGCACAAGATGGGCGCCTGGAGTTCTCAATCCAAAACCCATGTCGCGTCCATGTCGGGCGGCGACTTTTACGGCTCGGAAGTCTCGACCACGATCGCCAAGGCGACCAACGCCCGCATCGAGCTTGTCGGCGCCGACGGCGCCGTCACGGTCCTGAAGGCGAAGACGCCGCTGGCGCCGGGCGAGATCATCGACGCGGCGGTGATGAGCCGCAAGGCGCTGCGCGCTTTCTTTGCCGAGCAGATCGAGGCCGCCAAGAAAGAAGGCGTGCTGTTCTCGCTGCACGTCAAGGCGACCATGATGAAGATCTCCGATCCCATCGTGTTCGGTCATGCGGTTTCCGTGTTCTTCGCCGATGTGATCGAGAAGCACGCCGCGACGCTCAAGCGTCTTGGCGTCAATCTCAACAACGGCCTCGGCGATCTCCTCGCCAAGATCGAGACGCTGCCGGCGGCCGAAAAAGCCGCGATCAAGGCCGACATCGCCGCCGAGTACGCCAAACGGCCGGGCCTCGCCATGGTCAATTCCGACAAGGGCATCACCAACCTGCATGTGCCAAGCGACGTCATCATCGACGCTTCGATGCCGGCGATGATCCGCGACTCCGGCCGCATGTGGGGTGCCGACGGCAAGCTGCACGACGTCATCGCCGCGATCCCCGACCGCAGCTACGCCACGATGTATCAAACGGTCATCGAGGACTGTAAGGCCCACGGCGCGTTCGACCCCCGCACCATGGGCTCGGTCGCCAACGTCGGTTTGATGGCGCAGGCAGCCGAGGAATACGGCTCGCACGACAAGACCTTCGAAATTCCCGCGGCCGGAACGGTCCGCGTGACGGCCGACGACGGCACGGTGCTGCTGCAGCGTCCGGTCGAGACCGGCGACATCTTCCGCATGTGCGAGCTTAAGGACGCCGCCGTCCGGGACTGGGTCAAGCTCGCCGTGCGTCGTGCGCGCCTGACCAATACTCCTGCCGTGTTCTGGCTCGACGCCAAACGCGGCCATGACGCCCAGGTCATCGCCAAGGTCGAGAAGTATTTGAAGGATCAAGACACCGCCGGGCTCGACATCCGCATTCTGGCGCCGGTCGACGCCATGAAGTTTTCACTCGAGCGCATCCGCAAGGGGCAGGACACGATTTCCGTCACCGGCAACGTGCTGCGCGACTACCTGACCGACCTGTTCCCGATCATGGAGCTCGGCACCTCGGCCAAGATGCTGTCGATCGTTCCGCTGTTGCAAGGCGGCGGACTTTTCGAGACTGGCGCCGGCGGCTCGGCGCCCAAGCACGTGGAACAGTTCGTGCAGGAGGGCTATCTGCGCTGGGATTCGCTCGGCGAGTTTCTCGCGCTCGGCGCATCGCTCGAACATCTGGCGCACACCTACAAGAACGCCAAGGCGCAGGTTCTCGCCGAGACGCTCGACGCCGCCATCGGCAAGATCCTCGAGTTCAACCGCTCGCCGGCGCGCAAGGTCGGCGAAATCGACAATCGTGGCAGTCATTTTTACCTGGCCCTGTACTGGGCGCAGGCGCTGGCCGCCCAGACCAAGGACGCCGAGCTGCAGGCGCGCTTCAAGCCGCTGGCCGAGACGCTTTCCAAAAATGAGGCCAAGATCAATGCCGAGCTGATCGCCGCCCAAGGCAAGCCGGTCGACATCGGCGGTTACTACCTGCCCGATCCGGCCAAGACGTCGGCCGCGATGCGGCCGAGCGCGACGCTGAACGCCGCGATCGCCGCGCTCTGACGCGAAGTCCGGCGGCCGAGAGCGACGCGCTCCAAAGGGATCGAAGCTCAATGGCGAAGATCAAGGTCACCAACCCCGTCGTCGAAATGGATGGCGACGAGATGACCCGAATCATCTGGCAGTTGATCAAACAGAAGCCGATCTTTCCTTACCTCGACGTAAAGCCTCTCTATTTCGATCTCGGCATCCACAAGCGCGACGAGACCCGCGACCGGATCACCATCGACGCCGCGGAAGCCACCAAAAAGGTCGGCGTCGCGGTCAAATGCGCGACCATCACGCCCGACGAAGCGCGGGTGGTATAACCGGCTTCAGCTCAAGAGGAGGACACAGCGATGCGCAAACGTGCGTACGTTTTGGCAGTCATTGGTGCGGCGCTTGGCTGCGACGGCAATGCGGCGATGGGCGAGGTGCCGGCGGCGGTCGCGGTACCGGGCGCCACCGCGGTCGCGACGTTCAAAGGGATCGGCGCGCAAGTCTACGAATGCAAAGCCGGCAGCGACGGCAAACTGGCCTGGTCGTTCCGCGAGCCGATCGCGACGCTGATCCAGGACGGCAAGACCGTCGGCCGCCACTACGCCGGGCCGACCTGGGAGGACGCCGACGGCAGCGCCATCACCGCCAAGGCTTCCGGCAATGCGCCGGGCGCGACGCCGAACGATATTCCGTGGCTCAGGCTCGACGTTGCGACCCACAAGGGCAGCGGCGTCCTTGCCGACGTCACGACCGTGCAGCGCCTCGATACGCAAGGCGGCGTGTTGCAAGGCGCTTGCGGCACAGCCGGCGATTTCCGTAGCGTTGCCTACACGGCGACCTACGTTTTCCTGCGCAAAGGCAAGTGACGGCGGCGGCCGCGCGTGCACGCAATCTATTGCGGGCCTACGGAGCGGCCGTTATCCGCACATACTGGTACGAGCCTCGGCTGCGGCAGCCGGCCGGCCGCTGGCAAGTAACGCGTCCGCGGCTTATGTGAACGGGATGGCAGAGGCGCCCGATAAGAAGCTTCGCATCGCCGGCGGCATCGCGCTGTTCGCGGCCCTGTTCGCCATCCTGGTTGCGGCGGCGTGGTACGCCATGGGCACCTGGAACGCGGTCAGCGGCCCGCCGATGCCGACCACCGGCTATGTGGCGATGACGCTTGGCGTGGTGTTCTCGCTCGTGGTCGGCTGCGGGTTGATGGCGCTACTGTTCTATTCGAGCCGCCACGGTTATGACGAGCCGCACGGCGAACAAGACCGCCGCGACTAGGCCGGTGCGGCGCGCGCGGCGCCGGCGACAGCGCAAGCGGGACTGCAAGCGGGACTGCAAGCGGGACTGACAGTGTCGTTAAGGATGGCATGCAAGACCGCGCCGCAGAGTTGCCCGATCAGCCGTTGCGCCGGGCCCAGCGTATCCCTAGTTTGGCGCCAGTTTTCCCAGACTTGAGAAGAACCGAGGATCATCGATGACCCGCACCATCCGTTTGCAGAGCGACAGCAACGCCCATGACCGGCCCTGGCGGGTCGCCGTCGAGCAAGGTTTTTTTGCCGCCGAAGGCCTCAACGTCGAATATCACGAGGACAATCCGCAGGGTGCCGCCGGCCGCGTGCAGGATTTTTCCCAGCGCTGGAAGGAGTCGCAGCTGCAGAAGGGCGCGCTCGAGGTTTATCCGGTCTGCGAATGGGGCGCCATCGAACGCGTGCAGGCGCTCGGCGGCGGCAAGATCATCGGGCTCGACACCACGGTGCGCACCGGCGCGCTGATGGTGGCCAGAGATTCCAAAATCACCTCGCCGGCCGAGCTGCGTAACGTGCCGATCGCGGTGACCTGGCACGCCGGCACGTTCTATGCGGCGATCGAGGTTTTGGAAGCCGCCGGCGTGCCGTTCGACGACATCAAGCTCGTGCACGCCAACGACCGGCTCGAGGCGCTCTTGAGCGGCACCACCCAGGCCGCCGCCCTGATGGAACCGCTGGTCAGCCGCGCGCTGGCCGCCGGCGCCCGCAAGATCGCCGACCTGCGCTGGCGCGGCGGCATCGTCGCCGGCAACGACATCGACGACGACACCGCCGAAAAACTGCGCCGCGCGCTCAACCGCGCCATTGCCTGGCTCTCCGAAAACGAGGAGCGCTCGCGCGAACAGGTCTTGCGCGATCTTACCCCCGAGCAGCGCAAGGCCGGACTGATGCCGGAGCTGATCGGGGTCGAGAGCTACCGCCCTGAGGAATTCCGCGAAAAAGTCGACTGGATGCTCGACCGCGGCTTCCTGTCCACCGCGCCAGCCTACGAGGAGGTCGTGCGCAGCAAATAACGGCATTTTCGCAAAACTGTACCCGCGCCGCCGGCCGATCACAAAAAATCGTCCGGCGGCGCATTGCGTTCATGGGGCCGGGGCGGCAAAAAAGACCGGCGCGACCGCTGCTGTGGCCGCAACCTTTAACCAACGGCGCTCCGGTGCAACCAAGCTCGACGGCTTCGATCTTGCGGCGCGAGTTGCGCGGCATCGCCGCCACGCTGCTTTTGGTGGCTGCGACCACGCTGGTCGCCGTTTTTCTCCATCATTACATGGGCGTGTTGCGCGGCTCGGTGCTGTTTCTGGTGCCGGTGATGCTGGCCGGCTACCGCTACGGCGTCGTGCCGGCGTTGATTGCGGCGGTCACCGGCGTGCTGGTCTCCGGCTATTTGTTCTTTGCCCAGCTCTACAGCCTGCGCCTGTCTTCGCCCGCCGAAATGCTCAATCTGTTGTTGGTCATGGCGGTCGCCGTGGTGGTATCGCAGCTGTCGAGCACGGCCAAGCGCCACATCACCTTGGCGCGCCAGCGCGAGCGCGAGGTGAGCGATCTCTATGCGTTTTCGCGCCGGCTCGCCGCCGCCGCCAGCGCCGCCGAGATTTTCACCGCCATCCAGAACCACCTGGCCAATCTGGTGCAGCGCCGCGTCGTGCTGCTTGGCGCCGCCGAGGCCGGCCATCCGGCCGACGTGCCCGAGAGTGTGCGCGCACAAGTCGCCCGGATCGAAAAAGAGCGCACGCTGGAATCCACCGTCAAGGACGCCGCCGGCAATACCTGGCTCATTCGCCGCGTCTCGCCGAAGACGCCGGCGTTCGGCATGGTCGCGGTCGATCTCGGGGACGTCGCCGGCAAGCCGCTGGCCGAGGTGCGCCAGCGCATGGACGAAGCGCTCGGCGACGCCGCGGCGACGCTGGAGCGGCTCGACGTCGCGCGCGCGCTCAATGAAGCAAAAATGCGCTCGGAGACCGAGCTGTTGCGCGAAGCGCTGATCGGCTCGGTGTCGCACGAATTGCGCACGCCGCTCGCGTCCATTCTCGGCGCCGCCACGGTGCTCGCCAACGCCCCGGCGCTTGCCAAGGACGAACGCCTGTTGGCGCTCGCCGGCGTGGTGCGCGACGAGGCCGAGCGGCTCAACAGCGAGATTCAGAACCTGCTCGACGCCACCACCATCAGCCGCCAGCAGGTGCGGCCAAAACCGCAATGGGTCGAGCCGGTCGACGTCGTCAATGCCGCGGTCGAGCATCGCAAGCGGCGGCTGGCCGGCCACCCGGTGACGCTCGACCTGCACCCCAATCTGCCGATCGTGCGCGTCGATCCGGCCCAGGTCGAACAGGCGCTGGCGCAGATTTTGGACAACGCCGCCAAATATTCGGCCGACGGCGCGCCGATCCGGGTCGCCGCGCGCGTCCACGGCCACGAGGTCGTCATTGCGGTCCATGACGGCGGCGCCGGCCTCACCGACGACGAGAAAGGCCAGATCGGCAAGCGCTTCTTCCGCGGCGCGCGGCACGCCGGCGTCACGTCGGGCTCCGGGCTTGGCCTGTGGATTGCGCGCGCCTTCGTCAGCGCCAACGGCGGTGAGGTCGAGGTGGCAAGCGCCGGCGTTAACCGCGGCACCACGGTGTCGATCTATCTGCCGGCGACGGCCGAAGCCGACGCCTCAGAGCCGGCGCCCGCCGAACCCGTTGCGCTCGAAGACGCGCCGAGCGAGGTTGCGCCCGTGGCCGCCGGCGCCCAAGAGTAATGCCGAGGGATGATGCGCAAGTGTTAAGGCTTCGGGGGCGACGCCAATGACCAACGCGAATGAGTGATGCCAATGCCTGACGTGCCGCCCTCGGTTCTGGTCGTCGACGACGAGATCCAGATTCGCCGCTTTCTGCGCGCCGGCTTCGAGCTCGACGGTTTTACCGTGCAGGAGGCCGAGACCGGCGCCGACGCGCTGCGCTTGGCGACGCTCAAGCCCTCGGATCTCATCATTCTCGATCTCGGCCTGCCTGACATCGACGGCGCCGAGGTGCTGGAGCGGCTGCGCGGCTGGTCCGCCGTGCCGCTCATCGTATTGTCGGTGCGCGGCAGCGAGGCCGAAAAGGTGCGGCTCCTGGAGCTTGGCGCCGACGATTACGTGGTCAAGCCGTTCGGCATGGCCGAGCTCTTGGCGCGCGCCCATTCGGCGATGCGCCGCCAGCTGCGCACCGCGCGCGGCGAACCGGTGGTGCGGTTCGGCCCGCTTGCCATCGACTTCACCGCGCGCGCGGTGTTCGTCAACGAGACGCGGCTGACGCTGACCCCGAAGGAATATCGCCTGCTGCAGATTCTGGCGCAGCATTCCGGCAACGTCGTCACCCACCAGTTCCTGCTGCGCGAGGTCTGGGGCAACGAACACGTCGACGACACCCATTATCTGCGCATTTTCGTCCGCAAACTGCGGCGGAAGATCGAGGCCGATCCGACCCAGCCGCGCATCCTGCTCACCGAACTCGGCGTCGGCTACCGCCTGGCCTCGAACGAGCCGTCGCCGGCCGCAACGCCGGCCGGATCCGCCGCGCCGCGGGTAGCGACGCACTAGCTCGAAAACTGCCCGCCGCTCGTCCCCGCGCAAGCGGGGCCCCCAGCTTTTCGCAGCCCCCTGGATTCCCGCTTTCGCGGGAATGGCCGGAAATTAAGCCACCTGCCGAGCCCATGCGGTTAAGCCTTTGGCAAGCGTGCTTTTTCACCGGCGGGGCCGGGCGGTGGCGGGTTGGCGGCAATTTGAGGGCAGGAATCAACCGGATTTGAACTTTTTTATCTTAAACCAGTTGCCGACTTGCGACGACTAAGGGGAGCGGGGTTTCGAAAACCCTCCGCAAAAAGATCAACGGACGGCTCGGCAAAGTTCTTCAAAGGCCAGTCCACAATTCGAGCAGGGATGCCAATGTTTGCCTCGACCAACCGTCTCCTCGGCGGCGCCATCGGCGCTCTCGTCGCTGTCTCCGCCTTCACCGCCACGCCTGCCGCCACAACCGCGGCGCCGCGCTTTGACGGCATGTGGAGCGTCTCGATCGTGACCCAGAAGGGCGACTGCGACCGCGGCTATCGCTATCCGATCCGCATCGCCAACGGCACCGTCGTCAACGGCGGCAACGATCCCTTCACCATCAGCGGCAAGGTCGCCCCGACCGGCGCCATCACCGTGACGGTGTCGAGCGGCTCCAAGAGCGCAATCGGCTCCGGCCATCTCGCCGGCAACAGCGGCGAGGGTTCGTGGCACGGCGGCGCCTGCTCCGGCGTCTGGACCGCCGAACGCCGCGATTCGTAACGCGCGCGCTCGGCGCACTCCCTCTCCCCGGAGGGGAGAGGGTTGGGGTGAGGGGGTTCGGAAGTTTCAGAAAATTCTGCATCATCCGAACCCCCTCACCCTCGCTCGCTGCGCTCGCTCGACCTCTCCCCTCCGGGGAGAGGTTAAAACATTCGCGCCTCTCCGCTGACACGTCATGCCCGGCCTCGTGCCGGGCATCTACGTTTTAAGCCTCAGCAAGGCCAAGACGGAGATGGCCGGGACAAGCCCGGCCATGACGTCAGCGTTGGCGTTGCGGTGAGCGTACGCCGCCTCCTACTCCGCCTCTTCCTTGTCCTCGCCGCCGTCTTCGCCGGCCAGAATCTTCTCCGCGATCAGGCCGGCGTTCTGCCGGATGGCGGCTTCGATCTTGTTGGCGATGTCGGCATTGGCCTTGAGGAATGCCTTGGCGTTTTCGCGGCCCTGGCCGATGCGCTGGCTGTCGTAGGAGAACCAGGCGCCGGATTTTTCCACCACGCCGGCCTTGACCCCGAGATCGATCAGCTCGCCGGTCTTCGACACGCCCTCGCCGTACATGATGTCGAACTCGACCTGCTTGAACGGCGGCGCCAGCTTGTTCTTGACCACCTTGACGCGGGTCTGGTTGCCGACCACTTCGTCGCGCTCCTTGATGGCGCCGATGCGGCGGATGTCGAGCCGCACCGAAGCGTAGAATTTCAGCGCATGGCCGCCGGTCGTGGTCTCCGGCGAGCCGTACATGACGCCGATCTTCATGCGGATCTGGTTGATGAAGATCACCATCGTGTTGGAGCGGTTGATCGAGGCGGTGAGTTTGCGCAGCGCCTGGCTCATCAGCCGCGCCTGCAGGCCCGGCTGGCTGTCGCCCATCTCGCCCTCGAGCTCGGCGCGCGGCACCAGCGCCGCCACCGAATCGATGACCAGCACGTCGACCGCGCCGGAGCGCACCAAGGTGTCGGCGATTTCCAGCGCCTGCTCGCCGGCATCGGGCTGCGAGATCAACAGGTCGTCGACATTGACGCCGAGTTTGCGCGCATAGATCGGATCGAGCGCGTGCTCGGCGTCGATGAAGGCGCAGATGCCGCCCTTCTTCTGCGCCTCGGCGAGGCAATGCAAAGCGAGCGTCGTCTTGCCCGACGATTCGGGGCCGTAAATCTCGACCACCCGGCCGCGCGGCAGACCGCCGACGCCGAGCGCGATGTCGAGCCCGAGCGAGCCCGTCGACACTACGTCGATGTCCATCGACTTGTCGTTCTTGCCAAGCCGCATGATCGAGCCCTTGCCGAAATTGCGCTCGATCTGCGAGAGCGCGGCATCAAGGGCCTTCGACTTATCCATGGACGAACCTTCGACGAGACGTAGCGCTGCTGCACCTGCACTCATGATTCCGTGCTCCTTATGGCCGCTAATCTGTGAGCCGACAACGGACGCCGCGCCGCTCGCAAAACGTTGCGAACGCCAGCCCCCGAAGCCGGGCCCCGCAAAGGGCGATGCGGAGCACTGTACATGATTTGTTCTCGGTTCGCAATATGTTCTTTTCGCCACTATGGGTACTGGCCCCTTTCCGACAGTCCGTTGCCGGACTGGTCCCTTTTGAATTTCCACGCTGGCCCCTTTTGAAATTATCCCTTTCGGGTGTTCCATTTTGACCAGACGATGGGTGCCCAGGATAGCAAGCTAGGAGGGCAAGAACCTCGGGCACAATGGGATGTGTCATGTCGGAACCAAACGAGTTCTGGCAGTACGCTGAGGAGGCGGCTCTTTCAGCTAGTTACGCGGAAAGCGACAAAGAGAGGCAGGCGCTGCTTGACCTCGCGCGGACTTGGACACAAGCGGCATTGATTGAACGACACGCTCAGGGCGATGCGGATACCCTCCCCATCGCTGCATGAGGCGGCCTCTAGAATGTTGTTTGCCAGTGGGAGGACAATATGGACACCACAACTCTTCTGATCATTATCATCGTGATATTGCTTATCGGCGGCGGCGGCTGGTACGGCCGAGGACGCTGGTTCTAGCGAGCGTAGGGTGGGCTGAGCGAAGCGAAGCCCACGCGGTTTCGCCGAAGTCATAGTTGTTCGAAGTTTGTTTGAAGCGCAGCGCTGATGAGGGCGGCAGTTAGACGCCGCAAGCCTGTCGGTGTATTCTCCACCTGCCAGCATTCGCCGTCGCCATGAACTGCGACGTCTAGCTTAGCTTTCGATGTATCAATTCCCGCCGTTTTGCTAATCTGTGTCATCTTCGTCGACCCCGCCTTGTTGAGCGAACCATGTGTTCCGGCAACCATCCGGGTCCGATGAAGATGCTGACGCGATCACGCTACGCTGCAGCCAGAGATGGCTCAGGGTGGGCTCGATCCGATCGCCAGCCGCTCTGCCGCGGATGGCCGTCCGCGGCAGAGCATTCCTCTCGGAACGGATCGACGATAATTGGATTCGCTGTGACAAAGGTGGGCTGAGCGAAGCGAAGCCCACGCGGTTTCGCCGAAGTCATAGTTGTTCGAAGTTTGTTTGAAGCGCAGCGCCGCGTGGGCACGGCGCTTCGCGCCTTTGCCCACCCTACACGCCGCCGCTAGTCCTTCAGCGCTCAATCGTCGAGCAACTCGTGCGGTCGGACGCCGAGCGCGGCCGCGAGCCGATGCAGATTGTCGATCTTGATGTTGTTGCGCGCGCTTTCAAGTTCGCTGATCTGTGACTGTCGCAACCCCACGCGATCGGCGAGCTCCTCCTGGGTCAACCCTAGCGCTTTGCGCAAGGTCCGCACGCGCCGTGCCAGAATGCGTCTAGTCGATTTCGGGTCCGCCTGCTTCATCAAGCAAGCATAGCGCGGGTCGGCCCCAACGAAATCCGGGTCTCACGTCGCGGCGTCGGCGGCTTCACCCGCATGTCGCTACGCTCATGCGGGCTACCTGCTACGCGCTTCATTTCCGCTTCAAGGCGCGGATCACGCCATGGGGATCGAAGCCGATGGCGGCGGCGATGTCCAAGAACTCCAGCACGTCGAGCCGGCGGTCGCCGCCCTCGTATTTGGCCACATAGGATGGCGGCTTGCCGAGCCGCTTGGCGACCACGGTCTGCGTGAGACCGGCGGCCTTGCGCCGCGCCTTCAAAATCTCCCGCAATTGCTTGTCGCGCTCGGTGTGGATCGATTTCGCCATGGGGCCCCGCCTGGCCCCATGAAAAAGGCTCTGGCGGATTCTCCCAAAATGGGAGAAAATGGCGAATGCCGAGCCGCGACGAAAATCACGTGCGGTCGTTGAAAGAGGCGCTGCTCCTGGAAATCGGACTGGCGCTCGAAGCGCGCGGCATCAGCGACGCGGCCGCCGCGGAGGTTATCGGCGAGCGGATCGAGACCCTCAAAGACGTGCTGCGCGGCCGCCACGCCGCCTACGGCATCGTGCGCCTGATGCGGGCGCTGGCGCGCCTCGGTATGCCCGTCAGTCTCGCGGTGACGCCGGCATCGACCATGCTTCGCGCCGGCGAGCGCAAGCAGGTGATCCGCTATCGTACGTAGGGCGGATTGGCCGAAGGCGTAATCCGCCGGCTGGGGGGTTTCGGGTCACGCCGCGGCCCTCTTGGGGTTTTGAGTGGCCGGTTCCGGCCAGTACCACGGTGCGGGGTCCTGGCCCCTTTCCGACGGTCCGTTCACGGGGTGGTCCCCTTTTGAATCTGCCGAGGTGTTGCCGCCGGGTGGCTGCCCCGTGGAACGACTCATGGTATCAGCCAGTTAGGGGTCGGGGTGAGTGGGCGTTCAACTGGGGAGATCAACCCCATGGGTTTGGAAGACGACTATCGCAAGCACGCCGGAAATTTGATCCAGATCGCGAGCCGGCAGGTCACAAGCGCCGATAAGGGCCGTCTCCTGCTGATCGCGGAGGCGTGGCTCGATTTGGCCGACCGCATTGGGCGGCGCATCAAGCGACGGACGACCGTCGAACATCCCCTGGTCGAACAGGCGCTGGAGCGCAAGCAGACCGACGCCGACCAGTAGGCGGCATCAGAGTCGCTTGGCGTATTTGCCGGGGCATATCGTGGCTATCGTATTGCTGGTCGAGGACGAGGACCAAGTTCGTGTTCTCGCCGAATCTTATCTAGAGGAGCAGGGGCACACCGTCCTTACCGCCGCCAGCAGGCAGGGTGCATTGGCGATCTTGGGGTCCGATCAGCCTATTGACCTGCTCTTTGCAGACCTGGGACTGAAGGAAGAGACCGATGGCGGCCTTGAATTGGCCGCACGCGCCGTCGAAATGCGGCCGACACTGCGGGTTCTCTATACAACAGGCCGACCAGTCACAGACGGAACGCGCGCTCGATTCGTGCAAGGATCGGCATTCCTTCCAAAGCCCTACACCGTAGAGCAGCTTCTGACCGCACTGTCGGTCCACTTTCGTATCAGCCCTCAGCCGAGGCGCAGTTAGGGCCGCCTCAGTTGCGCGGCCTCTTTCATCCCGCCGGCTTTGATTTAGCGCAAAACGGGAACCGTCGATAGAAGGCAAGTTGCGTCATGGCAACTTTCCTCTTTCGCTGCCCGTATACTACCGCCCTTGTCCACGGCTATGTGGCCGACCAGGTTTCGGATGATGACGTGTACGAGACAATCAAATGCACCGCCTGTACACGCATTCACTTGGTGAATCCGAAAACCGGCAGGGTGATCGGACAGGCCGATGAGGAATAGGCCGCTTCAGTTGGCGGCCTCTTTCATTCGTGGTCGTGCGGGCGTGGGCAGCGGTCAGCACGTGCCGGGATTTCAAGCGAGCCGCCCCGTTCCATTCCGATGCCGGTTCCGGCAACTTCTTGAACAGCCCGATAATCAACTCGTCCTGCTGCCCAAAGCCTCCGCCTCCTCAGCCTTTCTTTGGTTCGGGAGATTCATCTGCCGGCAGAGGAGGAGGAGCGTCGGACCGAACCTGAACGGCGGGCATCACTAAACGATTGCGGCCAGATTCGAAAAATCCGGTTCTGGCCCCTTTCCATCCCTCTGATCCCTTTTGAATTTAGCAGTGGCCCCTTTTGAGAGGCTTTTGAAATTATCCGCGTAAGATGTTCCATTTTGAACAGACGGCCAGTGACCCCGGGATGCACACTAAGAGGGTAAGAATGCCAGGCACAGGAATCTCGTTATGTCGGTCTCAACTCTCGATTGGACGGGCTGGCTGGGGCTGGTCCTTATCTTGCTCGCGGTCGCCGCTCTCCTGGCGACCATGGAAGGGTTGCGGTGGCACGCTATGAGGAAGCAAAAGTCAGTGTAGGTCGCCTCAGTTAGCGGCCTCTTTCATTCCAATCGAACAACGATGTTTGCTTCGGCGCTGGCTGCAGCGACGGTCACATTATTTGAAGTGCCAAGGTCTACCGTGATCGGGCCGAAGAATATGGTAGCGATTGTAGCGGCGGGCTGAGCGCAGCGAAGCCCACGCAGTTTTGTGCGTTGGGGACGAAGACGTGGTCATGGCGCGGAGCTGGCCGATTTTGTTTTTAATGTCGGAGGAACGTCTGGCCTCTCGCTGCGTTGCGGCAAAGTGCTGTCACTGAGTACGTATGCGGGGATGGGGATGACACCGGCGGAATTGGCGGCTCGCTACCGCGAGTACGCCGCGCAATGCGTCGCCGTCGCGCAAAGCTTGGACCACGCCCGCGAGAAGCTGGCGCTGCTCGACATGGCGCAAGCCTGGATCGCCTTGGCCGCGCAAGCCGAGAAAAACGAAAAGCTTGCCGTGGTCTATGAGACTCCGGAGGGTCTCGCCCGAGATTGAGAATTTCCGGGTTCCGCGCCAGGAACCGGGCCGGATTCCGGAACGAATAGTCTCGTTCCCGGCTTGCCGTTTGAGGGTCTGGGGCTCAAAGGCCCCGACCATGGCAGATGACCATCAGTGGACGAATTATACGAGTCACGCTGCCGATATGGCGTTCCGCCTTATCGTCATGCAGAGAATCGCGCATGACCTGAAGACGTTCTTCGCAACGGAACCGGAATTGCCGCCGCGGCTGCAAACGCTGTTACGCAAGCTCGACGAACAATAGGGGACCGGCCCCGTTCCCTGGGGACGTTCGCGAAGGGGCTCCTTTTGCTGGGGAGCACCACAAAAATCCTGTTGCCAAGTTCCAAACTGGATTTTTAATTTATGGGACGGCGTCATCAGCTCGCTGTCTCGCGCCAACTGTCTCGCGCCCATGGGCTATCTATCGGTTGATCGCCAACGGCTCCTTCGGGCCGGAAGAAATTCATGCGATGACGGCGGCCTACGAGGCTGCGTTGCTCGATCTTCGCCTGGCGGATCGCGACGATCCGCTCACCGAAATCGTCGCCAGCGCCGTCCTCAGCATTGCCAGCAAGGGCGAGCGCGATCCTGCGACCATCAAGAATCGCGCTCTGAATGCCATCGGCGCCGGCGGGTTTGGCAGCACCGCGGCATGAGGCCGCGTCAGTCGGCGGCCGGCGCTGCGCTCATTCGGCTCGCCGAACGCACGCCAAACCTGCTACGCTGCCTGCCACCGGCAGCGGCCCTGCCAGGCGCCGGTGGCTGAGAGAGCCGTGTGCGCTCCCGCCTGAGAAGGGAAGCGCCGCCGTGAGTAAAGCGCAAGAGCTGCACGCCAAAGCCGCAGAGTGCGATCTGAAAGCCGATCGGGCAAAGGACCCGGAGGCGAGCCGTCTGCTGCGCGAGGCAGCCGCAAGCTGGCGCAGCATGGCGATCCAAGCCGAGCGACTCGGATGGTAATCCGCAACGCCGCCTCGGATGGCGGCCTCCAACAAATCGGCCGTTGCTTGCTGCGGAGGCCGGCTTGTTCTGAGCAGCGGCCGGTTTTGATCTAGCGCAAAGCACGGCGCGTCATCGCGGGTTAGCTATGCTGCGCTGACAACGCCGGCTGGCGGGCATGACCGAACCGAACAGCTTCCAGAAACCTGAGCGGCTGCGGTCTTGATCGCCTCGGCGGCGCTTTTTGACGAAGGGAGGTGACGCTTGGCCATGACTACACAAGCAGCCAACAAAAACAGCCTCGCCAATAACTTGTGGGTGCAAATGGCAGCCCTCATTGTCGTGACGGTTGTCATCATTGCACTGGCGGCGAAATATATTTGGTGACCTCAAAGGCCGCCTCGGTCGGCGGCCTTTTTGCTACCGACCCTTGCCGCGATCCGGCGTCTTCGGTCGCGGTGGGCCGGTTGCGATTGGCCCCGTCAATACAGCGGCCGATCCGAGCGTAGCAGACAGATCCTGAACGTTTTGCATTTGCTTGACCGCAGTTTTGGTCTGCCTCGATCTTGAGCGCGCAATACGCAGCGATCAGCCGAAGGCGTAACCCGCCACTGAGCAACAAGGTCGGCGGATTACGCTTGCGCCAATCCGCCTACGTCTCATCCGTGCTGCGGCCTTTCACATGGAGTTGATCTGGCCGTGGACTTTATGCACAGTCTGCGCCGATGGGGGCCGGCAAAGAAACGGAGGAAGAGGACAGACCGATGACAAAGCATCTTCTCATCGCGGCAAGCCTTTTGGTTGTGGCCGCCGGCGCCGCGCCGGCATGGGCCGGCTGGGGCTGCGCCTATGACAGCAGCGCCGGCGTCGGCCGCGTCTGGGCCGCCGAAACCGAAGAAGAGGCCCGCGACCAAACCATGCACAACTGCACGGTCCGTAATTTCAAGCGATGCCGCATCATCGGCTGCAGCGACAACGTCGACTCCAAGGAAGACGCCGACCGACTGTGGTCGCGCACGCCGGGCATCAGATACGAACGCTGCGGCGGCCCCGGCGAGAAGAAGTGCATTTGATTGCAGCGCCGAAGCGGCCGCCGCACCTGGCGGGCCGTATCGGCGGATGAGCCCGACGGGTCCGGCCCGCAATGGCGGGCCGCTGGCAAGCTCCGGCGTAATCCGCCTTCGTTCACGAGGGATCGGCGGACGACGCGTTCATCCGCCGCAGGCGCTGCGGCGCACCGATCAGGCAATAGGGCCATTTGCGCCGCTGCGCGGCATTGCGTCCGCAGCGCTGCGCAGCGCTGCGCTGCCTTTACGTCCGCATTCGCGGGGGCGTAACCTCCCGGCCAAAAATCCATCGCAACGGCCCAAAAAGCCGTGGCCCGGCCAAATGTGCGGAGGAAGCCCATGCCACAACTTTCGCGCCTTTCCCGCCGCAACCTGTTGCGCCTGACCGCCGGCGCCGCAACGCTGCCTGCCCTGCCGCGCATCGCGCGCGCGCAAAAAGCCTACCCGACCCGCTCGGTGCTGTTGCTGGTCGGCTATGCGGCCGGCGGACCGACCGATATTTGCGCGCGGCTGATCGCGGGATGGCTGTCGCAGCGGCTTGGCCAGCAAGTCGTGGTCGAGAACCGCGCCGGCGCCGGCAGCAACATCGCCACCGAAGCGGCGCTGCGCGCCGATCCCGACGGCTACACGCTGCACCTCGTCACCTCGTCGAACGCCATCAACGCCACGCTCTACAGCCACCTCAATTTCAATTATCTGCGCGACTACGCGCCGATCGCCGGCATCATGCAGGCGCCCTCGCTGCTCGAGGTCAATCCGGCGCTGCCGGTCAAGAGCACGGCCGAGTTCATCGCCTACGCCAAGGCCAATCCGGGCAAGATCAACCTCGGCACCGCCGGCAACGGCAGCCCGCCGCATATGTACGCCGAATTGTTCATGGCGATGACCGGCGTGAAGCTGACCGTGATCGGCTACCGCGGCGGCGGGCCGGCGCTGGTCGATCTGCTCAGCGGGCAATTGCAGGTGATGTTCGAGGGCATCACCTCGTCGATCCCCCACGTGCGGGCCGGACAACTTCGTGCGCTCGCGGTGACGTCGGCGAAGCGTTCGGCGGCTTTGCCGGACATTCCGGCGATTGCCGAAACGGTGCCGGGCTACGATGCCACCGGCTGGTTCGGCCTCGGCGCGCCCAAGGGCACGCCGCAGCCGATCATCGACCGGTTGAGCCGGGAAGTGGCCGCCGGCCTGGCCGATCCGGCAATGCAGGCCAAGTTTGCCGAGCTGGGCGCCGAACCGATGCCGATGGGGCCGGCCGAGCTCGGCAAGCTCGTCGCCGACGCCACCGACAAATGGGCCAAGGTGATCCGCTCCGCCGATATCAAGATGGAATGAAGGGGCCTGAGCGCTTCGCGCGGGCGCTGCGTCTATCTGTTGGGCGTGCCGCGCGACTTGTGACTGCGCAATGCGGCAATGACGGCGTTGACGCCGATCAGCATGAAGGCGAGCACGGTAAATCCGTGGCCGAGCTCCAATCCCGTTTGGCGAGCGATTTCGGGACGCATGAGGACAAAAAGGATGCCCAATATTAGATAAACGAGAAAGCCGACGACGGCCGTGACGAGGCTGAACAGAACGCGCGCGAGTGGCGACCGATAACGGCCATACGCCCACCACAGAATGATGCCGGCAACGATGCTGGCGCCGACGGCGGCAACGAAAGAAATATTGTCCATGATCGATCCAGCTTACGATATCGGCCGCTCGACGAGACGACGGCGTCCTTCTTCGATTGTCGAGGCGACCCAATAGCTAAAGCGGTTTTGCGCCACCCACGGCAACAATGCGTGGCCGGCTTTGCCGTGCTAGCATGATCCGGGGCGATTTAAGAATGGGGCAATGATGATGCACAAGCGACTTCTGGTGGCGGCGATTCTCGCTCTTGCGGCTGTACCGGGCACGTCGGCATGGGCCGGCTGGGGCTGCGGCTATAACAGCAGCGCCGGCGTCGGCCGGGTGTGGGCCGCCGAAGACGAGGAAGCGGCGCGCGAAGGCGCGATGAATAACTGCAAAAACGCCAAATTGAAGCAGTGCCGTATCATCAGCTGCAGCGCCGACGTCGATTCGATGGCGGACGCCGACAAGATTTGGCCGCGCACTCCGGGCATCAAGTACAATCGAAACGGACCGCTGTGCGGCGGCCCTGGCGAGCCGGCCTGTCCGACAAGATAAATTCAAGCACGCCTTCGCCCAACCCGCTGCGATCCTTCAATCACCCGCGCTCGAGCAGCGCCGGAATGCGCGTGATCGCGCGCGCCAGCTGCCAGGCGTCGTCTCGCGAGATGCGCTTGACGATGGCTTGGCGCTGCGGCTCGTTTTCGAAATAGATGAAGGCGAGCCGCTGCCCCGCGGCATCGGTGACGATGTAGGACTCGGCGCCCTCTTCGATCTTCCAGGGTGGCGGATAGCGGCGGCGCGGGCTCATGCGCTATTGAGAACATATAGGGAACGAAATGCAAGAGCCCCAAAATGGTTTTTTCCTCACCCACAATCGGGACACGAAACGTCTCGAAGCCACAGTCCGGAAAATTGTCGACGGCGCCGATCAGCCGGTTCGCAGATGTCCCTTGCGCCAGTTGGCATTTCGGGCGAACTTTTGCCGGCGTTAAGCGTTTGTTAAGGCCCCCGGACGGCGCCGGACTCTCGCGGCGGGCCATCTTCGGCGAGGCGGAGTTCGCGCGTCCCATGTCCGTCAACCGCGCCGAACTCGTCAGCCGAGCCCGCGCCTTTCGTGCCCGCGCCGTTGAGGTCCGCGCCGTGGCCGAAGAGATGCGCAATGCCGGCGCCCGGCTCGCGATGTTGCAGCTCGCCGAAACCTACGAGAGCGTGGCCAGGCACCTGGAAGCGACGCACCTTTTCGACGACTCGGCGGAAAGCGCGGCGAGCTGAGCAGAACCGCCGAGTTCCGGCGCTGCACACAATTCGCGCGAGCAGTCGCGGAACGACTTTGCTACGCTCGGTTTATGCCAACGAGGAGCGTGACCTACGTTCGGGAGCTCAGCCCGATGACCGCTGCAGACGATTACCGCAAGAACGCCGCGGAGACCATCGAACTCGCCAATCGGGCCATGACGTCGGCGGATAAGGGTCGCCTGCTGCGGCTCGCCGAAAGCTGGCTCGATCTCGCCGACCGCGCGGCGCGGCTCACCAAGCGCTTCGGGCCGAAGCGGCACCCGGAATTCGGCCCCGACCATCCGCTGGTGCGCAAGGCGTTCGATCATCTCGATACCGATTGAGCCGCGGCGCACGACGGATCAATTGCAGTCAAGACGTGCTATCGGATGACGGATCATTTCCGCTCATCCGCCCTGCCCGTGTACGACATTCTCATTCACAACGGCCTGTTATTCGACGGCGACGGCAATCCGGCCGTCACCGGCGATGTTGCGATTGCAGCCGGCCGCATCGCGGCGATCGGCGCCGTCAGCGGAGCGGCAAAAAAGATCATCGACGCCGACGGGCTCGCCGTGGCGCCCGGTTTCATCGACATCAAGACTCATTCCGACTTCACGTTGCCGATCAATCCGCAGGCCGAGAGCAAGGTGCGCCAGGGCGTCACCACCGAGATCGTCGGCCATTGCGGCTTTTCGGTCGCGCCGGCGCTGCCCGGCAAGGTCGAGCTGCTGAAGGATTATTTGAGCCCGAGCGCGCCGTGGCTGCCGTTCCGCGAGACGAATTTTTCCGATTACCTGAACACGTTTCCGCCGACCGCGGTGAACGCCGGCATGCTGGTCGGCCACAACACGCTGCGCCTGATGGTCATGGGCATGGCCGAGCGCGCGCTAAGCCGCGCCGAGCTGAAAGACATGATAGCGCTTTTGGAGGAGGCGCTTGCCGCCGGCGCGCTCGGGCTATCGTCCGGCCTGTTCACGCCGCCGGGTTCTTACGCCGAGCCTACCGAACTGATCGCGTTCGGCCACGTCCTCAAGCGCCACAACGCCGGCTATTTCACCCACCTGCGCGATGAATCGAACAAGGTGATCGAGGCGCTGGCCGAAGCCATCGACGTCGCGGAGCAATGCCGCGTTCATGTCGAGATCGTGCATTTCAAATGCTCCGGCACCGACAATTGGGGCAAGGCCAAAACCGCGCTTGCCATGATTGCCGATGCCAAAGCGCGCGGCCTCGACGTCGATTGCGATTCTTATCCGTACGACGCCGGCTCCAACCCGCTGAAGAATCTGTTGCCGCCGTGGGTGCAGGCCGGCGGTGTCGACGCCATGCTGGCGCGGCTCGCCGAACCCGCAACGCGAACAAAAATTCGCGCCGACATCGCGCAGGCCGGCCTCAACAATTGGGGCAAGATCCCGTCGTGGCAGGCGGTGACGATCTCGATCTCGCCGCATCTGCCGGACTGCGCCGGCAAGACCATCGCGGCGCTCGCCGCCGAACGCCGCTGCGACCCGATCGACGCGCTGTGCGATTATCTGATCGCCGATCGCGGCGCCACGCGCGTGCTGGTCGCCGCGATCTCGGAAGACGACATCCGCAGCATCGTGGCATCGCGCGACGCGCTGGTCGGCTCCGACGGCAATTGCGTGGCGCCCTACGGCGTGGTCGGCCAGGGCCTGCCGCATCCGCGGTTTTACGGCACCTTTCCGCGCGTGCTGAGCCGCTACGCGCGCGAGCAAAAGCTGCTGCCGCTCGAGCATGCCATTCACAAGATGACCGGCGCGACGGCACGTGCGCTAAAACTGAAAGACCGCGGTTTTCTGCGCGCAGGCTTTTGCGCCGACGTCGTGATCTTCGATCCCGAAAATTTCGCCGACCGCGCCACCTATGCAAAGCCGCATCAATTCCCGAGCGGCGCGCGCACCACGGTGATCGTCAACGGCACGCTGGTGGTCGAGGACGCCGCCCACACCGGCGCGCTGCCCGGCAAAGTGCTGCGCCGCGATGCAAGCGGCGCGGTGGGATAACTCCAGGTCATTGCGAGGAGCGAAGCGACGAAGCAATCCAGTACGGGCAGCGCAGCGCTGGATTGCTTCGCTTCGCTTCGCTCGCAATGACGATTAAGCCTCGATGACGATCTTCGGCGCGGCGCGGCCGGCGCCGGCCAGGCCGCCGCGCACGCGTTCGGCGATGCCGCGATAAATCTTGGCGTGCTCGCCGTCGGGCGCGATCGCGACCACCGGCAGGCCGGCGTCGGAACTCGCGCGGATCTCCATGTCGAGCGGCACTTCGCCCAGAAACGGCACGTCGAGCCGCTCGGCTTCGTGGCGCGCGCCGCCATGGCCGAAAATATCGGAGCGCTCGCCGCAATGCGGGCACAGGAAGTAGCTCATGTTCTCGACGATGCCGAGCACCGGCACGTTGACGCGGCGGAACATGGCGATGCCGCGCCGCGCGTCGATCAGCGCGAGGTCCTGCGGCGTCGACACGATCACCGCGCCCTTGAGCGGCACCTGCTGCGCCATGGTGAGCTGGGCATCGCCGGTGCCCGGCGGCATGTCGACCACCATGACGTCGAGCGTGCCCCATTCGACGTCGCGCAGCATCTGCGTGATCGCCGACATCACCATCGGGCCGCGCCAGATCATTGGCGTCTCCTCCTCGATGAGGAAGCCGATCGACATCACCGCCATGCCGTGCCGCGCGATCGGGCGCAGCCGGTTGCCGCCGATGGTCTGCGGCCGCTCGCGGATGGCGAGCAGTTTTGGCATCGACGGGCCGTAAATGTCGGCATCGAGGATGCCGACTTTCAGCCCGAGATCGCGCAAGCCGAGCGCGAGATTGACCGCGGTGGTGGATTTGCCGACGCCGCCCTTGCCGGACGCGACCGCGATGATGGCTTCGACGCCCGGAATGCCGGCAGGCGTTGGTGCCGCGTGGCCGCCGGGCTGCGGACGCGCGCCGGCTGGAGGCTGCGCCGGTTGCGGTCGCCGCGGCGGCGCGCCGCCGGCCCCCGCGCCTGGTGCGCGTTCGCCGGTCAGCGCCACCAGCGCCGAGGTCACGCCGGGCGTGGCCCGCACCGCCGCTTCGGCGGCCTCGCGCACCGGCTCCCAGCGCTTCACCTCGGCGGCATCGACGGTGATGGAAAAGAACACTTTGCCGTCGGTGGCGAGGACCTCGGACAGCGTGCCGGTCGCCGGCAGCGGCTTGCCGTCGGGGCTCAAGACTTTGCCGAGCGCGGCCAATACGTCGTCTTTCAGCGCCATGTTTTGCTCCGGACACTCTCTCGGCCGCCCGCCTCGCGGGTTACATAGACCTGCCAGTGCCGGGGTCAATTGCAAGCCGGTTGACGCGGCGGGTTCGGGCGGGTCATGACCATGTAGCCCGGGTTGAGCGCGGCGAAACCCGGGAGCTTGCGCGCCAGATTTGTTTGCCGTCCCCGGATTTCGCTCCGCTCAATCCGGCTACTGCAGGAGGAAACCATGGCGAAGGTGGCGTTTGTCGGGCTTGGCGTGATGGGTTACCCGATGGCCGGGCATCTGAAGACCAAGGGCGGCCACGACGTCACGGTCTACAACCGCACCGGCGCCAAAGCCGACAAATGGGTCGCGCAATACGGCGGCAAAAGCGCGCCGACGCCGAAGGCCGCCGCGGCCGGCCAAGACTTCGTCATGGTCTGCGTCGGCAACGACAACGATTTACGCGAGGTGACGCTCGGCGACAGCGGCGTGTTTGCCGGCGCAGGCAAAGGCTCCATCGTCGTCGATCACACCACCGCCTCCGCCGCCATCGCGCGCGAGCTTCATGGCGAAGCAAAAAAACGCGGCTTTGACTTCGTCGACGCGCCGGTGTCGGGCGGCCAGGCCGGCGCCGAGAACGGCGTGCTCACGGTGATGTGCGGCGGCGACGAGGCGCCGTTCGCGAAGGCCGAAAAGGTGATCGCCGCTTACGCGCGCGCCTGCAATCTCCTCGGCAGCCCCGGCTCCGGCCAGCTCGCCAAGATGGTCAATCAGATCTGCATCGCCGGCACGGTGCAGGGACTCGCCGAGGGCCTGCATTTCGCGCAAAAGGCCGGGCTCGACATCGAAAAGCTGATCGCCACGATTTCCAAGGGCGCCGCGCAATCCTGGCAGATGGAGAACCGCTACAAGACCATGGTGGCCGGCAAATTCGATTTCGGCTTCGCGGTCGATTGGATGCGCAAGGATCTGTCGATCTGTCTGGACGAATCCCGGAGAAACGGCGCGCACCTGCCGGTCGCCGCCTTGATCGACCAGTTCTACTCGGAAGTGCAGAAGATGGGCGGCAAGCGTTGGGACACGTCGAGCCTGATCGCGCTGCTGCAGCGATAATGGAGCCGCAGGAGAGTCTTGCCAGCGCCGCTTGCTCTTCCTCCCCCTGAAAGGGGGAGGGAGTTTACGCCCTTCCGGTCGGCAGCGGCGAGCGGTCGGCGAGCTCCATTTCGCGATAGGCGAGTTTTTCCATCAGCTCGGCGCGCACGGCGCGATGCGCGGGATCGTCGAACAGATTGTCCATTTCGTGCGGATCGCTCTGCCGGTCGTAGAGCTCGGCGTAGGGATCGCCGTGCGCGATGGTCATGCGGTAGCGTTGCGTGATCAGCGAGCGCAGCCGCGGCGGCGAAGCAAAGCCGAGCGTGGCGCGTTGCTGGTCGTCCTCGATGACCAGCGAGTCACGCGCCGGAGCGGCATTGTCGCCGTCGATCGCTGGCAGCAAACTTTCGCCCTGCAGCCCGTTGTACGGCGCGATACGGGCGCGATCCAAAATGGTCGGCGCAATGTCGAGCGTGCCGCTCAACGCGCCGCTGCGCCGTGCCGGTTTTTGGTCCGGCTCGGCCCAGATGAACGGCACGTGGGTGATGCCCTCGTAGTGCGCCGGGCCTTTCAACAACAGCCGATGGTCGCCGAGATAATCGCCGTGGTCGGTGGTGAAGATCACGATGGTGTCGCGGGCCAAGCCGCCCGCCGCAAGCCGCGCCAACACCGCGCCGACGCAATCGTCGATCATGGCGATCATGCCGCAGGACAGCGCCATCGCCTCGCGCGCTTCGCGTTCGTCGACCGCGAACGCGGCCTGGCCGGCGAGATCGGCGCCGCCTTTGTCGCGCTGCGCCAAAGCCCAAGCGACCGAGCGCGCCGGCGCGCGATTGCCGTGATCGAAACTCGGCGGCAGCGCCATGTCATCCGGGCGATACATCGACCAATAGCGCCCCGGCGGGGTGAACGGGTGATGCGGATCGGGAAACGACACCATCAGGAAGAACGGTTTTTGGTCGCGCGCCTTGGTCCGGCCGTCGAGCCATTCGCACGCTTTTTCGGCGATGTAGCGGGTCGGATAAAGCTCTTCGGGCACGGCGGTGCGGATCGCCTGCGGGCAGACATAATCGTGCGGCACCTGGTTTTTCGGATCGCGCAACGCATCGGCGTCCGGCCGGCGCGCTTTCAGCCAGACGTAATAATGGCCGCCGACACGATGGCCGTGATCGGTGCACAGATCGACGTGCTCGAAACCATAAAACGGCAGCTGCATTGAAAAATCGCGGCCGGCCGACCAGCGATTGGGAAGCTCCTGATCGTACGACCCCTCGCCGGCACGCGGCTTGAGCGCCTCGGCAAATTCATCGTCCAACACAACGTCGCCATCGCGCGGCGGCGGCCGTTTGAGAATCGGCCCAAACCCGGTGAAATTCTGCAGGTGGCTCTTGCCGACCAGCGCGGTGGCATAACCGCCGGCGCGCAGCGCATCGACGAAGGTGTTGGAGGAGAGCGACAACGGCATGCCGTTGGAGCGCACGCCGTGCACCGACGGCATGCGCCCGGTCATCAAGGTGGCGCGGTTCGGCATGCACACCGGCGTCGCCACATAGAAGCGATCGAAGCTCACGCCGCGCGCGGCGATCGAATCGATGTGCGGCGTCTTGAGCACCGGATGGCCGTTACAGGACAGATAATCGACCCGGTGCTGGTCGGTGATGAAGAGGACAAAATTCGGCCGCTGGGACATGGCTGGACCTGCTCGTTCCCGCGGAAGCGGGAACCAGATCGTCTTTTAGCCTGGATTCCCGCCTGCGTGGGAAGGAGCGGACAAGTTCACCGCGCAACCGACCGCTCAGTCGGTCGGCTCGATATGGGCGGCCTTGGCGAGCTGCAATGTGGCCTCGTAGTCCTGCTTGAAGAACTTGGTAAAGTCTTCGACGCTCATCAGCTCGGGCACGACGCCGATGTGGCCGAGCTTCTCCTTGACGTCGGGTTTCTGCAGCGCCTGCTCGACCGCATCGTGCAGTTTGTTGACGACGTCGGCCGGAGTCTTGGCCGGTGCCGAGAGGCCGACCCAGAAATTCGATTGTCCTTCCGGATAGCCGGCTTCGACGATGGTCGGCACGTTCGGCAACAGCGCCGAGCGCTTGGCCGTGCTCACCGCCAGGATGTTGAGCTTGTCGCTGCCCAGCGCCGAGGCGGCGGCCGCGAGCGGAATGAAATAGAAGTCGATGCGCCCCGCCATCACTTCGGTAAGCCCGCCTTCGCGGAACGGAATGTGGCGGACGTCGATCCCCGTGGCGAGCTTGAAGCGCTCACCGGCCATGTGCGAGGTCGAGCCGATGCCGGCGGATGCGAACGTCAACGTTCCCGGCTTGGCTTTGGCGGCCTTGACCAGATCGGCCACGGTCGCGAAGCCGCTCTGCTTGGATGCGACCAGCAAGTTGGGCTGGGTGCCGAAGATCGCAACCGGAACGAAATCGGCCACCGGATCGTACGGCAGGTGGGCGTGCAACACTTTGCCGTTGCCCATGGAGGTCGAGCTGGTGACCAGCGTGTAGCCGTCGGGCTTGGCCTTGGCGACGGCGGCAAAGCCGACCACACCCCCTGCCCCGGGCTGCGGCTCGACGATGAACGGCTGGCCGAGGATCTGCGAGACCTGGTCGAGCACGATGCGGCCGGTGGTGTCGGAGGCGCTGCCGGCCGCGTACGGGCTGACAACCCGCATCGGCCGCGTCGGAAATTGCTGGGCGTTGGCGCTCACCGCGGCGGTCAGCAAAAGCGCTGCCGCGATGGTGCCGCACAAGGCGCGGGTCCGGCTCATCTCAACCTCCAAATCCTCAATATGATCGCCGCGCTAGGGCCGCTTATTGCAGCGGATTGTTACGGCGGGCGGCGCATTTGCCAATAGGCGAATAGGCGAATAGGCGCAGGATGACGCATAGCGAACAAACGCCGGTTGATCGGTATCAATGGTGTGCCTTCTTGCCGCAGCGCCCGGTCACGCCATCTCCTGCTCAACAAAGGTCAACAGGCTAAAGCGCAAGGTCAACGCCATGTCCATTCGCCCCGTCAAACGCATCATCACCTCGCAGCCCACCGTCGAAGGCGCCGGCGTCAAGCTGCGCCGCGCGTTCGGCTTCGGCGACACCGGCGACTACGATCCGTTCTTGTTGCTCGACGATTTCCGCAACGATCGGCCCGACGACTACCGCGCCGGCTTTCCCTGGCATCCGCATCGCGGCATCGAGACCATCACCTATGTGCTCGCCGGCAGCGTCGAGCACGGCGACAGCCTCGGCAATCGCGGCAACCTGCAATCCGGCGACGTGCAGTGGATGACCGCCGGCCGCGGCATACTGCATCAGGAAATGCCGCAGGGCGACGCATCCGGCCGCATGCACGGCTTTCAGCTCTGGGCCAATCTGCCGTCATCCTTGAAGATGAGCGCGCCGCGCTATCAGGACGTCAAGGCCGCGGAGATTCCCGAAGTGATCGACGACGACGGCACCCGCGTGCGCGTCGTCTGCGGCGATTTCTACGGCCGGCGCGGACCGATCGAAGGCGTCGCCGCCGATCCGCGTTATCTCGACGTCTGGGTGGCGCCGAACCGGACGAAGACTCTGCCGGTCGAGCTGGAGCGCCATGCCTTTGCATATGTATTCGAAGGCTCCGGCAGTTTTCGGGCCGCTTCAAAACCGTTCGGCGTGTTGACCGAGCGCACCGATGGCGGCGCCGACACTGTGGCGCGTGAGCAGACCAGCAACCGCTCGCTGGTTCTGTTCGACTCCGGCGACGAGGTGACGGTGCAAGCCGGCGACGACGGCATCCGCTTTCTGCTGGTCTCCGGCAAGCCGATCCGCGAGCCGGTCGCCTGGTACGGCCCGATCGTCATGAACACCAAGGCCGAGCTCGAGCAGGCGTTCAACGAGCTGCACGCCGGGACGTTCATCAAGTAACGGGCGCCCCGCCCGGCTTAGCGCGCCGGCCGCTTCGGGCCTTTTGGGAACTCTTTGCCGGGCAAAGACTTTCCTGCATTGTTCCCACGGTTTTCAGGGGTGGCCGCGATGCAGGAAGTCAAATTCAGGCTCGTCAATTCCGGTTTGCAGCCGAGGCGGACCAAGCTCGAAATGCCGGGCTGGGCCGGCCAGCCGGCGCCGCGCACCGACGGCAGCCACGAATATCCCTGGCATTGCGCCCCGTTCACCGAAGGCGCGCAGTACGGCATCGAGATTTTCTATCCCTACCAGAACGAACTGCATGTTTCGAAGAAGAACGGGCAGTGGATTTTCGACGGCGATTTCGGCCCGGAGCCGGAGAGCGACCTGCAGTGGCCGCCGTTCCGCAAGTTCGGCGACGAGTACTACACCTATCAGCTGCTGCTCGACCTGAAAGTCGGCCCGGAATGGGCGGTGCGGACCGAGCCGCATCCGCGGTTCTATACCGACACGACCGGGACGGTGCCGATCGCGGTGCCGGCTTTGTTGCGCACCGAATGGTGGCCGATGATCTCGTTCGTGGTGTTCAAGGCACCGCTGCCGGGCCAAACCCACATTTTCCGGCCCGGCGAGCCGATGCTGCAGCTCCTGGTCCTGCCGGTGACCGCCGACTTTGCGCTGGTGCCGATGGGCGAGGAAGAAGCCGCCGAACGCGAGATGCGCGGGCGGCGCATTCATAGGAGCCGGCCCACGCTGGCGGAAGAATCGACCTGGACCTCGGACACCGACACCGTGTTCGACGGCACCTATCGCCACCTGTTGCGCGCGGCCAAAGCCCGCGACCGGCAGCAGAGCCAATAGCGGCCTTCAGCCCAGACGCCCTGCCTCAAAAGCTACAAGGCGCCCGCAATGGAGCGCCTTGTAGCTCGTTCACCATCAATAATGGTGGTGGTGGTGGTGATGGTGGTGATGATGATGGTGCCGGAAGTGCCGGCGGAATGGACGAATGATGACGTGGTGATGATGATGGTGATGGTGGCGATAGAGCACCTGCGCCACCTGCATTTCATTGCCGGCTTCCTCGGTCTTCTGCGCCGTCTGCACCTCATCCGCCTTGAGGGCCGCTACCGCGTTCGGCACCGGATTGAGCAGATCCCGATAGCTCGTCGGCTCGGTCGCCTGCGTCTGCGCTGGCGCCGCGGCCTGAGCGGCGGTGACGGTCGTCAGGGCGGCAGCTGCACCGAGAAGACCCGCGATTCTCTTGTCCATGTGTCCTCCAAAAGGCTTGGACGTTCCAAATCTCCCCAGCGGACAATCGTCGGCAACCGGCAATGTTCCAGCGCCCGAAACTGAAATCGGCGTCAGAAATCGGCTTTTTGCGCCCAGCGCAGGCCCTAACGGCGCTCGATTGCGCGTTTTAGGCCGCCACGCTTGGACGGGCGGAAACGGCCTTGTGCCAGCGCCGCACGTTGGCGAGGTCTTCCGGCACCGCGAGCTTGGACACCCGCATGAAATCGACCGCGACCAGCGCGGTGATGTCGGCAACGCTGTAGTCCGGCCCGGCGACAAACGGGCGGTCCTGCAGTTCGCCGTCAAGAAAGCGCAGGAAGTCGAAAACCCGTGGCTTGTTGGCCTCGCCCCAGTCCGCCACCTGCGGGTCGACCATGATCTTCATCGCCGGATGCAGATGCTGGAAGACAGTGGCGACCGGCAGGAACAGGTGAAACTCGACGCGGCGATTCCACATCTCGACCAGGGCCGAGCCAAGCGCGCCGCGGCCGAACAGCGCCGGCTCAGGCTGCAGCGCCTCGAAATAGCGACAGATGGCGATCGATTCGGCGATGACCGTGCCGTCGTCGAGCACCAAAGCGGGCACCCGCTGCATGGGATTGATGGCCGTGTAGGCGTCCGAGCGCTGCTGCAATTGACCGAGATCGACCTGCTCGGTGGGCACCGAAATGCCCTTCTCGGCCAGAAAAATGCGCACCCGCCGCGGATTGGGAGCGCGGCCGCCATCGTAAAGCTTCATCGCATCTCGCCCCGTTATGGCCTTGAGCGGCCAAGCCTATCGTGGCGGCACCGCGTCGGCCAGCCGTGTTTGCGCGCGTATGGGCGAGCGCCGCCGCCGCAAGATGAACAAATCCTTGCCGCGGCGGGCGCTGACCGTCGCGTTAAGCCAGGTCTTAAGGAATTTGCGCGATTTTGCCGTGACTTCCGCCAGGCTTGAGCGCAATGACCCCGACGATCAGCGACCCGCGCGATTCGGCGACGCCGGCTGCCCCTTCGCCGGTGCAGCGCCGCCTTGCTTTTGCGCATGTGCGCGACGCGCGCGATCGGCTGACTTCGACCAGCGGCACCCGGCCGGTGTTCGATTACGAGCTGTTGCGCCAATTCGCGCAGAACCGTCTATCGGCCTCGCCGGTCATTCTGCTCCTGATCATCACCATCGGCTTTCTCTCGGGCCTGTGGACCGGGGCGCTGATCTGCGGCGTGTGGACCGCCGGCGCGCTTCTCATTCATCTCGTCATCACCCGGGCCTGCCGGCAATTTCTTGCCGAAACGCCGGGCACGGCCAACCTGCGCGTTTGGCGCATGCGGTTTTTTTTGCTCGACCTGTTCTTCGGCATGGCCTGGACCTTCATCCTGATCAACCCGATCGGCGTCGACGAGCAGGCCGGCGTGTTCATGCTGTTCGTCATGCTGCTCGTGGTGGCGATCTCGAGCATGCTGGCGTCGAGCCTGCCGATCGCGGTGTTTGCGTTGACGCTGCCGGTCACCATCGCGATCGCGCTCGATTTCGGGCTCAAGCAGACCCTGCACGATTACATCCTCGCCGTGATGGCGCTCGCCGCCGAGGGTTATTTCGCGCTGCTCGCCTTCCGGCTTTATTCGACGACGCTGGCGACGCTCGAGGCCCGGGCCGAAAAGGAATCGCTGATCGGCGAGCTCGAGCAGTCGAAATCGATCTCCGACGAGGCGCGCCGCCGCGCCGAGGCGGCCAACATCGCCAAGTCGCGGTTTCTGGCGCAAATGAGCCACGAGCTGCGCACGCCGCTCAACGCCATCCTCGGCTTCTCGGAAGTCATGAAGGCGGAAATTTTCGGCCCGCATGCGGTGCCGATGTACAAGGAATATGCCGCCGACATCCATAATTCCGGCGTGCATCTGCTCAACCTGATCAACGAGATTCTCGACCTGTCGCGCATCGAGGCCGGCCGCTACGAGCTCAACGAGGAAGCGGTATCGCTCGCCCGCGTGGTCGAGGATTGCCATCACCTGTTGAAGCTGCGCGCCGGCAATCGCGGCATCACCATCCACGAGATGTTCGAGCCGGACATGCCGCGGCTGTGGGCCGACGAGCGCGCGGTGCGCCAGATCTGCCTCAACCTTCTCTCCAATGCCATCAAGTTTACCCCGCAAGGCGGCGAAATCTGGCTCAAGGTCGGCTGGACCGCTTCGGGCGGACAATACATGAGCGTCAAGGATACCGGGTCCGGCATTGCCGAGGAGGAAATCCCCATCGTGCTCGCCTCGTTCGGCCAGGGCTCGAATTCGATCAAGTCCGCCGAACAGGGCGCCGGCCTGGGCCTGCCGATCGCCAAGAACCTGATCGACCTGCACGGCGGCACGTTCTCGCTGAAATCGAAGCTGCGCATCGGCACCGAGGTGGTCGTCACCTTCCCGCCCGAGCGCGTCATGTCGGCCATGGCGCCGATGCCGCACGGCGCGCCGCCGCTGCAGCCGCGCGCCAACATGTCATCCTCCGATGACGTCGCCGGCCGGCCGCGGCGCGCCATGACCGGAACGGCATAATCCCGCCGGTTCCGACTTTTCCTCCGCGTGCATGCCGTTTATGGTGCCGCGACTGCGAACGATTTGCGCGACGGCGCAGGCTCATGCGCGGCGGCGCGGCTGACAAGGAACAGATCCGTGCGTCAATTGCTGTCGCTGCTCGCGCTCGTAGGCTTGGCGGTCGCCATCCTGATCGCGCTGGCCCACAGCGACGGCGGCACCATCGGCCCGCTGTCGAACCGGGATGTTTCCTCGCTGAGCTATAAGCTCGCGCTCTTGGTGTTCGTCGCCGGCACGGTGCTGATGCTGTTCCGCGAGCGCTTCACGCAGGCGGTGACCGCGGCGCTGCTCTGGGTCGTGGTCGGGCTGGTCCTGGTGGCCGGCTACTCGTACCGCTTCGAGCTGCATCAGATCGCCGACCGCATCCTTGCCGAGCTCATTCCGGGCCGTGTCGTGTCGCAGGGACGCACCGTCGCGGTCGCCCGCACCAACGGCGGCGATTTTGCCGTCAACGCCCAGATCAACGGCGCCCGCATCGCCATGGTGCTCGACACCGGGGCGAGCTCGGTGGTGCTCACGCGCGAGGACGCCCGCGCCGCCGGCCTGCCGCTCGAAGTGCTGGAATACACCGTCAACATCGACACCGCGAACGGCCGCACCCGCGCCGCGCCGGTGCGGCTCGATCGGATCGCCGTCGGCAGCCTGGTGGAGCGTTCGATCGATGCGCTGGTCGCGCAGCCCGGGCAACTGAAGACCAGCCTGCTCGGCATGAGCTTTTTGAACCGGCTGCAAAGCTGGGAAGTGCGCGGCGACCACCTGGTGCTGCACGGCTATCCGTGAGGGCCACCTTCTGACTGTCATTCAATCAAACCAAGCTCAGCAAAAACCGCAGCGACACCAGCAGCAGAAAAATACTGAACGCAATTTCGAGATTGCGCCGCGACAGCTGATGTGCGAGTCGCGCCCCGTAAGGCGCGGAAAAGCTTGACACCGGCGCCATGACCACGAGCCCGATCAGCGAGACGAAGCCGAGCGAGAATGGCGGCAGCAGCGCCTGGTGCGGCAGGCCGGCCAGGATGTAGCCCAGCGTGCCGACGATGGTGATGGGGACGCCCAAACCGGACGATGTCGCCACGGCCTGGTGGATCGACTTGCCGTAAAGCGTGAGCACGATATTGGACAGCGATCCGCCGCTCACGCCCATCAGCGCACCGCACAGCCCGATGCCAAAACCGTAGCCGGTCATCGGCAACACGCCCGGCAGTTCGTCGCCGAGATTCCAGCGGTCGCCGGCGAACAGAAATTTCGCTGCGATGAAGGCGGCGATCACCACGAAAGCGATCTTGAACACGACGGCCGGCGCGAAGGCGGCAATCGCGGCGCCGCAGGCCACCCCCACGACCGCCGGCAACGCCCACAGCCGAATCACCTGCGGGAGCACGAGCCCCTTGGCGCGGTGCGTCAGATAGGAGCGGATCGCGGTCGGCACGATGATGGCAAGCGAGGTGCCGACGCAAAGCTGCATGCGCACCTCTTCGGGCACGCCGAGCACCCGGAATACTTCGTAAAGCACCGGCACGATGACAGCGCCGCCGCCGATGCCGAACAAGCCGGCAAGCAGCCCGGTTATCACGCCGGCAACGACAATCGCGGCGGCAAGCCAAGCGATTTCGCTCAAGCCGACGCCGAAAATCATATGGTTGTGCTCCCGTAGGCCTGTCCTGCTGGCGGGGCGCGCCGGCACAACACACAATGCACAACCACCGAGCGCGAGGAATCGCGCCAGCACATTGCTGCAATGATGTCAGGGATGAGCGCGGTTTGCGAACAAAGGTGAGCGGCTGCGCTAGGCCGCGATGGACGTGTCGTGGCGGCCACTGACCGCGCCGTCGTCGCGCACCAGCGACAGCGCCTCGGCCAGAAGCGCCGCACCGGCGTCGGGCCGCCCGGCCGCACCGGCGAGCGCGCGGCGGAAGGCGCGCGCGCCAGGCACAGCGCGGAACAGGCCGTGCAGATGCCGGGTGATGGCGTGCAGCCGCGTGCCTTCCTCAAGCTCACGCGCGATATACGGGATCAGCGCCAGCGCCGCCGCTTTGGCCGACGCGAACGGCGGCGCTTCGCCGAATACCAGCGCATCGACCTCGAGCAGCCGCCACGGCTCCTGATAGGCGGCGCGGCCCATCATCACGCCGTCGACGTGCGCAAGGTGCGAGCGCGCCTGCGCGACGCTGCCGACGCCGCCGTTGAGCACGATGGGCAGCCGCGGATGCGCGACTTTCAGCCGATAGACGCGATCGTAATCGAGCGGCGGCACCTCGCGGTTTTGTTTCGGCGACAGGCCTTGCAGCCACGCCTTGCGCGCGTGCACCACCAGGGCATCGACGCCGGCGGCTTCGACCGCGGCGGCAAAATTTTCGAGCGCCGCTTCGGGATCCTGCTCGTCGATGCCGATGCGGCACTTCACGGTGACCGGCACCGCAACGGCCGCCTTCATCGCCGCGACGCACGCGCCGACCAGCGCCGGCTCGGCCATCAAACAGGCGCCGAAACGGCCGTCCTGCACGCGGTCGGAGGGGCAGCCGGCATTGAGGTTGATCTCGTCAAACCCGAGGTCGGCGCCGATGCGCGCGCAGGCCGCCAACGCCCGCGGCTCGCAGCCGCCAAGCTGCAGCGCCAGCGGATGCTCGGCCGCATGGTAACGCAACAGCCGCGCCCGATCGCCATGCAGCACCGCGCCGGTCGTCAGCATCTCGGTGTAGAGCAGCGCGCGCCGCGTCAGCAGGCGATGGAAGAACCGGCAGTGCCGGTCCGTCCATTCCATCATGGGTGCAACGGAAAAGGTGCGATCGAGACGAATGAGTCTGCCTTTTGCTTAAAGTAGCTCGCTAGGGAAGCCCTTAGCGTCACGGCGCGGTTGCCGCAAGTCAGCGGCTCATCAGGTCGGAAGCTGTTGGATGCGGTTTAAGTTCCCGGAGCTGAAAATCTGAGCGGCTGATTTCACTCGCCGGCAACCTCGAACTCAGCTTGCGCTTGCGGCTGCCGCCTCCGCGCACAAGATCATACGCATGCGAATGACATCGATCCTCGCGCTCGCAGCGCTCACGATAGCTGTCATGGCGTCGGCCAAGGCGGACCCGATTGCGACCTGCGCGGTGCCCCCGGTGCCGCCGGTCGCCTGCAGCAGCCAAGATGCCCACTGCATCTGCGATGCCGCCGGCAATTGCCGCTGGGTTTACGATTGCACGCAGCGCCAATAGGCGCGCACCTTCACTGCGGCTGCGTGGGCGGCGGCAGCACGCTGAGATCGAGCGTGGTGCGCGTCGGTCTGGCATTGCGCTTGAGCTTCACGGTGGTTCGGCCCCAGTCGCTGCAGTCGAGCGTTGAGTATTTGATCCATTGCCGCAGCGCACGATTGCGGCGCAGCGCGCGCCGGATCGACAGGCCGAAATAGCCGGTATTGGTTCTGTAAAATCCCCGAGACATGTTGCGCTTGCCGCGCGCGCGGCCATGGCCGTGGATGAAGCGAATCCGCGGCGCCCCCATCTGCCAGGCTTGCTCCAGGATAGTGGCGAGCGGCGCGCCTCTGATGTCGCGCGGATGATAGCCGTGCAGATCGATCTGCACGCCTGCGAACGTCGCGCCGTTCGGCGCCGCGGCGGTATTCGAGAGTTGCTGTTGTCCCATGAGCGATCCGATTGCCGCGCGGCGAATCGACGGCGCCGCGAATCTTCGCTCATATTACGAACCCTGGCGGGGCAAGGCCACGTGACTGTGGGTAAGCGGCCTGCGCTGGGGCGGCGCCGCCGCTCAATGCGACATCAGCGTCGGCACCGCCATGGTGCCCAAAATGCTGCGGGTGACGCCGCCGAGCACGAACTCGCGCAGCCGCGAATGGCCGTAACCGCCCATGACGATGAAGTCGGCGCCGCAATCGGCGGCGTGCGACAACAGCGCGTCGGCGGTGTCGATGTCGCCGCGCGGGATACGCGTGACCTGCACGTTGAGGCCGTGCCGGGCGAGATGCAGGCCCATGTCGGCGCCTTGCAGCCCGTCATGCTTACCGCGTTCGCTGGTGACGGTGACGACTTCGACGTTGTTGGCCCGCTCCAGCAGCGGCATGGCGTCGGCGATGGCGCGCGTCGCCGCCCGGCTGCCGTCCCAGCACACCATGACGCGGTCGAGCCGAAACGGCGCCCGCTGCATATGCGGCACCAGGATGATCGGCCGGCCCGAGGCGAACAGCGCGCTCTCGGCAATCACCGCCTCGACGGCATGCACGTCGGGCTCGGCCTGGCCGACGATGGCGAGATCGAACCGCCGCGCGATCTGGCCGAACTGGGCGGCGGCGCTGGCAAAGTCGACGCGCAGCAGGCGCGGCTCACAGGCGACGCCCGCGCTCGCGCCGGCCGCGGTAAAGCGGCCGATCGCCGCCTCGGCGGCGTCTTCGTTGGCGCGCTGCTGGGCTTCGATGGTCTCGATGGGCAGGTAGCCCATGCTGGCGCCTGGAATGTTGGGGATGAAAGCGATGGCGATGCCGGTCACATGGGCATTGAGTGCGTCGGCCACCGAAATCGCATAATCGCCCGCGGCCTTGCTGCCGTTGCGGACACTGAGATTGACGACGATGTCCTTGAACATGGCGGCCCTCTCGATCGCAGCCGAGAGTGCCATGCCGGGTGCGGCCGGGCGTTGAGCTAGATCAAAGGGCCCGAGGGCGCTTGCCGAAGCTCATGGGTCCGTCAGCGGCGCGCCGCCTGCAAGGCGCGCTCGGCCCGTGCCGCCGGATCGGAATCGTCGGGGACGAGCGTGGCAAAATCGCCGCGCAGCGCCTTGAGCGCGGTGCGCTCGTGTTCGATTTCTTGCGCGGTCCTGATGCCGAAACGGCGGAGGATCGGGATCGGCGGGCACCAGCCCTGCACGGCATGCTGAAACAGAAAGGCGGTCACCAGCGCCGGCAGCGCCAGCCATTTCCTGTCGATCGTGGCGCCGAGCGCCAGGCCGCCGAACGCCAGCGCCGACGCGTTGGTCTCCAACACACGTTCGATGTCCCACTCCTCGTCGAGCTCCTCGAGGCGCTGCTCGATGCCGGCCGGATTGGCGGCCAGAGCGCGGATCCGAACCTCGGTCTGCTGGCGGATGCGGCGATTGATCTCTTCGGCGGTGTTGACGGCGACTCGGTTGGCGGTGGTGGTCGACATGGCGGTTTTCCTCGGCGGATGTCCTTGCGCGACGAACTTGATTGCCGCTTCGACAACGCGTCCGGGCGCCCATTGTTCTGGCGCATCGCTGGCGTGCAGTGCCGGGCAGGATGTCTCGCGCGGCAGCCATGCAGGTGCGAACAGGCTTGATCCAGATCAAACCGCCGCGCCAGCCCGCACCGCATTTTGCCGGACACGCTGCGTTGCCTTGGCAGTGCGTCGCGCGCGCCACATCGGAGAGACAGTCGCCATGCTGAGACAAGAACAGAACGAGCTATTGACCCGGACCGGGCCCGGCACGCCGATGGGCCAGCTGTTTCGCTGCTACTGGACGCCGGTCCTGCTCGCCGACGAGCTGCCCGAAAACGATTGCCCGCCGGTGCGCGTCAAAGTGCTGTCGGAGCGGCTCGTTGCGTTTCGCGACAGCAAGGGTCGGCTTGGCCTGATCGACGAGTTCTGTCCGCACCGCGGCGCGTCGCTGTGGTTCGGCCGCAACGAGGAATGCGGGCTGCGCTGCCCCTATCACGGCTGGAAATTCGACGTGACCGGCCAATGCCTCGAAGTGCCGTCGGAGCCCGAGGAAAGCGGTTTTGCCCGCAAGATCAAGCTGCAATCGTATCCGCTGGTCGAGCGCGGCGGCGTGCTGTGGACCTATATGGGACCGCCGGAGCGCAAGCCGCCGCTGCCGGAGTGGGAATTCGCGCAGGTGCCGGGCCCGCAGCGCTACGTGTCGAAGCGGCTACAGGAGTGCAACTGGCTGCAGGCCATGGAAGGCGGCATCGATTCCAGCCACGTCTCGTTCCTGCACCGCGGCAACATCAATTCCGATCCGCTGTTCAAGGGCGCCAAGGGCAACCAGTACAATCTGCAGGACGCGCGGCCGGTGTTCGAAGTGGTGGAAAGCGCCGGCGGGCTCTACATCGGCGCCCGGCGCAACGCCGAGGACGGCAACTACTATTGGCGCATCACCCAATACGTGCTGCCGTCCTTCACCATGATCGCGCCGCGCGGCGGCTACACGGTGCACGGCCACTTCTGGATCCCGATCGACGACGAGAATTGCTGGGCCTGGAGCTACGATTATCATCCGACCCGCGCCATCACCGACGCCGAACGCAAGGCGATGGCCGACGGCAAGGGCGTGCACTGCAAGGTGCATCCCGGCAGCTACCGGCCGGTCGCCAACAAGGACAACGATTATCTGATGGACCGCGCCGCGCAGCGACGCGGCGACAGCTACAGCGGCATCGACGGCATCGCCATCCAGGACGGCTCGCTGCAGGAGAGCATGGGGCCGATCGTCGACCGCACCAAGGAGAATTTGGTCTCGACCGACAACGGCATCATCATGGCGCGGCATCGTCTGATGCGCGCCGCCAAGGCGTTGACCGAGAAAGGCGTGCTTCCGCCCGGGGTCGACGTCGCCCACCAAAACGTGCGTTCGGCCTCGGTGATTCTGCCGCCCGATCAGCCGTTCAAGGATGCCGCCAAGGAAGTTTTACGCGTGCATGCCGGCGTGGCGCCGGCGACGGTGTGAAGGCGACGGTATCTGGCCGCGGCACCTTTCGTCATGGCCGGGCTTGACCCGGCCATCCACGTCTTGTGCTCCGCCTGAAGACGTGGATGCCCGGCACGAGGCCGGGCATGACAGATGAAAATTTGCTTTAGGCGTCCCGCTCCTCGACCAAGTTGAGCATGTCGCGCGTGCGCGTCACCCCGCTCGGCCAGGCCTGGTCGAAATCGGCGATCAGCTCCTTGAAGCTCGGCCCCTCGAGCGCCGCATCGAGCCGCGCCATGTCGGCGAATCGATACACCGCATAATGCACGCCGGCCTCCGCCGCACTCCAGAACCGCCACGCCTTCTCGGCCTTGAACGCGGCCAGCGCCATCGGCAGGTGATGGCTCGCATACCAATGATCGAATTTTTGCCGCAGCGGCTCCTCGACCACGGCGCGCACCATGAAATAGGCGTGGGGCATGCTGGCTTCTCCGCAGATTTACCGCGCGACAGCGAAGCGCAGCGGCCGATCGCAAGGGGCGAGAGTTCCGGTCCGGCTCGCCTCTTTTTCAGTCCTTCGGCAATTTCGCAATCAGCGTCTGGATTGAATCCGGCACGAGCCGCTCGGAGAAGCCGGCGGCGAATGCCCAGACCAGCGCCTTACCGTAGTCCGGTGCCGCCTTGGGGCCGAAATCTCGCAACATGGTGAGCACGGAGTCGCACGCCTGCGCCTTGCACACCATCTGCGGAAATATGCCGCCATCGCCGACCAGGCCGGCAATGAAGATCACGTAGATCACCACAGAAGCGATAGCGCCGACGATCGGCGGAACGAGCGAGTACATGAGCAGATAACGTCCGCCGAGCTTCGATACGGTCGGCGAGATGAGCGCGATCGAGGCTTGATCGACGTTGTACAGCCGCGTGAGCGCACTGAAGAACGCTCCCAGCACACCGGCGAGCGTCACGAGGCCCAGGATCGGCGGATCCAATCGCGTCAAGTAAATCGCGAGCAGACCGAGTCCGAGAATGACGATCAGGCAGATCGCGCCGAAAAACTGATATTCGAGCATCAACCGATAGGCCGTCAAAAGCTCCGGCTGCAATTCGATGGCGGTTGCAGCGGACGTGCCGGCCTGCGCCGCGTTCGGCGATACGTCCTTGATCGTCTGCTCCGACATCACAGCCCCTCTGCTCCCCACGGAAAGAAAATATAGCAGCTTCCGGACAAGATCACTCCCCTCTGATCCCCGCCGCCCGGATGATCGGCCACCATTTGTCGAGCTCGGTCTTGTGGAAGGCGGCAAGCCCTTCGGGCGTCTGCTGCTCGCGCGAGGCTACGTCGAGGCCGAGCGTGGCAAACCGTTCGCGCACCTTCTGGTCGGCCAGGGCCGCCACCATGGCGGCGTTGAGCTTGGCGACGGTTGCCGGCGGCGTACCCTTGGGCGCGAACAGGCCGAACCAGCCGGAGATATAAAGGCCGGCGACGCCGGACTCGTCGGCCGAGGCAATGTCGGGCATCGACGACGAACGCTGCGGCGACAGCTCGGCCAGCGCCTTGATGGTGCCGGCGCGCACCTGCGGCAGCGCCACGGCGCCCTGCACCAGCAACAGGTCGACCTGCCCGGAGATCAAATCGGTCATCGCCGGGCCGGCGCCGCGATAGGGAATGAACAGCACTTTGCTGTCGGTCAGCTTCTCCAACAGGAGGCCGCCGACCTGCGCCGACGCATTCTGGTTGACGAACTTTGCGTCGCCCGGATGCGCTTTCATCCAGGCGGCGAGCGTCTTGAGGTCGTCCGCAGGCAGCGTCTTTTTCGCCACCAGCAGCATCGGATTAAGCGAAACCAGCCCGATCGGCGCGAAATCGCGCTGCAGGTCGTAATTGAGATTGTAGATGATGCTGCCGACGTGGGTGTCCCACTGGCCGATATCGATGGTGTAGCCGTCCGGCGCGGCGCGCGCGAGGCGGCCGACCCCGAGCGAGCCGCCGGCGCCGCCGACATTCTCCACGATCACCGCCCGGCCGAGCGCGGCGCCCATCTTCTCGGCCAGGATGCGGCCCGCCACGTCGGTCGAGCCGCCCGGCGGGAACGGCACGATCAGCGTGATGGTGCGCGACGGAAAGCTTTGCGCCAGCGCCGGCGTGACCGCGGCCGACAAAGCCAGTGCGATGATCGCGACCCAAGCGCGCATGGTTCTCTCTCCTTCGAGATTCAGGGCCGCAAGCGACCTGATCGTTGCCTCAAATATTGTGCTTCCGGCCCGGTCAGCTCCACGGTCTTGCCATGCAGCATAGCCAAAGCGGCCGGTTCGAAGTACGAGACCTTGTCTATCCCTCGCCGTCCTGCAAACATGACGCGCGGAGCGCATCCTCCCGATCCAATTCTTCTTGAATTTTCTCAACCAGCTCACTTGTCACGACGGCGCCGCGCGAGCGCAACACATACCAGCCATTCTTGAACACGAGTCGACGTGATGCTGCCTGCACTTTGGGGAAGCGGCTGTCATTCGTTCGAAACGGTTTGACCATAGGGCCAATCTAACAGGTGCAGGACACAATCCAAGCGACAACTGCTGACTTTAACCCGCTCACGACCGACGGGCCTCCCCGCCATCCGACGGGGTGTCCCCCGCAGCAGCCCTTCGCGCGGGGAGCAGACTTATCGAACCGAGAATGTGAGAACGACGCGTGGGCACGGCGCTCCGCGCCTTTATGATTATGTTTGCTTTACAGGTCGGCAAGCGCGCATGAACTCAGCGCCCAACTTCGTGAAGTGGAGGCTCCTAATCTCGATTTCTCTAATTTGGCCGGAATCATCTAGCCTTTGGCGTCCGCTGCTATGAAAGGCGACAATATTTAGCGCACACAAAACATCAAGGGTTGGCGCCGCTTGCGTCAGAATTGCGGATGAGGGCCAAATGATACCACCCTTTGGAGTCGAAATCGTCATTCGCGCCGGGATTCCTTGTTCCTCGGCCCATTTCAAAAACTGCGTCACTCGTTCATTGAAATGATAATCCTTGTCTTCGGTCGTCGTAATACCTCCTTTTGCCTCGCCATCGTCGAGGTACAGGTGGGACTGTAGCGTAACCGGCAACATCATCGGAACAACATCGGCTAGGTTGAAATGGGGGTCACAAAGTTCGTGGAAAGATCCCCTGTGTATAGCGGTCCAAAGCTTTTCAAGAACATTCGCTTCTTCTGGTCCAATTTGCTTCATCAACTCGACGAGATAAGGCCGGGTTGAGCCCCCCTTTGCGCCCGAAGTAAGCAGGTCCGCCCACCATCCAATGAGCGGTGAATCGGGAGTCTCTAAGGACGCAGCTTCGAGAGCAGGAACTAAAAATCTTGAGACCAAGGGCTGCTTGACCTCACCTGGCCTGAATCGCGTGAGAATCTCTCCAGCCAATGCATCGAGCGCCGCCTCCTGCTGAATACGCAACAACCCGCGTTTGTGTCGAAGCACATCTCCTTTAAGACCCGCCCACTCCGTAATGGGAGAGATCAAATCCAACCAACGGCCTGCCTTTGAGCGAATCACATCAGGCGGAACAACTTCGGTAATGATTCTTTTTCGTTCAACGCTGGCCTTAGCAATCGCCTCCACCGTCGCCTTTCCCTTAAGTCGCAATAAATGTTTCCCGGATCGCGCCCTTTTCATGCCTACACCGGCAAATTATCGTGCTTGCGCCCCGGCAGCTCCACAGTCTTGCCGCGCAGCATCGCCAGCGCGCGGGCGATCCGCGGCCGCGTCGCGTGTGGCATGATCACGTCGTCGATATAGCCGCGCTCGGCGGCGATGAACGGCGAGAGGAAGCGCTCCTCGTATTCGCGGGTGCGCGCCGCGATCTTGTCCGGATCGCCGAGATCGGCGCGGAAGATGATCTCGACCGCGCCCTTGGCGCCCATCACCGCGATCTGCGCAGTCGGCCAGGCGTAATTGATGTCGCCGCCGATGTGCTTTGACGCCATCACGTCATAGGCGCCGCCGAACGCCTTGCGGGTGATCACGGTGACCAGCGGCACCGTCGCCTGCGAATAGGCGAACAACAATTTGGCGCCGTGCTTGATCAGGCCGCCGTATTCCTGGGCGGTGCCGGGCAAAAAACCGGGGACGTCGACGAAGGTGACGATCGGGATATTGAAGGCGTCGCAGAAGCGCACGAAGCGCGCCGCCTTGCGGCTGGCGTCACTATCGAGCACGCCGGCCAAGACCATCGGCTGGTTGGCGACGAAGCCGACCGTACGGCCCTCGATACGGCCGAAGCCGATGACGATGTTGCGGGCGAACGCCTCCGACAGTTCGAAGAAATCGCCCTCGTCGACGACTTTGAGGATCAGCTCCTTGATGTCGTAGGGCTTGTTGGGATTGTCCGGCACCAGGGTGTCGAGCGAAGCCTCCTCGCGCTCGGCCTTGTCGAGCGACGGCCAGGCCGGCACGCCGGCCGCATTGTTGGCCGGCAGAAAGTCGATCAGCCGGCGCATCTGCAGAAGGCATTCGACGTCGTTGTCGTAGGCGCCGTCGGCGATCGACGATTTCTGCGCGTGCACCGACGCGCCGCCGAGCTCTTCGGCGGTGACGATCTCGTTGGTCACCGTCTTGACCACGTCGGGGCCGGTGACGAACATGTAGCTGGTGTCGCGCACCATGAAGATGAAGTCGGTCATCGCCGGCGAATAGACGTCGCCGCCGGCGCACGGCCCCATGATCACCGAAATCTGCGGGATGACGCCGGAGGCGATGACGTTGCGCTTGAACACCTCGCCGTAGCCGCCGAGCGCGGCGACGCCCTCCTGGATGCGGGCGCCGCCGGCGTCGAACAGGCCGACGATCGGCGCCCGCGCCCGCATCGCCAGATCCTGGATCTTGACGATTTTTTGGGCGTGCGTCTCCGACAGCGAGCCGCCGAACACGGTAAAATCCTTGGCGAACACGAACACGGTGCGGCCGTTGACCGTGCCGTAGCCGGTGACGACGCCGTCGCCGGCGATCTTCTGCTTCTCCATGCCGAAGTCGCCGGAACGGTGCTCGACGAACATGTCGAGCTCCTCGAACGACGACCGGTCCATCAGCAGTTCGACGCGCTCGCGCGCGGTGAGCTTGCCGCGCTTGTGCTGCGCCTCGATGCGCGCCTTGCCGCCGCCGGCCCGCGCCGCCGCCCGCCGCGCCTCGAGCTTGTCGATGATGTGTTTCATATCAGGGCCAGGAATCAGTAATCGGTAATCAGGAACGAGGAATAGCAAGGGACGCGGCGAGCGTCACGACGCACCTTCCCCTCCCCCTTGTGGGGAGGGGTTAGGGGGTGGGGGTGATGAGGCGGCTCACCAAGGAGGACGCCCTCTGCGGCCGTCTACGCTTGAGATTCGCCTCACGACCCCCACCCTACCCTGCCCACAAGGGGGAGGGTTTAACCGGCCTCACCGCCCGCGACTTGTTTGATCGCCGCGACGATGTTGGCGTAGCCGGTGCAGCGGCAGAGGTGGCCGGACAGAACCTCGCGGATTTCGGCTTCGCTCGGCTGCGGGTTGCGGGCGAGAAAATCGGTGAACGACATCAAAATGCCCGGCGTGCAGAAGCCGCATTGCAGCGCGTGATGATCGCGGAACGCCGTCTGCAGCGGGTTGAGCGCGCCGCCGGGCGCGGCGAGCGATTCGACCGTGCGCACCTCGCGGCCTTCGGCCTGCACGGCGAGCGTCAGGCACGAACGCACCGCCACGCCGTCGATCAGCACCGTGCACGAACCGCACACGCCGTGCTCGCAGCCGACATGGGTGCCGGTGGCGCCGAGGCCGTGGCGCAGGAAATCGGACAGCAGCATGCGCGGCTCCGCCTCGGCCGCAAGTTTCTTGCCGTTGAGCGTGAGCGCGACGCGCCGCCGTTCTTCGCGCTTTATCCGAAGCATGATTGTGCCTCCGCCATGACTTCGGGGATGAGCTTTCGGCACATATCCCGGCGCATCGCCGCCGAGGCGTGCAGATCGTCAAGACCTTCGAAATGGTCGAGCCATTCGCGAAACCAATCGTCCGGACGTTGCCGCAGCACGTCGGCGCCAACGGGCTTGACCACCGGCCGGCCGATCAATCCGCCGACGCCGACACGCGCCCATTCGCCCATGAACAGGCCGGCAACCGCGACGATGGCGAAATCGCCATGCCGCCGCGCCACTTCGCGGAAGCCGGCGCCCCACCCCGGAAGCGTAGGAAAGCGCACCGCGGTGATCAGCTCGTCGGGTTCGCGGTCGGTGGCGAGCATGCCCTTCTGAAACTGCGCAACGCTCAACACCCGTTCGCCGCGCGCCTTGGAACGCAGCACCACGTCGCCGCCGTACACCGCCAACGCCAGCGGCAGCTCCGCGCTCGGATCGGCGTGCGCGATCGAGCCGCAGACGGTGCCCTTGTTGCGTGTCTGAAAATGGCCGACGAACGGCAGTGCCGCCGCAACGAGCGGCAGCCTCTGCGCCAGCGGCGGCCAGGCCAGGAGCGTATTCTGCGTCACCGCGGCGCCGATCTCGACTGCCGGCCCATCGCGGATTTCGCCGAGCGCGGCGATGCACGAAATATCGATCAGCACCGCCGAATCGACGAGCCGCAGGTTGAGCATCGGAACAAGCGACTGGCCGCCGGCCAGGATGCGCGCGTCGTCGCCGTACTCGGCGAGCAGCGCCAAAACTTCCTCGACCGTATCCGGCCGCACGTAATCGAACGGCCGCGGCTTCATCGCTGGCCCGCTTCCGCCGTGCGTTCGAGCAGCGCGTGAATGCGCCGCGGCGTCGCCGGCAGCGCCACGTCGGCGACGCCGAGCGCATCGGCGATCGCGTTGGCGATGCAGACCGGCGTCGACATGCAATTGCCTTCGGCAAGGCCCTTGGCGCCGAGCGGGGTGAGCGGCGACGGCGATTCGTAATGCAGAATTTCGAGCTCGGGAATTTCGCTCACCGTCGGCACCAAATAATCGGCGAAGGTGCCGGTCAGGAACGCGCCCTCCTCGTTGTAGGAAAACTCCTCATACAAAGCCGCCGCGACGCCTTGGGCGAACGAGCCGCGGATCTGGCCGTCGGCGATGGTCCCGTCGAGAATACGGCCGGCATCGTGCATCGACACGTAGCGGTCGACCCGCACCTGATAGCTGACCGGATCGATCTCGACGCCGCACATGTCGAACACAAAACCGTAGGTCAGCGAGGTGTTGATGCGGTCGTCGCTCGTCGGTGGTTCGAGTTCTTGCGGGGTCCACACCCCGGTTTCGCTGAGCGCCGGCGCCATGCTCTCCGGCAGCAGCACCGGCGACCAGTGCGAGGTGGCGGCGACGCGGCCGAACGGCAGCGCGTTGTCTGGATTGGAGCGGCTGCGGATCTTGCCGCCGGCCAGCTCGACATCGTCGGGCAGCACGTTGAGCTGCTTGGCGGCGATGGCTTTCAGCTTGTCGCGCATCTGCACCGCCGCCATGTGCGCGGCGACCGCGGTGCCGGAGGCAAACCGGCTGGAATAGGTGCCGGCCGCAATCGACCATTGGTCCTTTGCCGTGTCCAATTCAAGGATCACCTCGACGTCGTCGGGCCGAAGGCCAAGCTCCTTGGCGACGATCTGCGCCAGCACCGTCTCGTGGCTCTGACCCTGCACGGTGACGTCGGCGGTGACGGTGACGGCGCCGAGCGGGTCGATGTTGACGGTCGCCATCGACACCGCGCCACTCTTCGGCCCGGCCTTTTCTCGCGCTTCTTTGCTCATCAAGGTCGAGAGATAGCCCATGTTCGACATCGCCGGCTCGACGATCGCCGCCAAGCCGATGCCGTAGATGCGGCCCTGCGCGCGCGCCGCGTCGCGCCGGCGCTTGAGCTCCGCGAGCCGGCCTGCGCCGGCCGCGATCTCCACCGCGCGCAAATAGTCGCCGGAATCGTAAAGCGCGCCGGCCGCGGTGCGGTACGGAAATTTTTGCGCCGGGACGAGATTGCGGCGGATCACGTCGAGCGGATCGAGTTTCAGCTCGACCGCAATGCGCTGCATCAGCCGCTCCAGCGCCAGATAAAGCTGCGGGCCGCCAAAACCGCGAATAAGGCTCGCCGGCATTTTGTTGGTCAGCACCACGCGGTTGGTCACGTCGACATGGGCGATGTCGTAAGCGCCGGTCACCGCGCCCTGCATGCGGTAGAGCGGCCCCGGCATCGGCGCGCGCAGGAACGCGCCGTAGTCTTCGAGCTGATCGAGGCGCAGCGCCAGCACGCGGCCGTCGCTGGTTACCGCCGCCTCGATCTGCGTCACCCGGTTCGGCCCCGAGCTCGCCGCGACCAGATGCTCGATGCGGTCCTCGACCCATTTCACCGGCCGCCCGGTTGTTTTCGCGGCCAGCGCCATGACAACGATGTAGGGAAATACCGAGAGTTTGATGCCGAAACTGCCACCGGAATCCGGCGGAATGCGCAGGCGCAGTTTCGGGCCCGCCACGCGCAGCGCCCGCGCCATGACCGGATGCATCGAGAACGGGCCCTGGAAATTCGCCGTGACGTCGTAGCTGTGCTCGGCGGCATTGTGCTGGGCGACGACGACGTAGCACTCGATCGGCGTGAACGACAGGCGCGGAAACACCGTGGTCATGGCGATGCGGCGATCGGCGCGGGCGAACGCCGCGGCGGTGTCGCCGTAGCGAAATTCGCGCACCGAGACTTCGTTGGTGCCGGCCTGCGGATGCAGGAGCGGCGCCGTTTTTTCGCACGCCGCGACCGGATCGATCACCGCCGGCAGCGCCGCGTATTCGACCTCGACCAATTCGGCGGCGTCCTCGGCGACATAGCGGCTCTCCGCCACCACCAGCGCCACCGGCTCGCCGACATAGCGCACGCGCTCGACCGCCAGCGACCATTGCTGCACCGGCGTCTTGACCGGCGCCAGAAACGGATCGGACAGTTTTCGAACGTCCTCCCCGGTCAGCACCGCCCACACGCCGTCGTGGGCCAGCGCGCCACCTGTGTCGATGCGCACGATCTCGGCATGGGCGTGCGGCGAGCGCACCACGTGGGCATACAGCGTGCCGACCGGCACCGGCAGATCGTCGGCATAGCGGCCGCGGCCGGAGAGGAGCGACGCATCCTCCTTGCGCCGGGTTACGTTCGCAGGACTTTTGTTATTCATCTCGCCATTCCGAGCTCGTCATTGCGAGGAGCGAAGCGACGAAGCAATCCAGGGTCGGTGCACCCCGCCCCTGGATTGCTTCGCTTCGCTCGCAATGACGGGCTCATAATCTCTGGCCCGGCTCGAGCCCGAACAGCGCTTGGCCGGCGGATTCGAAATTCGACATGTGGGCCTGGCCCTGCGCGGTGACGGTGTGCATGTCGCGGAAGCGGCGCTCGAACGGGCTGCCGTTGAAGATCGCGCTGCTCGCAGCCGCCGTATAGGCGAAGTCGACGGTACGGACCGACTGATCGAGCGCCCCGGTGATCGCGAGCCGTAAGCGCGCGCGCTGCTCGAGCGTGGCGCCGTCCTTGTTGGCCGCGTCCCAGATGTCCTCCAGCATGTCGCGCAGGAACGCGCGCGCGGCGTGCAGGCCGCCGGCAACTTTCGCCACCTCGGACTGAATCACCGGATTGTCGCGCAGGACGCCGCGGCCGACGCGGCCGGTCTTGCCGGCGGCGAGCGTCATGAACGCGTCGAGGCTGGCGCGCGCCAGGCCGAGCCCGACGCCGCAGAAGCCGATGCCGTAGAGCGTCAGCAGCGGAATATTGTAGAGCGGCCCGTCGTCGGTGCGGTCGGACGGCTGGTCGCGCCAGGTCGTGTAGGCATCCGGCACGAACAGATCTTTGACCTCGTATTGGTTGCTGCCGGTGCCGCGCAGCCCGATCGTGTGCCAGATGTCGGTCCACACCGCGCGCTCCTTGCGGAACAGCATGGTGCGCATTACCGGGGCGCCTTTGCCGTCGAGCCGCGGCGTGCCGTCGCGCTCGATCACCGCGCAGTGGCCGCCGATCCACGGACAATGGCCGCTGCCCGAAGCAAAGCGCCAGCGGCCGTTGACGATGTAGCCGCCGTCGCTGACTTTTGCCGTCGCGCCGGACGGCGGCCCCCACGCCACCGCGCCATGCGGCGGCCCAAACACTTCGCGCGCGATTTTGGGATCGAGATAGCCGGCCGCCTGCGTCGACGCCACCTGCTGGCTCACGCACCAGGCGGTGCTGGCATCGGCCGCGGCGATAGCCTCGATCACCCGGTTGAAGGCGACGATGTCGGCGCCACCGCCGCCCATCGCCGGCGGCAGCAGCATGTGAAACAGGCCGGCCTCGTGCAGCGCCGCCACCACGTCAGGCACGATGCGCCGCTCCGCCTCGATGCGGTCGCCGGCCGCTTCGATCAGCGGCACCAGCGCGCGGGCGCGCGCCACGTAGTCGATCCGCTTGTTCTGCTCATCGCGGGCGAGCAACGGCATCCTCCGCGGGGTTTTGTTCTCTCTCTACCTTGGCGGCGGCGGCTTGTCAGCACGGGCAAGTCGCAGGAAAGTGTAGGGCGGATCAGCGAGGACACCAAAATGACATCCGGCGCGCCCGAACTCTCGACCGCAGCCGGCTCGGGACCCGCGCCGCCTGCTCCGGCATCCCACCCGACGGCGAACGAGCAGGTGCCGGCCGCCTATCGCTTCAAGCTCGGCGGTTTCGAATGCACGGTGGTTTCCGATGGCCCGCTCAAGCTCGGCACGTTCAGCGCCAAGCTGTTCAAGGGCATGAGCCAGGAATGGATCGACGAAACCGTCGCCGCCAATTTCCTCGACAAGGACGATTTGACGGTCGAGCAGAATGCGCTGGTCGTCAACACCGGCTCGAAACTCGTCCTGATCGATACCGGCATGGGATTTCGCAAGTTCTACGGCCCGCGGACCGGCCACTTGCTCGCCAATCTACGCGGCGCCGGCATCGATCCAAAGTCGATCGACGTGGTGGTTTTGAGCCACGCGCACCCGGACCATGCCTGGGGGTTGGTCGGCGAAGACGGCAAGCCGAATTTTCCCAATGCTCAAATCCATGTCACCCAGGCCGACTTCGAGTACTGGACTGACGAAGCCAAGTTGTCGTCGCCGCTCGGGCGCTACATCGCGCCGATGCGCGATACGCTCGTGCCGTTGCGCGACCGCATCGCGTTCGTCAACGACGGCCAGGAGGTGGTGCCGGGCATGCAGGCGCTGGCGACGCCCGGCCATACGGTCGGCCACACCAGCTTTGTGATCAGCTCGCAGCATAGCGCGATCGTCTATCTCGGCGATCTCGCTCACCAGCCTGTCCTGCAAATGGCCAATCCACGTTCCGAATTCGGCCGCGACACCGACCCGAAGCAGGGCGTCGCGTCCCGGCTGCGCGTCTTCGACATGGTGGCGGGCGAGAAAATTCCGATCCTGGCTTACCACTTCCCCTGGCCCGGCATCGGCCATGTCGCCAAGGACGGCGATCATTATCGCTACGTCGCAATTCCAATGCAGACGGTGCTATAGCAGCTCGTTGGGCGGATCAGCCCATGGGCGAGAGGGGCAAATGAGCAAACAATTGGTGCAAAGGCTTATCGCACTGGCGGTCGTAGCCGTTGTTGGCGTGATCATGGCGGCAACGGGCTTCTCCCGCGACAGCTTCATGGGCTTGGTCTTGATAGTCGCCGGACTCTTTCTGGCTTGGTCGTCCGCAAAATACTGGAAAAACCCGGTCTATACCGATGCCTCTGGAAACACCAAGCCCGTCAGCAAGGCGATGATCGTGGTCATGATTGCCCTCGGCGCGTTGCTGTTTTTGGCTGGTTGCTACGTCGCTATTTTCGGCATCCCGCAATAAATGCCGGGATCGGGTCGTTCGCAGGGTGCGCAAAGGGGGCACGGAATGGACATGCTGAAACAGCGTATCGGCCGCGGCGCTGCGCTGGTGTCGCTCGTTTGCGTGCCCCTTGCGGGTGTCGCCTTCGCGCAAGGCAATGCACCGTCGCCCGCCCAGGCGCTCGCCGAATTGCGCGCCGACGTGCAAGGCCGCGCCGATCATCAGGCCTATCCGATCGCCGGCATCGACGCGCGCGATGTGCGCGACGTGCTGGCGAGTCTGACCAGCATGGACCCGGAGCAATGGGCCGCCGCCTGGGCCGCCATGGGCGAGCGTCACGCCACCGCGGCGCGCGCGGCAACCGACACGGCGCAGAAAAAGGAGCACTGGCACCAGGCCTGGCTCGATTTCCATTTCGGCGCCTGGCCGGCGCAGAACACGCCTGGCAAACGCGCCGACTACAAGAAAGCGGTCGAGGCATTCCGCGAATACGGCACGCTGCTCGATCCGCCGGTCCAGGTTGTTCGCATCCCGTTCGAGGGCAAGGAGATCGTCGGTTATCTGCGCCTGCCGAAGAGCGTCGCACGGCCGCCTTTGGTGGTGACCGTCGGCGGTCTCGACGAGTTCAAAGAATACAGTGTCGAGCACGGCAGCGCGGCTTTTACCGCGGCCGGACTTGGCGCGCTCGCGCTCGACATGCCGGGCACCGGCGAGGCGGCCGTGCCCATGGAAGTCGGCAGCGAGCGCATGATGGGCGCGGTCATCAGCCACCTCGGCACGCGCACCGATGTGGACCCGCAGCGCCTCGCCGTGATGGGCAGCAGCGCCGGCGGCTATTGGTCGGCGCTCGCCGCCTATACCGAACGCCAGCATCTGCGCGCCGCGGTCGTGCGCGGCGCGCCGATCCACGACTATTTCCAGGCCGGCTGGCAACGCCAATCCTGGGGCACGCGCGAATATCTGTTCGGCCTCAAAGAAGCGCGCATGTTCGTCTACGGCTTCAAGGACGGCGAGGAGGATGCCTTCCTGAAAAAACTCGCGACCTTTTCGCTGCAGACGCGCGGCATGCTGAACCAGCCGTCGGCGCCGATGCTGGTGGTGAACGGCGAGAAGGACAGCCAGGTCCCCATTGCCGATCTCTATCTCTTGCTGCGCACCGGCACGCCGAAATTCGCCTGGGTCAATCCGCAAGGCGGCCACACCGGGCGCTCCAAGGATTTTTCCGACGACCGCATTTACGCGCAGGTCATCGTGCCCTGGCTCACCTCGATGCTGGCGCCCGGCGCGCAATAAGTTCGCAGGGTGGGCAAAGGCGCAAAGCGCCGTGCCCACCAATACCGTGACGGCAGCCGCCGATGTCCCGCTATCGTCGCGTCAAGATCGAAGGCGGGCTGTCGTTTTTCACGCTTGGACTCTCGCCGACCGCGGCGACGATCTCTTGGTGCGCCAGCTTCGGCGAATAAACGCGGGGGCACGGCGCGTAGCTTGTCAGCCGGCCGCGCTTCGCGCGGGCGCGTTCGCCCACCTGCGCTTGCTGTCCGATTCAATGCATGTCCGCTCTGCGGTCGAAACGGACCTCGCCAGACGCAGCGGCGCTGTCATAATCACATCGTAGGCGCGGTCGCGACTGAAATACAAGACGTGAATGTTTTTTCCATGAAACTCGGGTCGATGCTGCCGGCTGCGCCGATGGCGACGATTCGAGTACGCGGTAAGCGTTCGCCCCACTCCTCCTGAAATGAAATATCGACGCGTCTGCCGACGACTTGCAGCACGGCCCGCCGCCGTGGCGCATCGGCGGAGTAGACTACCCCTTTGGCCCGATAAACAGTTCCCGGCAGCCTGCGCATCGTTTCCCGCAACGCTTCGAGCGCCAGTGGTTTCTCCGTCTCGTAGCTCCAGGTACTGAAAACGTTCGAGTGATCGTGCTCGTGACGACGATGCTGCTGATCATGCCCATGATGGCCGTCATGGCAGTTCGGGTCGGTGCAAATATGCTCAAGCGCCTGCAAGTTCCGGTCGGCTTGGGCAGGATCGAAACGCCCGACACCCAACAAAATCTCGTACGGCACATTGCAGTAATCGGTCTCGAAAATGCGAAGACGACTGAAATGGTCGTCGAGCCAAGCCTTGACTTTCTCTACTTGCTCGGGACCGGCAAGGCTAACCTTGTTCAGGATCAGCATGTCGGCAAAGCCGACTTGGCGGAGTTTCAGGTCCAAGAGGGGCGGATATTCGGGATGGGCAAAGACTTGGTCGGCGTCCACCACGCAAGTGACGCTGTCAAGCCTGACCCGATCGCGCAGATTAGGATCGTTGAAGGTCGCGAAAATGCCGGCTGGGTCGGCGACGCCGCTTGCTTCGAGCAGAACGTATTCGACGGTTTCCGGGCGCGCGAGCAGGGCAACGACCGACTCTATGAGGTCGTCGCGTATCTGGCAGCAGACGCAGCCGTTGGCCAAGCTGATCATATTGCTGTCCACGCCAACGATGAGTTCAGCGTCGATATTGATCGCACCAAAATCGTTGACGAGGACTCCGACACGCAGACCATGATCGCCACTCAGGATGCGGTTAAGCAGGGTCGTCTTTCCCGCTCCGAGAAAGCCGGTCAGGATCGTTATCGGAACTGCCTTGCCAATATTGTCGGATGCAATTTCCATTGTTCTAACCAGATCGTTATTTTACGAATTTAGTCAGATCAATGTTCATGACCCTCGCCATCTCTCGCAGATCGACTAATTGCGGGTTCGGGAGCTTGGTAAGCGGCTCACGATAAACGTCCGGGGGATAGTATTTATGCGGATCGATTTCGAGATCACGCGTTAATTGCTCCTGTTGTTGCTCTCGCGGCAATCTGGGCTGCGGAACGACGCCCATGCCCGTAGCGAGCGGCAGCGGATCGCCGAACAATAGGGTGGGTTTCGGCAACGCCTGGCCGGAGAAACCGGGCAGAGCGGCTTCTCGGTGCCAGATCGCGTCCTTGGTCACGTTGACGACCACCACGTCCGGCGCCCCGTATAGGAAAAGTCCATCCCAATGGGCGCGCACGTCGGCGCTGGTCTCGTTGAGAGTGTCATTGTCGAACGCAAGGTGCGTGACCATACCGCACCGCGGGTTGACTTGCTTAATGAGATAACCTGTCGCGTAGGTTAGCGTGTGGTGGATGTCTACGGTGTAATTGAAAAGGAATTCGGGTAGGCCATACTTGAGCTGGTTGATGCGCGCCAAATCGGGTTGCGTCTCTGTGACAAAGATATCGACGCCCTTTGCGTATTTGGCCGTCAGTTCGTCAGGTCGGCCGTCGCCGGTCCACACGAACGAAAGGCCATTCCAGTCCAAACGGTAGGCTGATGCGCCGTCCTTGGCGTGAGAGCGCCGCCAATGCCGGATCGTGACGCCGTTCTTGTCGTAACAGATGCCGTTCTCGTCCTTCCAGTCGAACTCGTTGACCTCCATTTCGTATCCGTCGCCTATCGGGCAGGCGTCAAACGCTTCCAAATGCCATTTGAGCATCTGCTTCATGCCTGCGACCATTGCCTTGGTGCCGAGGTCGGGCGTGCGCCCCGAAGGCCCGGTGACCCGCAGCGGCATTTTCCACCGTCCCGCCCACGCTGAGAACGGAAGAAGATAGGACAGGTCATGGTAGTGGTCGACGTGCAGGTGCGTGATGAAGATGTCGTTTATCTCCGGGACCGACACGCCCATGGCGAGAATGTTTTTGACGCAGCCGGGGCCAAAATCGAAGAAGAAGCGATCGCCGTTGCCCAGTTCGACCATGATGCAGGTGCCGGCCTGATCGCGTCGGGGCGGAAAGGGGCAACTGCCGACGAAGGAAATCCGCATCTCGTCTTGCCCGATTGTCTCACTACCGGGAAAGTAGTTGTTGCGACTGCGGACGGACGGCGTTGGTTTGTAGTAGGACGGGAACTGCAGACCCGTGCTCGGTCCGCCACCGTAGGGACTCGTAGGCATCGCTGCGCCGGTTTGCGCCTCCGCCGAAGTCACGTCAGCGGCGGCAAGACCAGCCGCCGCGGCCCCTACAAATGCACCCTTGAGCATGCCGCGTCGGTCGAAATCGTGCTGGGGCAGAGTCCTTTCGTCGTCATCGGTTGCCATCGGCATTCTCCGTTGCCCCAGTGACGGCAATACGATGCAATCGCGACCTAGCATTTGATTCACGTCAACGAAATGAATTGAATGTTGCACTGCGCGAGTCCGCTCCTGGCACTTCGCGTCGGGTGCCGCAGCGCGGCAGCGTGTTGGAAACTGGGACATGAACAGACATGCCGCGAAAAGCGCACCTGGACGGAGCGTATCCTTGGCAGCGACAGTTTCCTTGACATTGATCCCTGAAAGTGATACAAAACCACCATCCCGCTCAGCCGAATGATTCGCATTCGGAGGGGGCGCTTCTCGAGACGGTCCCTGAAGCGGAGCGGGATGCGGTGCCTGCGTGCGGGGCTCGTAACCCTGCACCCGGGCGGCTTCGGACCCTGCCTATCCGGCATTACGACCGGATCGCGAGGAGCTCGCTACTACTAAAGGGGTCTGCGGCGGTGCAAGCCGTTGCGGACTACCGGGACGCGCAGCCCGAAGCTGAGCCAGGGGTAACAGCCTGGCGAGTGCCGCGACGGAGCGCCGAAAGGCGAGCGCGCCCGCAAGCGGATGTCCGCGGTAACGCGACACATTCGTGGCGCGCGCCGTACCGGCCGCGGGTTCGGATGCTCTCATCCGAAGTGCCGGTGCGGTCTATAGACTAGGCGCCGTTCGGCGCTCCGCCTCCCCTTTTTATTTGGAGGCAGCTTTCGTGCGGTGGCTTGGCAAAGCTCGGGCGCAAAAACGCGTCGCGAGAATGATTTTCTGCGTCGTCATTGCCGGGCTTGACCCGGCAATCCATGCGGCGGCGCCGCTTCTCATAATTCGCCGTCGGGCTTTGCTTGCGTCGATTCAGGATGGACCCCCGGGGTCGAGCCCGGGGGTGACGAGGTGAGAGGGCGCGAGCCGGGAATGCCGCGAGGACAAGACCATGCCGCACGCAAAAAAACCGAAAGTACCGCGCGATTATCCCGGCCGTTTGACCCGTGACGAATACTACGCGTTGCCGATGGCGCGCCGCTGGCTGCTGGCGATGCGCGCCAAATCCGATCTGCTGGAGCTGTGGCGCACCTGCAGCAAAAAGCCGTGCAAGCACGCCCGCACCTGCCAGGGCGACGACCGGTGCTGGCTGCGCCCCGCGCTTGCCGATTTGAAGAATCCGAATCTGGGGCGGCCCGATTTCGAGTTCAGCTACAAGCAGCCGAAAGAGCTGGACGAGCCGTTCGCCATTCTCGAGCATCTGTCGTCCAACCCCATGCTCAAGCCGCCGGTGCTGCGGCGGCGCAAATGAGCGAGACCAACGGCATCAAGCGCTCACGCTGGCGCCGGCTTTGCGGGTCACATACCATGGCGCGGGCGTGGCCAAGAGGGTGACGAACGATGCCGAGCTTTCGATCGTTAGCGATGACCGTTCTCGCCGCGGCGCTGGCCGTTGCGGCCCCGGGCGGCGCCGGACAGGCGCAGACGGCGTTCCCGACGCGCCCGGTGAAGATGATCGTGCCCTACCCGCCCGGCGGCGGCACCGATCTGTTGGCCCGCGCGCTCGCCCAACAGCTCGGGCAAAAATGGCGGCAATCGGTGATCGTCGAAAACGTCGGCGGCGCCGGCGGCAATCTCGGCTCCGAGCAGGTCGCGCGCGCCGCGCCCGACGGCTACACCTTGTTGTTCGCTTCGCCCGGCCCGATCGCCACCAACGCGTATATGTACAAGACCATGCCGTACGATCCGGCCCAATGGGTGCCGATCGCGGTGGTGGCGACCTCGCCCTACGTCCTGGTGGTGAGCCCGCATTTCGATGCGTCGAGCTTGCGCCAGGTCATCGCCCAGGCCCGCGTCAAACCCGGACAGCTGACGGCAGCGACGCCCGGCATCGGCTCGCTCGGCCAGTTCGCCACCATCGAATTCGAGATGCTGGCCGGCATCAAACTCCTGCAGGTGCCGTACAAAGGCCTGGGCCCGGCCGTGACCGACGTGCTCGGCGGCAACGTCAACATGATGTTCGACATGATGGCGACGTCGCTGCCGCTGCACCGCGCGGAGAAGGAGAAGATCGTCGCGGTCGGCTCGACGGCGCGGGTGCCGGCGCTGCCCGACGTGCCGACGCTCGCCGAAGCCGGCGTGCCCGGCTATCGCGCCGTGACGTTCTTCGGCATCGTTGCGCCGCCGCACACGCCCGACGCGCTCGCCGACAAGATCAACGCCGACGTGGTCGCTTGCCTGAAGGATCCGGCGTTCATCGACAAGACCAAGGCGCTCGGCATGGACTTGGCGCCCGGCAGCCGCAGCGACGCCGCCAAATTTTTTGCCGACGAGCGCACGCTGTGGGGCAAGGTGATCAAACAGGCGGGCATCGAGCCGGTGGAGTGAGCGGCACACACGCGCCTTTCCCGGATGCGGTGCAGCGCGCAGCGCAGCGAAGCGGTGCACCGCTGATCCGGGATCGTTACAAACGCCGAGTTCGCAACGATCCCGGGTCTGCAGCGCATCACTTCGTGCTGCGCTGCGCCCGGGAAACGAGGGGTAAGTCGTGAGAAATTCATGGACGCACCTGTAAATCATACCGGCATCGGCGCGCCGGTGCGGCGGCGCGAGGATTTGCGCCTCGTTCGCGGTGCCGGCCGTTACACCGCGGACGAGAACCTTCCGGGCCAGGCCTACGCGGTGATGCTGCGCTCGCCGCATGCGCACGCCCGCATCCGCGGCATCGGCAAAGACAAGGCGCTGGCGGTGCCGGGCGTGCTCGCCGTGCTGACCGGCGCCGATTTCTTGGCCGACGGCCTCAACCCCATTCCGCACAAGCCGTGGTCGCAGCATCCGGCGGAAATCAAGCTGCGCACCAAGGACGGCGGCGATCCGTTCACCGCGCTGCATTATCCGCTGCCGGCCGACAAGGCGCGTTTTGTCGGCGAGGCGATTGCCGTCGTGGTCGGCGAAACCGTGCATGCCGCCAAGGACGGTGCCGAGCAAATCGAGATCGATTACGAAATCCTGCCCGCCATCGTCGAAACCGTCGCGGCGGCGCGGCAGGACGCGCCGCGCGTGCATGAAGCGGCGCGCTCGAATGTCTGCTTCGACGCAGAGCTCGGCGATGCCGCGGCGACGCAAGCAGCGTTCAAGCGCGCCGCGCACGTGACGCGCTTCGAAACCTGGGTGCAGCGCGTCACCGGCGTGCCGATGGAGCCGCGCGCCGCGCTCGCCGCCTACGATCCAGCGACCGGCCGTTACACGCTGTACGCCGGCAACGGCGGCGCGGTGCGCCTGAAGGACGATCTCGCCACTATTTTGGGCGTGCCGTCCGACAAGGTGCATGTGCTGATGAACGACGTCGGCGGCAATTTCGGCACCCGCGGCATGATCTATGCCGAGTTCGCAGCCGTGGCCTGGGCGGCCAAAAAGCTCGACCGACCGGTCAAATGGGTCATCGACCGCCACGAATCTTTCCTGGCCGATTATCAGGCGCGCGATCTCGCGGTCGAGGCCGAGCTGGCGCTCGACGAGGCGGGCAACTTCCTCGCCATGCGTGGTTCGAATCTCGGCAATCTCGGCGCCCACACCACGAATTTTTCGATGGTGCAGAAGGGCGTGCAGATGATGTCGAGCATCTACCGCATGCCGGCGGCGCACTTTCGCGCCCGCGCCACGTTGTCGAACACGGCGCCGACGCGGCCCTATCGCAGCGCCGGCCGGCCGGAAGTGATCTTCGTCGTCGAGCGGCTGATCGATCTCGCCGCGCGCGAGCACGGCTTCGATCGCGTGGCGCTGCGGCGGCGCAATCTCGTCAAGCCAAAAGAGCTGCCGTACAAAAATCCGTTCGGCCTCGAATACGACAGCGGCGATTACCTCGCCGCCATGGAGACGGCGCTGAAACTCGGCGACTGGGCCGGCTTTCCGAAGCGCCGCCGCGAAGCGAAAAAGCGCGGCAAATGCCGCGGCATCGGCGTCGCCAATTACGTCGATGTCTCGACCGGCGTGCCGCGCGAAAAAGCCGAGATTGTGGTCAAGCCGGAGGGCATCGTCGAACTGGTGATCGGCGTCACCTCGCAGGGCCAGGGCCACGAGACCAGCTTCGCCCAGCTCGTCACCGAATGGCTCGGCGTGCCGCTCGACTGCGTGCATGTGATCGCCGGCGATACCGATCGCGTCACTGTCGGCGGCGGCGCCCATTCCGGCCGCGGCATGCGGCTCGGCTCGCTGGTGATCAAAAAATCATCCGATGAGATCATCGAGAAGAGTACGCGCATCGCCGAGCATGTGTTGGAGACGAGCGCGGCGGATATCGAGTTCAACGCCGGCCGCTTTACCGTCAAGGGCACCAACCATGCGGTCGGCCTGTTCGAGGTGGCGCGCGCCGCAATCGAGCGCGCCGACCTGCCGACCGAGCTGCGCGGGCCGCTGCATGCGCAAAGCGACCAGACCATCGCCGAGGCGAGCTTTCCCTACGGCTGTCAGGTTTGCGAAGTCGAGGTCGATCCCGAGACCGGCGCGGTCAGGCTCGTCCACTACGCGGCGGTCGACGATGTCGGGCGCGCGGTCAATCCGCTCATCATTCACGGCCAGGTGCATGGCGGCATCGCCCAAGGCGCCGGCCAGGCGCTGATGGAGCACGCCCATTACGATCCGCAAACCGGACAAATGCTGTCCGGCTCGTTCATGGATTACGCCATGCCGCGCGCGTCCGACCTGCCGTTCTACGCCACGGAACTGTCCGAAATACCTTCGACCACGCATCCGCTCGGCATCCGCCCGGCCGGCGAAGGCGGCACCGTGCCGGCGCTCGCGGTCGTCATCAACGCCATCGTCGATGCGCTTTCCGAATTCGGCGTGCGCCATATCGAGATGCCGGCAACGCCGCAGCGCGTCTGGCAGGCGATCCAAAAGGCGAAAGCTACGCCGCAAGGTCCACAATAAGCGATCGTGGGAAGCCATTTGGCTTACGCGGCCAGGCTAACGATGATAGGGTTGGCGCAATCGAACGCGAGGGAAAATGGCGGATTATCTGAGGCTCGAGGCGTTGCGGGCGACGCCTTTGGTGCGCGAGCCGTTCGCGCATCTGGTGGTGCCCGGCTTTGTCAGCGACGCCGGCTTGGCGGCGATCAATGCCGACTATCCGAAAATCTCCGCGCCCGGCAGCTTTCCGACCGACCAGCTCGTGTTCGGCCCCGCGTTCCAGGCGCTGCTCAACGAACTGGAAAGCGACACCTTTCGCGAGGCGTTTGAAGAAAAATTCGGCATCGATCTGGCGGGGCGGCCGACCATCACCACGGTGCGCGGCCGCTGCGATCCGGGCGACGGCAAGATCCACACCGATTCCAAGACGAAAATCGTCACCGTACTGATCTACATGAATCCGAGCTGGGAAAATTCAGGCGGACGGCTGCGGCTCCTACGCTCGGCGCGCGACCTCAACGACATCATCGTCGAAGTGCCGCCGACAGCCGGCACGCTGCTGGCGTTCAAGCGCAGCGCCAATTCGTGGCACGGCCACGAGCCGTTTTCCGGCGAGCGCCGCGTCATTCAGTTCAATTGGCTGACCTCGCAGGGCAATCGCCAAATTGCCATGCTGCGCCACCACACTTCGGCGTCGTTCAAGCGCGTGCTGCAGATGATCCTGCCGGGCCGCGCTTAAAGTTCGCGCGAACTTGGCGACTACGATCGCAGGAGCGGCCACTTGACCCTGTCGCCGGACGAGCTGCGCAGCCGCGATTTTTCCCGCATTCTGCTGATCAAGTTGTCGGCCGTCGGCGACGTGGTGCACACCATCCCGGTGCTCAACAAGCTGCGCCGGCGCTATCCGAACGCGCAGCTCGATTGGCTGGTCACACCCGCCATCGCCGAACTCATCCAGCACCATCCGGCGATCAGCCACGTCATTCCGTTCACCCGCAAGGCGCGTGCCGCGCCGGCCGGCGTGAGCAGCGTCATCGCGCTCGCCGATTATGCGCGGCTGGCGGCCAAGCTGCGCGCGGCGCATTACGATCTCGTCGTCGACATGCACGGCCAGATCCGCACCGCGCTGTTGGCGCTGGCGACCGGCGCGCCGGCGCGCGTCGGTTTCGACCGGCCGCGCGCCGAAGTGTGGCGGGCGTCGGAGCGCACGTTCTCTGAGCAGACGCGCAAGCATGCCTGGCAGGGCGCGCGCGAGGGCAGCTGGCTCGCCTATACGCACACCATTCCGGTGCCGACCTTGGAGATGCACGCCGTCGACCGTTATCTCAATGTCGGCCCGCTGCTCGGCCTCGACGATGGGCCGGCGGACTTTTCTTTTCCGATTCCGCAGGAAGCCAATGGGCGGATCGATGCGCTGCTCGACTACTACGAGATCGCCAAAGCAAAAATCGTGGTGATGGCGCCCGGCACGATCTGGGAAACCAAGCAATGGCGGCGCGACGCCTTTGCCGAGGTGGCGCGGCATTATTTGCAAAAAGGCTTTGCCGTCACGCTTGTCGGCTCGGAGCGCGAGCGCGCGGTCTGCAACGTGGTCGCCGCGCTGGCGCCGGGCGTCGTCAATCTCGGCGGCGAAACCACGCTCAGCGAACTTGCCGCGCTGATCCGCCGCGCCACGATCTGCGTCACCAACGATTCCGGGCCGATGCATCTGGCCGTGGCGCTCGGCCGTCCGGTCGTGAGCATATTCGGGCCGACCGATCCGATCTGGATCGGTCCGTACCGGCGCGACGGCGCGGTGCTGCAGGCAAAGTTACCCTGCGTACCGTGCTACCTGCGCCAGCTCAGTCGCTGCACTTACGACCACGCCTGCATGCGCGAGGTGGGCGCAGGCGCGGTGATCGAGCGAATGGAGGCGATGCTCAAGCAGACGAGCGGCGAGAAGGTTGCAGCAGGAGCGCAGGCGAGACGATCTTGAACCGGCCCGACCTTTTACTCCCGGCTCCAGACCTCGGCACCCATCGAGGTGCCGCCCGAGTAGGTCCAGATTCCCTTCCAGTCGTCGCCGTCGGCGCCGTACAGCGCCAGACCGCTTTGATTGCCGGACTGATAGCTCACCGCCAAAAAGTCCTTGTCGCCGATCGCGGTGCCGGTGTAGCGCGTGCTGCCGATCTTCCAGACCACCCGATAGGTCTGCCCGGTTTGCGTGACCGTCACGGTGCCGGCGTATTTGGACCCGTCCGGATTGTTACCCTGCACGTCATAGCTGCCGACCGGATCGGCGGCGAACGCGGCGACGACGCTCCACAACAACGCAGCCGTAACCAACAAAATACGCATGATTCCCCCCGTTTGATACGATGCCGTCGCTCACTGCGAGTACGGCGGATAACCCGAGTTCTGCTGCGTGGCGTCGAGCAGCCGCAGCATCGCCGGCCATTCCAGCACACCGTAAGGCCGGCGCGTGCCGGGCTGGTACAGATGTGCGGTGTGCGCCAGGACGTTTTCGCCCGGCATGGTCAGCTCGGTGCGCGCCGCCATGGCGTCGACCTGCGAGCGGCACGACAGTTCGAGCTGGTACATGGTGTTGAAGGCCTGCTGGATGGTGGCGCCGCAGGTGAGCAGGCCGTGGTTGCGCATGATCATGGCATCGTGCGGTCCGAGATCGCGAACGAGGCGCTCGCGCTCTTCCGGATCGATCGCCGGCCCCTCGTAGTCGTGATAGCCGATGTGGCCGGCGAAGCGGATCGCGGTCTGCGACAGCGGCAACAGCCCGCACGCCATCGCCGACACCGCCATGCCGGCGCGGGTGTGAGTGTGCAGCACGCAGGCGACGTCGGGCCTCGCCTTGTGGATGGCACCGTGGATCACGTAGCCGGAGACGTTGATGGCGTAGTCGGTGTCCGGCTTCCAGACGATGTTGCCCTCGACGTCGATCTTGACCAGGCTCGAGGCGGTAATCTCCTTGTAGAGCAGGCCGTACAGGTTGATCAGAAGATGCTCGGTGCCGGGAATACGCGCGGTGATGTGGTTGTAGATCAGGTCGGTCATGCCATACTGATCGACGAGGCGATAACAGGCGGCGAGGTCCAGCCGGGCCTGCCATTCCGGCGCCGACACCTCGTTGCGGATGCGCTTGAAATCGGTCGAATAATTCATCGCGGCGCCGTCCTTCAGTTTGACCATATCGCGCCAAACGGATCATGTCAGCCACCATGCCGAATCCAAGCTCTGACCAAGCGACAGCCGCCGGCGCCGGCGTACTTCGCAACCACGTCAAAGAAAAACTGGCGCGCGGCGAAGTCGTCGCCTCGATGACGGTGCGGCTCGTCCGCGGCATCGAGATCGCGCGCATCGCCAAGACCGCGGGCTTCGACAGCCTCTATGTCGATCTCGAGCATTCCAGCTTCTCGCTGGAGACGACGAGCCAGATCTGCATGGCGGCGCTGGAAGCGGGCATCACGCCGCTGGTGCGCGTGCCGGGCGCGGCCGACGTGCAGCGCATTCTCGACGCCGGCGCACTCGGCATCATCGCGCCGCACGTGCAGTCCGCCGCCGAGGCGGAAGCCTATGTGCGCGCCGCCAAATATCCGCCGCGCGGCGAGCGCTCCAACGCCGGCCCCCTGCCCCATCTGCAATATCGCGCGCTGCCCGCCGCCGAGGCCTATGCGGCAATCGACGGCGCCACCATGGTGGTCGTGCAGTTCGAAAGCGCGGCGGCGATCGAGAATGCCGATGCGATCGTCGCCGTCGACGGCGTCGACATGGTGCTGATCGGCACCAACGATCTGTTGGCCGGTTGGGGTTTTCCGGGCCAATACGACCATCCGAAAGTGCGCGAGGCCTACGCCAAGACCATCGCGGCCTGCCGTCGTCATGGCAAGCACGCCGCGGTCGGCGGCTTCGCGTCGCGGCCGGACCTCGCCGCCGAATACGTGCGCATGGGCGCGCGTTACGTCTCGACCGGCACCGACCTCGGCTTTCTGCTCGCCGCCTGTACGGCGAAGGCCAAGGAAGTGCACGCTATGGCGGTGGACTGAACAATATTTGAGGAGTGACTTATGAAGCAACTCCACGCGTCGATCGTTGGCGGCCTGTCGCTGGCGCTGGCTTTGACGGCGCTGCCTGGCAGCAGCGCCGCGCAGGACTATCCGAGCCGCTCGATTCGGCTGATCATTCCGTTCCCGCCGGGCGGCAGCAACGACGTGGTCGGCCGCATCATCGCCAACCAGCTCGGCGAAAAACTCGGCAAGCAGGTGTTCGTCGATAACCGCGCCGGCGCCGGCGGCGTGGTCGGCAGCGACCTCGCCGCCAAGGCGGCGCCGGACGGCTACACGCTGCTCATCGTCTCGATCGCGCATGCGGTCGATCCGTGGATCTACAAGGAGCCGTTCGACCCGGCGAAGGATTTCGTGCCGGTCAGCATCATTGCCACCGGCACCAACGTGCTCACCGTCAATCCGAAGGCGCCGATCCATTCGGTCAAGGAGCTGGTCGATTACGCCAAGGCGAAACCCGGCGTGCTCAACTACGCGTCCGCCGGCATCGGCAGCTTCCAGCATTTGAGCGGCGAACTGTTCAAGCTCACCGCCGGCGTCGATATCCAGCACGTGCCATATAAAGGCGGCGGCCCGGCCATGCTTGCGGTGATTGCGGGCGAAGCCGAGATCATGTTCTCCTCGATCGTGCAGACGGTGCCGAACATCCAGTCCGGTTCGCTGCGCGCACTGGCGACCGGCGGCGAACAACGCAGCCCAATTCTGCCCGATTTGCCGACCATCGCCGAGGCCGGCGTGCCGGGCTATGTGGCGACCAATTGGTGGGGCATCGTCGCACCGGCCGGCACGCCGGCGCCGATCGTCGCCAAGCTGCACGACGCCGTCGCCGGGCTCCTCGATTCGGAGCAGACCAAAAAATTTCTCGACAACGAAGGCGCCGCGCCCGTTCACATGAGCTCGGCCGAATTCGGCGCGTTCATCGCCGCCGAGATATCCAAATGGGGACCGGTGGTGCAAAAAGCCGGCATGAAAGCGCAGTAAAAAAATGACTCCCTTCACCTACAGCTCCGATCCGGTTCGCGTCGTGTTCGGCGCCGGCGCGCTTCGCTCGCTCGCCGCCGAGGCGGACTTTCACAAGATGTCGCGGCTGTTGGTGCTGTGCTCGCAAAGCCGCGCCGATTATGCGCGGCGACTGACTGCGTCGCTCGGCAAGCGCGTCGTCGACATCAGCAATGCGTCGGCGCCCAACATGCCGCGCGACGCATTCGACCGCATTGTCGCCGAGCTCAAGCGCATCGACGCCGACGGCTTCGTCGTGGTCGGCGGCGGCTCGCCGATCGGCCTCGCCAAGGCCGCCGCCGCGGCGACCAAACTGCCTTACATCGCCGTCGTCACCACCTATTCGGGCTCGGAAATGGCGGCGCGCTGGTATGTCGGCGTCGCCGACAAACGCGTGTCCGGCAACGACGTCGCCTGCCTGCCGGCGACCGCGATCTACGACCCCGAGCTGACGCTCGACTTGCCGCCGCGCACCTCAGCGGCAAGCGGCATGAACGCCATGGCGCACGCGGTCGAAAGCCTCTATGGCGTCGACACCAATCCCGTGGTGCAGGCCATGGCCGAGGAGGCGGTGCGGCGGCTCGGCCAGAGCCTGCCGCGTCTCGTCGACAATCCGCGCGATCTCGAAGCGCGCAGCGATGCTCTGTACGGCGCCTGGCTCGCCGCCAATTTCCGCGCCGAAGTCGGCCTCGAGCACGCCGTCGCCCAGCGGGTGCGGCAATGGTTCGGTCTCGACCACGCCCACACGCACGCGATCGCGACGCCCTATGCGGCCGGCTTCAATGCGGCCGCGGCGCCCGACGCGATGGCGCGCATCAAGCGCGCGCTCGGCGCCCCCGACGCCGCCCGCGGTCTCTACGATCTCAATGTCCGGCTTGGCCTGCCGACCGGACTGCAAGGCCTCGGCATGCGCGAGGCCGATATCGATAAGGCCGTCGAGGTGGTGAGCGCGGTGAAAATCGAGCATCCGCGGCCAGTGTCAAAGGCCGACCTCGCCGAAGTCATTCGCCAAGCCTATCATGGCGCGCCGCCGAACTTTTGACGCGGCGAGGACAGCGCCATGCAGAACAAATTCCGCGGCGTGATGCAGAGCCCGGTGACGCCGCTGAAGGACGACTTCAGCCTCGATCTGCCGACCTTCGAGCGCGTGCTCGATTTTCACGTGCGCTCGGGCGCGCCGGCAATTTCGTGGCCGCACCATAAAGGCGAGTCGCTCAACCTCACCATCGCCGAACGCAAACTGTTTGCCGAGGCCGCCGTGAAGGTGGTGGCCGGCCGCGTGCCGGTCACCATTCATGTCAGCGCGCTCGCCGTCGAAGACACTATGGCGCTCGCCCGCCACGCTCAGGAGATCGGCGCCGACGGCATTTTGGCGATCACGCCGTATTTTTGGAATCCGTCGCGCGAAGCGATCGAGACCTATTTCGTGCGGCTATGCACCTCGATCGATCTGCCGGTGCTGTCCTACAACTCGCCGAGTTATCTCGCCGGCGTCGAAATCACCGGCGAGCTGATGGCGCGGCTGATCGAAAAATTGCCGAACTTCGTCGGCGTCAAGGAAGCGAGCTTCAACAGCGAAAAGTTTCTTGAAATCTCGCGCGTCGCCTTAAAACTGCGGCCGAATTTTTCCATGCTGACCGGGGTCGAGTTTCTGCTGCCGTCGGTGCCGCTCGGCGGCATCGGCTCGTATTCGGCGGCCGGCTCGATCTGCCCGAACTTGTGCAACGACCTGTTCGACAGCTGCATCGCCGGCGAATGGACCCGCGCGCGCGAACTGCAATTCAAGATGACGCGGCTGTGGCACCTGTTCAAGGATCAGTATCCGTCGTCGCTCAAGGGCGGCATGGTGATCATGGGCCGGCCGGTCGGCCCGACCCGCGCGCCGCTGCCGACCGCGACGCCGGAGCGCCAAGCTTTTATCCGCGCCCAGCTCGAGGATCTCGGCATCCTCGACACCGAGCCGCATGGTTGGTGAGCAGCGCGGCATTTTTGAAAGTCTCCGAAAATGTCTTTCGACCCGGGTTTGGTGCATACGCCGCTGACACCGTTCGCCGCCGATGGCCGCATCGATTTCGAGCGCTACGGCCCGCTGCTCGACTTTCATCTGCGCCATGGCGCCGACGCGCTGGCTGTGCCTATGCACGCCGGCGAATCGGTGAGCCTCAGCGACGAGGAAAAGCGCGCGCTGATCCGCTTTGCCATCAGACACGCCGGCTCGCGCGCCCCGGTCGTCGCCCATGTCAGCTACGCCGGCACCGGCATTGCCGCCGCGCTCGCGCGTTTCGCACAGGACGCCGGCGCCGCGGCGATAGTCGCGACGACACCGTATTACTGGACGCCGCCGCCGGCCATGATCGTCGAGCATTTTGCGCAGATCGGTTCGGCGGTGACGATCCCGTTCTTCGTACTCAACGCGCCCGGAGACATGGCCGGCAGCAAGATCAACACCGCGCTGGCGCTCAAGCTCCTCGAACGCTTGCCCAACTTCGCCGCGATCGTCGACGACAGCCTTGACTGGCAGTTCATGATCGAGCTGTTGACCGAGGTGCCGCGCGTTCGACGCGATTTTATTCTGCTGGCGGGCAATGAGCTCCTGGTCTCCGCAGCCTCGATCGGCGCCCGCGGGATGCTTTCCGCCCTCGCCGTGATCGCGCCAAAGCTGGTGCGTCGGCTGTTCGATCTCTGCCGCGCGCAAAAATTCTTCGAAGCGCGCACTCTGCAGGAAGATGCCGCGGCCTTGCGTCAGATCCTCAAACCCGGCGGCGTCGCGGCGCTCAAAGCCGCGGCCCGCATCATGAACCGCGACTGCTGCACCCCCCGCTCGCCGCTACTGCCGCTTGATGTCGCGGCAGAGAAAAAGCTCGCCGCCCAACTCGACGCTCTTCCGGCGCTCGCCGAAGAACCGCGCGGCTGGTGACTGCCGCCGGAAAGCGCCTTTACTGCTTGTGCGTCACATCGGTCGGAATCTGGTTGAGCTCCTCGCAGCCGGTCGCCGTGACGACCACTGTGCCGCCGATATTGACGCGGTGGTCGCCGATGCAGGCATTAGGTTCGAAGGCAAACACCATGCCTGGCTGCAGCACGGCCTTGCGCGCACGGGCGGTATTGGCTCCGGCGTAGCGCACGTTCAAATCGAGCTGCTCGCGGTTGACCATTGTGCGGCCGGCCAAAAAGTGCGGGCCCACAGAATGCAGCAATGGCGTATAGCCCCAACATCCCGCCACCTTCAGCGGCTCTTCCATCACCGCCAGCAATTCGGCAAACGTCATCCCCGGCTTGATCGCCTTGATGCCGGCCTCGTAGGAGACCCGCGCCACGCGCTCGCATTTTTTGCTGATCTCGTCGAGCGGATCGAGCGCGACCGTCATTTGCACCTGGATTTCCTGATTGCCGCACAACGGCATCAATTCGGCTTGCACCAGATCACCGCGCTGCAGGACGCGCGGCGCCTCGCCGCTGGTGGTCCAGCGCGGCGGCCCCCATGACAGGGTGTGCGGCCCGGAATTCATGACGATCATCGGGTAGCGGATGCCGATGCCATGGCGCAGCATCGCGCCGATGGCTTCGGCGAACACCACTTCCTCGCCGACGCCGGGCGCCGTGACCTCGACGATCGCCCGGCACGCCGCCTCGGCGGCGCGCGCGGCGTAGCGCACTTGGGCCAGCTCCTCGTCGCTCTTGACCAGCATCAGATGGCTGAATTCTTCAGAGATATCGGTCCAGCGCGCCTTAGGCAGCGCCGCAGTCAGCTCGTTCCAGAAATTGGCCGGGATCGCACCGTAGATTTCGGTCGGCGCCTGCGACGTCAGGCCGACGACGCCGAGGCTCGCCTCGGCGAGACGTTTTTCCTTGATGACGTCGGCGACGCCCTCACCGCTGGTGGCGACGCGATAATCGTCGACCCATAATTTCGTGCCGCGCTCCTGCGACCAGCGCGCGCGCATCACGCGCAGATAGGCCCAGGTGATGACGACGGGGTCGCCGTCGTAGGGAAAGATCACGCAGCCTTCGTTGTAGTCGTCGCTGATGTAGGTCTCGTAGGCCTCGCGCGCGCGGAAGCCGGCGACGAGCAGACCTTCGAGGCCGCGCTCGCGCATCAAGGACCGGACACTCGCCCAGCGGCGATCGCGTTCGGCAATCGACAGGACCGGCGGCTTTTTCGGTTCGTAGGCTTGCGAACTGCGCATGTCATTGTGCCGCCGGTTGCGCGGTGTGCTTGACCGCCGGATACGCGTATTTGCCCAGCCCGAGGAGCAGCACGCAAGTCAGCGCCAGCGCGAATTCGTAGCCGACGAGGACCTGAGAGTACGAATGAAAGCGGTCGAACGCGCGGCCACTCAGCGCCGGGCCGGCGCCGGTGCCGATGTTGAAAATCATGAACATCAGGCCGTAAATCTTGCCGTAGGCTTTCAAGCCGAAATAGCGGCTGATGAAAAACGCCATCAGGTCGATCTCCGCGCCGATGCCGGCGCCGCACAGCGCCGAGCCGATCAACGGCACGGGATAGGGCAGCCTGCTGAGCAACAGCGCGATGCCGACGATCGGCAGAATGAAAAAGCACACCGCCACATAGGGTCCCCAGAACCGGTCGAGGCACCAGCCGCAGATGATGCGTCCGATGATGATGGCGAGCCCTGCCACGGAGAGCGCGCCGGTGGCGACCTGCAGCGGGATGCCGCGATCGGTGAGCAGCGCCACGATGTGCACGATGGTGCCGTTGATCGCCAGCACGCCGAGAAAGAATGCAATCGAGAGCAACCAGAAATTTCGGTTTTTGAGGGCGGCGGCAGCCTCGATACCTGGCAATTGCGCGGTCGCGCCGGCGCGGCTCGAACCCGTCGCCCATGGCGGGTCGCGCACGAAGATAACGACCGGAATCCAGGCCAGCACCACGACGGCAAGCCCTAAGCCGAAATAGGCATGACGCCAGCCGAAATGGCCGATCAAGAACGCCGCAAGCTGCGGGATGAGCGCCACGCCAAGCCCGACGCCGGCCGTCGCCAGACCGAGCGCTATGCCGCGATGGTTGTCGAACCAGTGCGTGATCACCGCGGCGTAGGGAATCGGCGTCTGCACGCCGCTGATGAAGCCGGCGATGCAGAAGATCGCGTAGATGAGACCAAGCGGCTTTGGCTGCATGAGCCCGAAACTGGCAACCGCGAGCGCGAACAACAGCACGCCCGGAATCATGACCCGCCGCGTGCCGAAGCGGTCGATCAGCCAGCCGACGATCGGACACGACAACGCCACGAACCAGGCGCTGATGCCCAAGCCGGCGGACAGCTCGCCGCGACTGATGCCGAGATCCTCGGTGACCGGCTTGAGGAAGACGCCGAACGTGAAGATGAGAATCGAGCCGGCGCCGACCAACAGCCCGCAAGCGCACGCGGCCACGATCCACCAGCGGCTCGCAAAGATCCCCATGGCATTTCTCCCCGCCCGACGGGTCCAACGATGGGGCAAAGTGCTATAGTGGCGCAACAGATTTTTCGTGGGCTCACCCCACAGGAGCATCAGCAATGACGCTTACGCAATCGCGTGCGGCACCGCGCGCGCGCAGTGCGCAAGAGGCCGCCGAAATCGACATCGCCACCACGCGCCCGGGAACGCCCGGCGGCATATTCATGCGCCAGTTTTGGCACGCGATCTGCCGCAGCCAGGATTTACAAGCGGGACACGCCAAGCCCATTCGCATCATGAGCGAGGATTACACGCTGTATCGCGGGCAATCCGGGGCACCGCAGGTCGTCGCCTACCGCTGCCCGCATCGCGGCGCGCCGCTGCATCTTGGCTGGATCGAGGACGACGCGATCCGCTGCGTCTATCACGGCTGGAAGTTCGACGGTTCTGGAAGTTGCGTCCATCAACCCGCCGAGGAAGCCGGTTTCGCCCGCAAAGTCACGTTAAAGACATTTCCGACGCGCGAATATCTCGACTTGGTGTTTGCCTATTTCGGCGATGGCGAGCCGCCGCCGTTCCCGCATTTTCCTCACCGCCAGACCGAGGGTTTGATTCAGGTCTGGAACGCCGAGCGGGTGCCTTGCAATTATCTGCAAAGTTTTGAGAACAGCATGGACGAGGTCCACGTCGCCTTCGCTCACCAGCCCGGCGGATCGCACGCCAAGCTCTCGGCCGATCTTCCCATCATCACCGCGGAGGAAACCGAGTGGGGCATGCTGCGTTTCGGCACGCGGGCGACCGGCAAGGTGCGCCAGACCCTGCACTACGCGCCGAACCTGACGCGCGTCATCGTGCCGCCGCTAGCCGGCATGGATGGCGTCGGCGGCTGGTCGGAGATCTATTTCAGTTTCACGCCGGTCGACGACGAAAACCATCTATGGCTGATTACGAGTCACGTCGAAGTCACCGGCAAGGAGGCCGAGACTTATCGGGCCAAGCGCGCCGAGTACGATCGCAAAGTCGCGGCGGCGCCGCCGGTGATGGACGTGGTGCGCGACATCTGGTCCGGAAAGGTGCGCTTTGCCGACGTGACGCATCCCGATCTCGCGGTGGTGCAGGACATTGCCGTGCAGGCCGGCCAGGGCCGGATCGAAGACCGCGCCAGCGAGCGCCTCGGCCGTTCCGATGCCGGCATTATTCTCTGGCGCAAGATTCTGGCCCGCGAACTGCGCGCCATCGCCGAAGGCGGTCCGCCGAAGATGTGGAAAACGCCACCAGCGGACGTGGCGCCGACCCTGGGATTTTAACCGCGGCATCGCGCGCACCGCCGTCGCTGCGCCAAACGCCGCTACGTCGCCGTCAGGCCGCCGTCGAGCACCAAAACCTGACCGGTGATCGACGCCGCGGCCGGGCTGGCGAGATACACCGCAGCCGCGGCAACGTCCTCCGTCGTCGCGAGGCGATGCAGCGGGATGCGCTCGAGCATCGCGTCCATGTAGTCCCGGTCGGCGCCCTTTTCGGCGCGCGACGGCGATGGCGTGGCAAGCCGGCCGGGCGCCACCGCGTTGACGCGAATGCCGTGCTCGGCCCATTCGACCGCGAGCATGCGCGTCATGCCCAGGAGCGCCGCCTTGGAGATGCCGTAGGTCGAGCGCTCTGGCGCGCCGGCGAGGGCGTGCGTCGAGGCGATGTTCACGATTGCGCCGCCGCGGCCGCCTGCGATCAGCGCGCGGCCGATCGTCTGGGTGAGAAAAAACGTGCCGCGCACGTTGACCGCCATCAATGCGTCCCATTCGGCCGGGGTCACGTCGGTTGCCAGCTTGCGCAAATTGGCGCCGGCATTGTTGACCAGCACATCGACGCCGCCCAAGGCGGCAACGATCTCTTTTGTGACGCGCGCGATGTCGGGTTCGCTGCGCAGATCGAGCACGATTGGCAGCACGCGTCTGCCGCAGCCCGCCAGGGCCTGCATGGTCGGCGCGAGGTTCTCGATCTTGGTCGCGGTTATGGCGACGTCATAGCCGGCGCGCGCCAGCGCCAGCGCGGTCGCCGCGCCGACGCCGTACGACGCACCGGTCACCAGCGCCGCGCCCGTCGCCGCCATCCTGTTTCCCCTGCCCGCGCGCCCTGACGGCGGCAACCTTTTCAGCGTTCCGCAACATCCGTTACTATCGCGACCCACGCAACGGGAGGAACCATGCCGGGCCGCGCGGGCGCAATCGTTCTGTTAGCCGCGGTCGCGGCCGGGCTCACCACAATGCCCGCGCGCGCCGACAAGCTCGACGCCATCAAGGCGCGCGGCAAGCTTTTGGTCGGCGTCACCGAGTCGTCGCCGCCGTTTTCTTACCGCGACGGCGCCAAAGGCATCGTCGGCTACGACGTCGATCTCGCCGCTCGCGTCGCGCAACGGCTCGGCGTACTGGTCGAGAAAATCCCGATCATCAATGCCGAGCGCATTCCGGCGCTGCAGCAGGACCGCGTCGATCTCGTCGCCGTCGGCATGACGCGCTCGAAGGGACGCGCCAAAGACATCGACTTCAGCTACGCCTATCTCGATTCGCCGCACATGATTTTGGTACGCAAGGATAGCGGCATCGCGCATGTTGCACAGCTTGCCGGCCGCAAACTGGCGCTGGTGCGCTCGGCGAGCGTCGATGCCGAGCTCAAGGCGGCCGTGCCGACCATGCAGATCATGTTTTTCGACGATTACAACGGCGCCTTCACCGCGCTCGCCGAACTGCGCGTCGACGCCTTTCTGGCCGACAAGATGCTGGTGCTGTGGTTTGCGCAGAAAAGCGGCCACGCGGCCGACTATTCGCTGATTGCCGATTATCAGCTGCCGCGCACCGCCGGCTTCGCGCTGAGGAAGAACGAGCCGCGCCTTCTTGAGTTCGTCAATCACGCACTGCTAGGACTCGAAGACTCGGGTGAGGCGGCCAAGATTTTCGACGTTTGGTTCGCGCCGCTGCCGCGCACGTTCCGCATCGCGCCCGATTGACGCTTATGGAGGCGGGCGGCGCGCACACCAAAGGCTCGGGCATGACGTGGGTCGGCCGCGCCATTCGACGGCTGGAAGACCCCGCTTTGCTCCGCGGCCAGGGCCGCTTCACTGCCGATCTGCCGGCGGCCCATTGGGTGCGGTTCGTGCGCAGCCCGGTTGCCGCCGGCCGCATCGTTTCGATCGATGCACCAGCGAACGCATTGGTCATCCGCGCGGGCGATCTCGCCGGGGCAAAGCCGATCCGGCCGATGCTGCACAAATTCAATTATCGGCCGATCGAGCAGCCGCTTCTTGCCAAAGATGTGGTGCGCTTTGTCGGCGAGCCGATCGCTGCCGCGGTCGCAGCCTCCGCTGTGCAAGCCGAGGACCTCGCCGATCGCATCGAGGTCGAAATCGCCGAAGTGCCCGCCGTGGTGGACGCGCGCGACGCCTTGGCGCCCGATGCACCGCTCGTCCACGAGCAATGCGCCAGCAACGTGATCGTCGAAGCCAGAATCGAGACGCCGGATTTTGCCGCCGCAAAGGCGCGGGCGTCTCGCACGGTCTCCGTCGTGCTGCGCTCGCACCGCCAAAACGCAACGCCGCTCGAGCCGCGCGGCGCGCATGCCGCCTACGATCCGGCCTCGGGCCGCGTCACGCTGACCTGCGCCACCCAGATGCCGCATCTGCACCGCACCGCGATCGCCGACATTTTGGGCTTTGCCGAATCCGATCTGCGCGTGGTGGCGCCGGACGTCGGCGGCGGTTTTGGCCAGAAAATGTCGTTGCCGCCGGAGTATGTCATCGTCGTGTGGCTGGCGCGGCGGCTGCGCAGCACGGTGGCGTGGAGCGAGGATCGCCGCGAGAATTTGATCGCCGGCTTCCACAGCCGCGACCAGCACGTCAGCCTCGACGGCGCGTTCGATGCTCACGGCAAGCTCGTCGCCCTGTCGACCGATATCGTCGCCAATGTCGGCGCCTATTCATGCTTTCCCACGACCTGCGGCGTGGAGCCGCTGATGGCGGCGGCCGAAATGCCCGGCCCGTACGACGTGCGCGCCTATGCCTGCACCGCGCGCGGCGTCGCCACCCACACCTGCCCGATGGCGCCGTATCGCGGCGTGTCGCGGCCTGTGATCACGCTCGCCATCGAGCGGCTGATGGACAAGGCGGCGGCGGCGTTCGGTCTCGGTCCCGTCGAGATCCGGCGGCGCAATCTGATCGACCGTTTTCCTTACACGTCCGCCACCGGACTCATCTTCGACGAAGGCAGTTATCGCGAAACGCTGGAGAAAGCTGCTGCTCGCATCGATCTTGCAGCGTTCCGCGCGCGCCAAGAGGAGGGGCGCCCGCGCGGCGTTTATCTCGGCATCGGCTTTTCGACATTCTCCGAACGCACCGGTTATGGGAGCCCCGCCTTTGCGGCGCGCGGCATGGAGATCACGCCGGGCTGGGAGAGCGTGGAACTGGTGATGGACCCTTCGGGCGGCGTCGAGGCGCGCATCGGCGCCAGTCCGCACGGCCAGGGTTTGCGCACGACGCTGGCGCAAATCATCGCCGATCAACTCGGTGTAATTCCGGCCGATGTGCGCGTGCTGCACGGCGACACCGACCGCACGCCGTACGGCTGGGGCACCTTCGCCAGCCGCTCGTTGGTCATTGCCGGCGGCGCCTGCTTGCTGGCATCGCGCAAAATCCGCGAAAAACTGTTGCGCATCGCCAGCGAGGCATTGGAGGCCGCGCCTGATGACATCGTGCTGGAGGCAGGTGCCGCAAAAGTCTCCGGCACCGACCGTACCGTGCCGATCGCTGCGCTGGCGCGCAACGCGTACCATCAATCGTTTCGTTTCAAGGACAGCGATCCAGGCCTGCGCGCGGCCGCCGCCTACGATCCTGCCGGCACTTTCTCCAACGCCTGCCACGTCGCCATTGTCGAAGTGGATATCGAAACCGGTGGCGTCGCGATCAAACACTATGTCGTGGTCGAAGACGCCGGACGCATCATCAATCCGATGATCGCCGACGGCCAGGTGCACGGCGGCGTGGCGCAGGGTATCGGCAATGCGTTGCTGGAAGAAGTCGTCTACGGCGCTGACGGGAATGTTCAAACCGCCACGCTCGCCGACTACATGCCACCGACCGCCCGCGACATTCCCCCGCTCGAGCTGCACCACCTCGAGACGCCGACGGACGCCTCCATCACGGGCGCCAAGGGCTTGGGCGAAGGCGGCGCCATCGGCGCCCCGGCGGCGGTGCTCAACGCGGTGAACGATGCGCTCTCGCCGTTCGACGTTTCCATCGACGAAGCGCCGGCGACGCCGCAGCGCATCCGCGCGGCGTTGCGTAGCGCATGTGGTGACATGATTACGCCGGCCGCTCGCGCGCCGAGATGATGGCGAGCCACAGATAGACGCCGAGCAAGCCGACCTCAGTCAGCACCACAAAGGCGCTGCCGCCGTAGACGCCGGGGAAGAACAGCTCGACCATGGCCATGGAGACCGTCGAGGTCAGCCAGACCACCGCGCCCCAGGGCGCCGCCAGCCACAGTCCGACCGCGGCGACGAGATCGATGACGGCGAAGAACACCGTCACCGACCGCCACGCCATCGATTGCATCTCGAAGACTTGGTCGGGCGCCGCGCCGATGCTGCAGATCTGCGACCAGTGATAAAGCCCTTTGACCAGCGACATCGCGGCCATGACACGCAAAAACAGCACCAGGTATTCGGTCCATGTCCCGCCGACCCGCGCCTTGGCGCTAACCGGCTCGATCAGATCGCTCGGCCGGGTACCACGTATCGTGGCTTGGGCCGCGGCGAGCTGGGCCGGCGCCTTCCCACCTACCGGAGCCGGTAATCGCGCGGACGCGGGCGCCGCTACTTTACCGCCTGCCGGAGCAGCGATGGCGGCCGCCGCGGCCGTCAGGCGCGTGGCCCCTTTGCCTTTGGATTGTGGCGCGCCCTGAGGCCGCGCTTGATCGCTCATGTCGTGCCCAACCCGACCACCCCGACGGAAAGGAAGCGATAGAGAGACCGCGAAATTCCGTCAACGCTGTGGCGGGATGGGCCCGGAAGGGCTAAGACGGTGGCAAGGACCTTGGTAGAGGGAGTGCGCTCTGATGGCGATAAAACTTGGCCGGTCCCTTGAGCGCAGCGGGGTCGCTCCCGGCCCGGGTTTCGCCTCGCCGTCCCAGCTCAAGGACCGGCCCGAGCCAGCGGCCCAACGCCTCGATCTTGCGGTCCGGCCGCGCCGCAACCGACGCGCCGAATGGGCGCGCCGCATGGTGCGCGAGCATGTCCTCACCACCGACGACCTGATCTGGCCGCTGTTCATCGTCGACGGCGCGAAAAAGCGCATCCCGGTCGACTCCATGCCGGGCGTCGAGCGGCTGTCGGTCGACGAAGCGGTGCGCGCCGCAGTACGCGCCGCCGAACTGACGATCCCCTGCCTGGCGCTCTTCCCCTATACCGATCCGAGCCTGCGCGACGCCGGCGGCGCCGAAGCGCTCAATCCCGACAATCTGGTCTGTCGCGCCATCCACGACATCAAAAAAGAGGTGCCGGACATCGGCGTGCTGTGCGACGTGGCACTCGATCCCTACACCAGCCATGGCCACGACGGGCTGCTGCGCGACGGCGTCATTCTCAACGACGAGACGGTCGCGGTGCTGGTCAAACAAGCGCTCGTACAGGCCGAGGCCGGCTGCGACATCATCGCGCCCTCCGACATGATGGACGGCCGGGTCGGCGCCATCCGCAGCGGGCTCGACGGCGCCGGCTTCACCGACGTGCAGATCATGGCCTACGCGGCCAAATACGCTTCGGTGTTCTACGGGCCGTTCCGCGACGCCGTCGGTTCGAGCGCGACGCTCACCGGCGACAAGCGCAGCTATCAGATGGACCCGGCCAATTCGGACGAGGCGCTGCGCGAGGTCGAGCTCGATATCGCCGAAGGCGCCGACATGGTGATGGTCAAGCCCGGGCTGCCCTATCTCGACATCCTGCACCGTATCAAAACGGCCTTCGGCATGCCCACGTTCGCCTACCAAGTCTCCGGCGAATATGCCATGATCGTGGCTGCTGCGGCGAATGGCTGGCTGGACGGGGACAAGGCGATGCTGGAAAGCCTGCTCGCGTTCAAACGTGCCGGGGCCGACGGGGTACTGACCTATTTTGCGCAAACCATCGCGGAAAAGCTCAAGAAGGGCGGCGCCTGAACCGTCCCCGCCTGCGATACAAACAACGAGGCGGACGTGTGATGCGTGAGGATGAGGACATCCGGCAGTACATGCCGGTCTTGCGGCGCTTCATCATCCTGGTGGCGGTAATCACCGCCATTCCGGTCGTGATGTGGACCATCACGGCGATGGTCCGCACCTATGTGGGACCGCCGAAGCTGCCGACATTCCGGCCGATTGCCGCCGCGCCCGCCGGGCCGGACCAAGCCGCTGCGGCTCCGGTGGCCGACGAGGGCGGCAAGGGCGCGCGCCAACCGGTCGTCGAAGCCAACGGGACGTCCGGCGACGCCGTGACCGGCAGCACCGCGGGCAACGCGGCGGCCACGAACGCCAACGCGGCTCCGGCTGCTGGCGCTCCGACACCGGCCGGAACGGGCTCATTCCAAACCGCGAACTTGCAGCCGGCCAATGGTCCGGCGAACGCTGGAACTGGTACGGGAAGCGGCGTGACCCAGTTCGCTCCCGAAGAGCGACAGGCGGCCACCAACTGGCCCAGCCCTCCGGCGACGAACTGGCCGAACCCGGCTGCCCAGCAACCGGCTGCGGGACCGGCTGCCAACGCGCAGGCAATCGAGGGGCCAGTGCCGCTACCGCGCAAGCGACCGCATAGCTTCACCATCGCCCAAAACCAGGGCATTCCGCTGCCGCGGCCACGCCCCGACGCAGCCGGTCCGGCCGCCATCGAACACCAACAGCCGACGCCTGCCGACTGGCTGCGCAATATCTTTGGCTCGCAAGCCCAACAACCGGCCGCAGCGCCTGGCCCTGCCGAAGACGAGTATCGGCCCGAGCCGCACTAGGCGGCCTCACTCGGTCTGATACATCCCGAGCGAGCGCGCTTGGCGCCTATTGCAGTTCGGCGCCGCTCGCGATCCGTACCGGCCTGTAACCGTCAGCCGCCAGCGCGCGAAAAATTCGTTCGGCGTGCGCGCCGTCGCGCGTCTCCATGGTGACGTCGAGCTTGGCGCCTTTGGCCGGCACGTCGAGAAACAGCCGGTGATGATCGACCGCCAAAATATTGGCGCCGAGTTCGCCGAGCCGGCTCGCGATCTGGCCGAGCACGCCCGGCCGGTCCGGAATGGTCAGGCGAAACGACACGATCCGGTCGGCGCGCTCCAGTTCGCGCACCATAACGGACGCCAGCATGCGCGGATCGATGTTGCCGCCGCACAGAATAAGCCCGACCTTGCGGCCGCGGAATCGTTGCGGCTCGGCCAGCATGGCGGCGAGCCCGGCGGCGCCGGCGCCTTCCGCAATGGTCTTCTGCAAAGTGAGAAACGCGTTGACCGCACGCTCGATCAACGCTTCGTCGACCAGGATGATATCGGCGACCAGATCGCGGACCACCGGCAGCGTGAGCTTGCCGACATTGCCGACCGCAATACCTTCCGCCAGCGTGGCGCCGCCGCACGGCTTGTGGCCTTGATGCAGCGCGTTCCACATCGACGGGAACAGAGTGGCCTCGACGCCGACGATCTCGATCCCGGGTCTTTTGGCGCGCGCCGCAATGGCGCAACCAGTGATCAGTCCGCCGCCGCCGATCGGCACGATGAGCACGTCGAGGTCGGGCACCTCCTCCAGCATTTCCAGCGCAATTGTGCCCTGGCCGGCGATGACGTGCGGATCGTCGTACGGATGCACCCAGACGCGATCGCCCGCAGCCGCAATTTCCTCGGCATGCGCTTGCGCCTCTGCCAGCGTCTCGCCGTACAGCACCACCTTGGCGCCGTGCGCTTCGGTCGCCTGCACCTTCACGAACGGCGTCGTCACCGGCATCACGATGGCGGCGGGAATGCCCAACCGACGCGCGTGATAGGCGACCGCCTGGGCGTGGTTGCCCGCCGACATGGCGATGACGCCGCGCCGGCGCTCCGCCGCCGACAGGGCCGCGAGCTTCACGCAGGCGCCGCGCTCCTTGAATGAGTTGGTGACCTGCAGATTCTCGTATTTGACAAAGACCTCGGCGCCGGTGAGCGCCGAGAGCGGCGGCGCCGGCAGCATCGGCGTGCGCAGCACATGGCCGGCGATCGTCCGCCGGGCGGCTTCGATATCGGCAAGCGTCACCATGGTCGTACCGCGCAGAGACTCGATGCGGCGGTTTTAACGATCGGCCGTGGCTTTTGCACCAGCGGCGCTTGGAGCCTCGGCCGAAAGCCGGCATTTTCTCCTTTGACGGCGCGCGACTCCCGGGCGATGTTATAGAGGTCGGAGCCTGAAATCCGGCAGGCAGACCAGAAGCCGTAACGATCACCGCCCCCGTGACCCAGCATTCGCGCGATACCCCGCAATTCTATCTGACGGCGCCATCGCCCTGCCCGTACCTTGCCGGGCACGAGGAGCGAAAGGTCTTTACCCATCTGGTCGGCGAGCGTGCCCCGGAGCTGAACAACATCCTGACCCACGGCGGCTTTCGCCGCAGTCAGTCGATCGCCTACCGGCCGGCCTGCGAGGGCTGCCGGTCGTGCGTCTCGGTGCGTGTTCTGACCGGCGAATTCCGGCCCACCCGCAGCATGCGCCGCATCGCCAAGCGCAATGGGGACGTCGCCAGCGAAATGCGCCGCGCGGTGCCGACGTCGGAGCAATACGCGGTCTTCCGCGGCTATCTCGATTCGCGGCACCGCGATGGCGGCATGGCCGACATGACCGTGCTCGACTACGCCATGATGGTCGAGGACAGCCATGTCGAGACCCGCATCGTCGAATACCGCAACGCCGGCGCGTTGATCGCCATGGCGCTGACCGACGTACTCGGCGACGGCCTGTCGATGGTCTATTCGTTCTTCGAGCCGGACGAGGCGGCGCGTTCGCTCGGCACCTTCATGGTGCTCGACCACATCGCGCGCGCCAAGCGCATGGGGCTGGCCTACGTCTATCTCGGCTACTGGGTGCGCGGCTCCGGCAAGATGGACTACAAAAGCCGCTTCCTGCCGCAGGAGCGCCTGATGCCGGAGGGCTGGGCGCGCGTCGAAGGTAATCGCTCGTAGCGCCTAATCTTCCGTCGTCTTGCCGTTGACCGGCCGCCGGCCGGCGAATTTGTTGGTCTTGGGAAAACCTTTCGGCGCCAGGCGGCCGGCGTCGGCGCGGTTGCCGCGCCAGTCGGCGAGCTCGCGTAAGCTCAGCGTGAAGACGCGGCCGGCGGAATCGGTCCAGGTCAAGCCTTTCTCGACTTCGAAGGTCTTGATGTCGGAAAGTCCGCCGTCCTTATGGCGCTGCAGGCGCACGCCGCGGCCGCGCGTCATGTCCGGCACCTGCTCGATCGGGAACACCACCATCTTGCGGTTCTCGCCGACCGCGGCGACCAGTTCGCCCTCGACGACCGCGATGGCGCGCGCAGCGTCCGGCGGCTTGACGTTGAGGATCTGTTTGCCCTTGCGGGTGTTGGCGACGCACTCGTCTTCGGGAACGATGAAACCCCTGCCCTGCTTCGACGCCAGAAGGAGCTTGCGGCCGCCCTGATAGCGGAACACGTCGACCACGTCGGCCTGCTGCTCGAGATCGATGAACAGCCGGATCGGCTCGCCGTGGCCGCGGCCGCCCGGCAGCTTCGCCGCCTCGATGGTGTAGAAGCGGCCGTTGGTTGCGAACACCATGATCTTCGACGTCGTCTCGGCAAAGAAGGCGTGATCGAGTGCATCGTCGGCCTTGAACGACAGACCGGCCAGATCAGCAACCTGACCGCGCAGCGCGCGGATCCAACCTTTCTCCGAAACCACGATGGTGACCGGCTCGCGCTCGACCAACGCTTCTTCGATCGCCGCGTCGTCGTGCGCGGGCGCCTGGGCAAAGCCGGTACGGCGCTTGCCGAGCGGCGTTTTCGGTCCGAATTTTTCGCGCACGTCGCGGATCTGACCGGCGATGGTCTTCCACTGCTCCTTTTCCGAGCGCAACAAATCCTCGATCGATTTCTTTTCCGCGCGCAAGGCCCGGTCCTCGGTGCGGATTTCCATCTCTTCGAGCCGGCGCAGATTGCGCAGCCGCATATTGAGGATGGCCTCGGCCTGCACGTCCGACAGCTTGAACGTTTTCATCAGCACCGGCTTCGGTTCGTCCTCCTTGCGAATGATTTTTATGACCTTGTCGAGGTTCAGATAAGCGACCAGATAGCCGCCCAACACTTCGAGGCGATGCTCGATCTGGCCGAGCCGATAACGCGAGCGGCGCAGCAGCACTTCGCGGCGATGCGTGAGCCATTCGCCGAGCGCCTCCGCGAGCCCCACCACCCTGGGAATGCGGCCGCGAATGAGCACGTTCATGTTGAGCGGCACGCGGCTTTCCAGCTCGGTGAGCTTGAACAGGCTCTCCATCATCAGCGCCGGATCGACGCTGCGCGAGCGCGGCTCGAACACGACGCGGACATCCTCGGCGGACTCGTCGCGCATGTCGGCAACAAGCGGCAGCTTCTTCTCGTTGAGCAGGTTGCCGATGGTCTCGACGAGCCGCATCTTCTGGACTTGCCAAGGGATTTCGGTGACCACCACCTGGTAGGTGCCGCGCCCGGTATCCTCGGTCTTCCAGCGCGCGCGCAGCCGGAACGAGCCGCGGCCGGTCGTGTAGGCCTCGGCAATCGCTTCGGGCGCGTCGACGACGAGGCCGCCGGTCGGAAAGTCCGGACCGGGAACGAATTTGAGCAGGGTGCGGGTGCGCGCCTTCGGGTTCTCGATCAGGTGCAGCGCCGCATCGCACAGTTCGGCGATGTTGTGCGGCGGGATGGCGGTCGCCATGCCGACCGCGATCCCTTGCGCGCCGTTGGCCAGTAGATTGGGAAAGGCCGCCGGCAGCACGACCGGCTCTTGCGAGACGCCGTCGTAGCTCGGGCGAAAATCGACGGCATCCTCGTCGATGCCGTCGAGCAGAAGCCGCGCCGCCTCGGTGAGCCGCGCCTCGGTATAGCGGTAGGCCGCGGCATTATCGCCGTCGATATTGCCGAAATTGCCCTGGCCGTCGACCAGCGGATAGCGCGAGGCAAAATCCTGGGCGAGCCGCACCAGCGCGTCGTAAATCGCCTGGTCGCCATGCGGATGGAAATTGCCCATCACATCGCCGACGATCTTCGCCGATTTCTTGAACGTCGCGCCCGGATCGAGGCGAAGGAGCCGCATGCCATAGAGGATGCGGCGATGCACGGGCTTGAGCCCGTCGCGCGCGTCGGGAAGCGCGCGGTGCATGATGGTGGAGAGCGCGTAAGAGAGGTAGCGCTCCTCCAGCGCCTCGCGCAGTGCGATGTCCTGCACGTCCCCCGAATCAGGTGGACTCGATTTCGTGGCCATGACCGGGAGCTAGCGCGGTTACGGCTGCCGAACAAGGCGCGCCGTGGACGCGGCTAGGGGTTGGGCTACAATCCGGCCGTGCGCGTTGGCCGCGCCGGTGCGGAGAAGCCCATGCGAAGAGCCATCCTCGCGGCTGTGGCGCTCGGCGTCGCGTTTTCGGCTGCCGCACCGGCGGAGCGAACCGCCGCCAGCGAGTACGGCGGGCGGCCGGTGCATCGGCACTGCGACTGCGCGCGAGACTGGCCGCACCGGCACTATTGGCAATGGGACCACCGGCCGATCTGGGACGACCCGTGGCTCATCCTCAAGCCGAACTTTTTCGGCAGCCCGGAGCCGCATCTCGTTCCTGCCGACATTTGGGCGCGCAAATGGCACCCGCCGCACCATTGGCGGGCACACAACGGGCGCCGCGACCTCTAGCGCGCCGCGAGTGCCGCATCTAAGCGGCCGAAATCTGCTCCGGCAGCATGCGCATGACGGCAGCGACAAACCGCGCGCGGGACGCCGGTAGCTCCAGGCCGCGCGGGGCGAAGGCGTGGCGATCGAGGAAAAAACCGGTCAGCGTAAAAGCGTCGGCCAGATCGGCGGCAGCCGGCAGCTGCTCGCCGTCAGCATGAAGAAATTCCGGTAACCGCAAGAGTTTGTCGCGATATTCTTCCCCGGCAACACGCGACACGGCGCGGCCGGAGCACGGCGACACATAGGTTAGATCAGCGGTCGCCCCGGTCGCCGCGCAGACAGCGAGGTCGAGGCCGAAGCCGAGTTCGGCCAGCAGCTGCAGCTCGAAGCGCGCAATCGAGGTCGCCGCGGCAAGCGGCGCATCGATGTCGTCGAGAATGGCCTGCAGGGCCGCAAAGACTTGGACGTGCGGCTCGCGCTCGGCGAGCAGCCGGCACAATTCGGCGGCATGGGTCACCCCGTGGACCGCGTGCGCGGCGCCGAGAAAGCCGGCAGCGCGCAGGTTGAGGCCCTCGACCGCGTAGTAGCCCAGATGCTCGTCGAGCCGCGCCCGCCAGGTGGCGCGCAGCAAATTGCCCGGCTGCAGCACGCCCCGCAGCCGCGTGCCGGCGCCGCCGCGCACCAAGCCGAGGTGCCGGCCGCGCTCGAGCGTCATCAATTCGAGAATGACGCTGGTCTCGCCGTGGCGCTTGACGCCGAGCACAATGCCGTCATCGGTCCATTGCATGGGCGTTATGTAGCGCGCTTGACGGACAGTTTTCAGCCCCCGCGCGGTTTCGACCCGCTCAGGTTAGCGGCAGATACTAGCCGATGCAGTGATTCGCCGTTAACCTCGCAGCGCTTCACAAAGCTCCGCTGCCGCGCGCCCGCGCGGCGATCCGAGAGCGTAAAGGGAGAAGCGAATGCGCAAAATCGTGATTGCGACGTTGATTGCCGCCGGAATTGGATTTACCGGCGTGTCGGCAGGGTCGGCCGCACCGGTCAACAACACGGTCCTCAAGCAGATCGCCACCAAGAGCGACGCCCGCGTTCAAGTGCAGTGGTGGCGCCATCGTTGCCACGGGCCGCGCAGCCGCTGGTGGCGGTGCTGATAATTGATCATGGGATGAGCGCTTGCGGCCCGGCCGCAACGCCCGGCCCTTGTGTTGTGCCGGGCGTTTTGCACCCTGCGGACATTCGCTGTTCAGCTGCCGTTCATCGGACGGCTGTCCTACACAATGGCGAATCGCCACTAGCCGATCGTTCGCTGGACAGCTAAAATTGCCGCGCTTGAAACCTCTACGAAGCTAAACGGTTATAACAATTGCCCGTTCGGGCAGAGGAGGAAGAGCGAAATGCGCAAGTTCGTCATTGCTACGGTGATTGCCGCCGGCATTGGCTTCGTCGGCGTGTCGGTCGGTTCGGCAGCTCCCGTGAACAACACGGCGCTCAAGCAAGCCGCGACGGTCAATGACCCCATGATCCAGGTCCAACACTGGCGTTGGGGCAGCCGTTGGGGCGGTCACTGGCGCTGGGGCAGCCGGTGGCGTCGGTGCCACGGCCCGATGAGCCGCTGGTGGCGGTGCTGACGTCTACTAAAATACTTTCGACAAGGCCCGGCCAGCGATGGCCGGGCTTTTTGCATGCCGCAACGGCGTAGCGATCGGCTTATCGCCGTCTGGCGTGCCGCGGCTTCGGACCGTAAGCGCCGAGATAAGGTTGACCGGTGCGATCGTAATCCACCGCGAAGCATAAATAATAGCTCGGGCTATTCTGCCGCGCCGTCGCGCAACGATCGAAGATGTCGAGGTCCGATACCGCGCGATACGGCAGATAGGGATCGATGCCCATGCGCTGCTCGCCGCCCGGGAAACCGCCGAAGCGGTCGATGCGCCCTTTCAGGTCGGCATCGCTGGCGATCAAGGCATCGCGCAGGGCTTCGCCCTGGATGAAATTGTCCGGCAGCTGATCGAACGGCCCGTCGAACCAGGTGTTGGTCAGCATATTCGGCTCATAGGCCCCGATCAGGATTTTTCGATCGCGCAGATGATCGCGATAGAAAGCGAAACCGGTACGCTTGCCGACCACAATGCGGTCGGTGCGCGGGCTCGGCTCGAACTGATCGGCAACTTTGATCGTTTCATCAAGGATGAAGTGGAAGATTTTCAGTTTCCTGTCGAACACCAGGAAAAAGCGAATCGCGGACTCGTCGAACGCCGCGCCGATAAACTCTTCGTCCGGCGCCAGCGCGTTTGCCGGCGGCCGCACGTCCGATAGGTCGTTGAGCGCGAACTCGACGGTCTTGCCCTGATAGGTCATGCGGTAAACCAGAGACTCGACCTTCTCAAGCTGCACGCCGCTCGCGGCATCGAGAATGATATGGTTTTCCGGGGTCTCGCCGCGCCAGCCTTCCAAATCCTCCGAGTAGGCGAAGATCACCTTGCCCTGGTCACGATTGCTGGCGTCGAGCCGAATATTGCCGTCATAAGGCACGCCGTTGCAGATGAAGGTGTAATAGAAATAGTTCTCGGTCGGATAGACCTTGACGTGATCCGCAAGGCTGCCGAACACGAACGCGAACACCGCCTTCGGATCCTTGACGTCGAGCGAGCACGGCCGCGTCGCCTCCTCCACATAGTCCTGGTTGAAGTGCAGAGTCGGAAGCTGCGCCTGTGTGGAGTTTTGCGCAGCCGCAGCGCCGGGGACAAAGAGTGCGGCGATGACGGCCAAAGCCCACGGGTTTCGTCGACCATGCTTCATGTTGCGGCTCGCTCGTGCGTTTGGCGCGCCCGCGGTCGCAAGGCGCGGAGGATTTCGATTTGCTGAGCTCTGACGCCCCCGGAACGCGACGAATTTCACCGCACTTCGGCGACAGCGTCAAACGCGGGCCTTGCAGTCCGCATCACTCGCGCGGAAATTCCAGGCCGATCTGCCGGTAGCGCTCCGGATCGTCGCCCCAACCCTCACGCACTTTGACGAACAGAAAAAGATGAACCGGCTTTTCGATCGCTTCGGCGATCTCGGCGCGCGCCGCAGCACCGATCGCCCTAATGGCGCGGCCGCCCTTGCCGAGCACGATTTTGCGCTGGCTGTCGCGCTCGACATAGATGGTCTGCTCGATGCGCACCGAGCCGTCGTGCAATTCCTTCCAGACCTCGGTCTCGACCGTCGACTGATACGGCAATTCCTGGTGCAACCGCAGATAAAGCTTTTCGCGGGTGATCTCGGCGGCGAGCTGGCGCAGCGGCGCGTCGGAAATCTGATCCTCCGGATAGAGCCACGGACCGGGCGGCACCCGCGCGGCAAGCCATTGTTTCAGATCGTCGACGCCGTCGCCCGACAGCGCCGAAGTCATGAAGGTCGCGGCGAATACCCCGCGCTCGTTGAGCATGTGCGCCAGCGCCAGCAGCGCGGGCTTGGCCACGACATCGACCTTGTTGAGCACCAGCACCTTGGCGGGCGTGCGCACGTCGGCCAGTCCGCGCAGGATCGCTTCGTCGTCTTCCGCGAGACCTTTGCGCGCATCGACGAGCAGCGCGACGATATCGGCGTCCTGGGCGCTGCCCCAGGCGGTGCCCACCATGGCGCGGTCGAGCCGCCGCCGCGGCACAAAAATCCCCGGCGTATCGACGAAGATCAGCTGCGCGGCGCCTTCGCAGGCAATGCCGCGAATAAGCGCGCGCGTGGTCTGCACCTTTGGCGTGACGATCGAAATTTTGGTGCCGACCAGCGCGTTGATGAGCGTCGATTTGCCGACGTTGGGGGCGCCGATCAGCGCCACGAACCCGCAACTCGTATCGGACGCCGGCGGCATTCCGGGCTCCGCAGCTTCCGGCCGTTCCAGATCAGGCATCGAGGCGACGGGTTTTCACGCCTTCGCGCGTGAGCATGGCTGCAGCGGCCGCCTGTTCGGCGGCGCGCTTGGAGCGGCCCAAGCCTTCGGCCGGCGCGAAGTTCGGCAACTGTACGGCGACGCGGAATTCGGGACTGTGATCAGGGCCGGAGCGCGCCACCTCGCGATAAGCCGGCGTTGGCAGACCGCGCGCCTGCGCCCATTCCTGCAGCACCGTCTTGGGATCGCGCAGCGGCTGCGCGGTCGCCCGCATGCGCTCCTGCCAGAGCCGCTCGACCAAAGCCGCCGCCGCCGGATAGCCGCCGTCGAGATAGACGGCGCCGATCAGCGCCTCGCAGACGTCGGCCAGGATCGCCGGCCGCTTGCGCGCCCCGGCGTTGACTTCCGAGGAGCCGAGCTTGATCGCGGCGCCCAGATCGATCGAGACCGCAATTTCCGCGCAGGTCTCCTTGCGCACCAGATCGGCGAGCCGGCGCGACAGCTCGCCTTCGTCGGCCTTGGGAAAGCTCCGGAACAGCATGTCGGAGATGACAAGGCCGAGCACGTGATCGCCGAGAAATTCGAGGCGCTGATACGAACCGGCGCGATTGCGCGGACCTTTGAGCGCCGAGATGTGAGTAAGCGCGCAGGTCAGCAGCGCGTTGTCGCCGAAACGGTAGCCGATGCGATCTTCCAGAACCGAGATGCTGCGGCGGCTTCGCCGCGGCGCTTTTCGGCCGTCGCCGTCCGCCTGCACCTGTTCGGCGGCGTCGGCCGCGCCCAGCTCTTCTTGTTGCGGCGCTGCCGCGGTTTTTGCTTTGCGGCGGCCGCTCATCGAACCAGCGTGAACATCCGGCTCCAACGCACCGCCCACGGCCAATTCCAGATCTCCCAGGCGTGCGAACCGCCGCCGATCGAGAAGAAGATGATCTGCGCCTTGCCGATGAGGTTTTCGAACGGCACGTAGCCGACCGCGCTGAGGACGCGGCTGTCGGTCGAGTTGTCGCGGTTGTCGCCCATCATGAAATATTCGCCGCGCGGCACCGTGTAGACCTCGGTATTGTCGAGAAAGCCGTTGTCGGTGAAATCATGCGTGATGTAGGTGACGCCGTTCGGCAACGTCTCGCGGTAGCACATCACCGGCTGGGGGACGTCTTCATACGAGACGCAACCCTGGGTCACGCGCTCGCGCTTGACCGGCACGCCGTTGATATTGAGCACGCCGTGGATCACCTGGATATGGTCGCCGGGCAGGCCGACCACGCGCTTGATATAGTCGACCGAGTCATCCTTCGGCAGCCGGAACACGACGACGTCGCCGCGCTGCGGCTGCGAGCCGAAAATGCGCCCGGAAAACAGCGGCGGCGAGAACGGCAATGAGTAATGGGTGTAACCGTACGAATATTTCGACACGAACAGATAATCGCCGACCAGGAGCGTCGGGATCATCGAGCCGGAGGGAATGTTGAAGGGCTGAAACAGGAAGGTGCGGATGACGAGCGCAATGATCAGCGCATGGACAACGACGCGCACCGTCTCGGCAAAGCCTCCCTCCTTTCGTTTGGTTCCAGTTTGCACGCTCATTCGCCTATTATCCTGCCGTCGCTGTCGCCCACGCGCCCGGCGCCCTTGTAGCCGTTGGGCTGGATAGGCGCAATTGCGCGCGGGGATTGGTCGCGGCGCGTGCACCCCGATCTTTCGCAAACCATTTCAGCAGCTTACGCCATTTTCTGCGCGTCGTGATGAACTTTTGATCGCCCGCTGCATGCCAGACAGCGGCCATCAGCCGGAGCTTGTGGCAAGCGCCGAAATGATCACGAAGGCATGCGCCATCGGGCCCTCGTCGGTTATCGTGAGGTCGATGCGCGCCTCGTAGCCGGCCGGCGTGATCGCCTCGAGCCGCCGCTTGGCGCCCCCGGTCAGGATCATGGTCGGCCGCCCCGAAGCGAGGTTGACTACGCCCATATCGCGCCACCACACGCCGGAGCGGAGTCCGGTGCCCAAGGCCTTGGCGCACGCCTCCTTGGCGGCAAAGCGCTTGGCGTAGGTCTCGATGCGGTTGCGGCGCCGTTCGGCGCGATCGCGCTCGGTAGCGGTGAAGATGCGGTCGATGAAGCGGTCGCCATGGCGCTCGATCACCTTGGCGATGCGGCGCACGTCGGTGATGTCGGAGCCGATACCGAGAATCATCGCGCCGTTCCGTCCTCTGTTTCGGCCTTGGCCCGGCCGCGGTCCATTGCTGCGCGCATCCTCCGCACGGCGGCCGCAAGCCCATCGAAAATTGCCTCGCCGATGAGGAAGTGGCCGATGTTGAGCTCGACGATTTCCGGCAGCGCCGCAATGCGCTCCGCCGTTGCGAAGTCGAGACCATGACCGGCATGAACTTCCAGGCCGATACTTTTGGCGAGCGCGGCGCCGCGCACGATACGCTCGAATTCGGCCGCTGCCCCCGCCGCATTGCCGGCGGTCACGGCATCGCACCACGCGCCGGTATGAATTTCGATCACCGGGGCGCCGATGGCCCGCGCCGCTTCGATCTGCGCCGGCTCGGCGGCGATGAACAGCGACACGCGAATGCCGCACGCGGCCAATTCGCCGACCGCGCCGCGCAGTGCCTCGCGCTGGCCGGCGGCATCGAGTCCACCTTCGGTCGTCCGCTCGGCTCGCCGCTCCGGCACGATGCAGGCGGCATGCGGCCGGAGCTTTTTGGCGATGCCGACCATTTCGTCCGTCGCCGCCATTTCGAGATTAAGCGGCTTGGTGATGCGCGCCTTGAGCCGCTCAACGTCGTCGTCGACGATGTGCCGGCGATCCTCGCGCAGATGGGCGGTGATGCCGTCGGCGCCGACAGCTATCGCAATCTCGGCGGCGCGCAACGGATCGGGATGGCGGCCGCCGCGCGCATTACGCACCGTGGCGACGTGGTCGATGTTGACGCCAAGGCGGATGGGTGAAGGAGCCGGCATGGGCGAGCGCGATCAGCCGTTCACCCGCTCGACGTTCGCGACCACCTTCTTGGCCCGCAATTGCGAGATGATCGAGGTGAGATGCTTGAGGTTATAGACCTCGAGGTCGATGGTCAGCTGGGTGAAATCCGGCGATTGACGCGTCATCTTCACGTTGTCGATGTTGCCGTCGTGCTCGGCGATGACTTGGGCGATTTGGGCGAGCGTGCCGGGCTCGTTGACCGACTGCACGGCAAGCCGCGCCGGGTAACGCTGCGGCGCCGTGTCGTCGAGGTCCCAGCGCAGATCGACCCAACGCTCCGGCTGGTCCTCGAACTCTTTGAGCGCCGGCGAGTGGATCGGGTAGATGGTGATGCTTTCGCCCGGCGTCATGATGCCGACGATGCGGTCGCCCGGCACCGCGCCGCCGTTCGGCGCAAAGCGGACCGGCAGTTCGGTGTTGATACCGCGAATCGGAATCGCGCCGTCGCCGCCGGGCGCTTTGAACTTGACCGATTTGGCGCGCTTGAAGCCAAACCAGCCACTTTCCGATTTCGCCGCCGCCGGGGTTACGCGCTCGTCCTTGTAGTCCGGATACATGGCGCGCACGACGTCGGCGGCGCGCATTTCGCTGCGGCCGACCGCCGCCATGACATCGTCGATCGAGGCGCGGGCCAACCGCGGCAGGGCGCCTTCGAGCTGCTCGTCCGAATAGGCGATCTTGGCGCGCTGGCACAACCGCTCGACCAGGCGCCGGCCGAATACCGAGTACTGGCTGCGAACCGCCTCGCGGGTGGCGCGGCGGATCGAGGCGCGGGCCTTGCCGGTAACGACGATCGATTCCCAGGCCGCTGGCGGTGCGACTTGCGCCGAGGAGGTCAAAATCTGCACCTCGTCGCCATTCTGCAGCGGCGACGAAAGCGGGCCGATCTTGCCGTTGATCTTGGCTCCGATCGCCATGTTGCCGACGTCGGTGTGCACCGCATAGGCAAAATCGATAGGCGTGGCGCCGCGCGGCAGCGCGATGAGCTTACCCTTCGGGGTGAAGCAGAACACCTGGTCATGGAACAGCTCGAGCTTGGTGTGCTCGAGGAACTCTTCGGGATTGGAGCCTTCGGCCAACAGCTCGATGGTGCGACGCAGCCAGGCATAGGCGCTCGACTCGCGCGACAACATTTCGGTCGGCGACCCCACGCCGTCCTTGTAGAGCGCGTGCGCGGCGATGCCGTATTCGGCGATCTGCTGCATTTCGCGGGTGCGGATCTGCAGCTCGACGCGCTGTTTTCCGGGCCCGATGACGGTCGAATGAAGCGAGCGGTAATCGTTCTGCTTGGGCGTCGATATGTAGTCCTTGAAGCGCCCGGGCACGACCGGCCAGCTGGTGTGGACGATGCCGAGCGCCTGATAGCACTCGGCGAGGGTACCGACGACGACCCGGAAGCCGAGGATATCGGAGAGTTGCTCGAAGCCTACCGCCTTGCGCTCCATCTTGCGCCAGATCGAATAGGCGCGCTTGCGCCGGCCGGACACCTCGGCAGCAATGCCCTGATCGGCCAGTTTCTTGGCGAGCTGCTGCTCGATCTCGGCGATCCAGCGGCGCGAGCGCTCGGCGAGCGTTTCGAGGCGTTCGCTGATGACCCGATGGGCGTCGGGGTTGAGCTCGCGAAATGCCAAATCCTCGAGCTCCTCGCGCATCTGCTGCATGCCCATGCGGCCGGCGAGCGGCGCGTAGATGTCGAGCGTCTCTTCGGCGGTGCGACGGCGTGCCTCCGGCGGCCGATGGCCGAGGGTGCGCATGTTGTGCAGCCGGTCGGCGAGCTTGATGAGCAGGACGCGGACGTCGTCGGCAATGGCGAGCAGGAGCTTGCGCAGGTTTTCCGCCTGCTTGGCCTCCTTGGAGACGAGGTCGAGCTTTTTCAGCTTGGTGAGGCCCTCGACCAATACGCCGATGTCATGGCCGAACAGGCGGTCGATCTCGGCGCGGGTCGCGTCGGTGTCTTCGATCGTGTCGTGCAGGAGCGCCGCCGCGATGGTGGCATCGTCGAGCTTGAGGTCGGTCAGGATCGCGGCGACCTGGAGCGGGTGCGAGATGTAGGGATCGCCGGAATCGCGCACCTGCTCGCCGTGCGCGCGCATGGCGTAGACGTAGGCGCGGTTAAGCAAGTCCTCGTTGGTCTTGGGATTATACTGCTTGACCCGGTCGATCAGCTCGTATTGCCGCATGAGCCGCGGCCCGCGGGTGGGCGGCGCAGCCGCCGACGGCTGCGTCCGCCGCGGCGTGTGGTCGGTCTGCGGCACCAGCTCGGGGGCGCGCGCCACCGCCACGCCGAGCGTTGGCTCGGTTTTCGCCTGCGGCAGGTCCATCGAGTGCGGCATAGCCGGTCCCTGACAGTCCGTTCGCGTCCTCGGCACTTGGCGCAGCGGCAATTGCGGAAATCCCGCCCTCTGCCCTTCCCAACGATCGCGCGGCAGCGTCCGACGATCACAATATCATGGGGCGTCGCGAGCGCCACAAGGCGCGCAACGCCTGACGTGGCCCGCGAATGAAACCGCGCGCCGCCGAGAATGGTGCAATTTCGTTAATGATTCGGCGGCCGTAACGCCCCGCCGATCGGCCGAGCCGGCTATTCGTCGTCGTCGACGGGATCGGGCTCGGGCTCGCTTTCCGGCGGCGTCAAGCCTTCGAGGCCCTTGAGCAGCTCTTCCTCGCTCATCCGCTCGCCGGTGACCTCGGTGTCGTCGGCATCGACCCCCGTTCCGGGCGCGCCGATCAGCGGCATGGACTCCGGTTCGGGCTCGTCGACCTCGACGTACTTCTGCAGCGAATGGACGAGTTCCTCCTTGAGGTCCTCGGGCGAAATCGCGGTTTCGGCGATCTCGCGCAACGCCACGACCGGGTTCTTGTCCTTGTCGCGCTCGACGGCGATCTGGGCACCGGATGACACCATGCGGGCACGGTGCGCCGCCAAGAGAACGAGTTCGAAGCGATTCTCGACCTTGTCGATGCAATCTTCGACGGTCACGCGGGCCATGTGGCTTGTGCTCCTGGATCAGCGTTCGGCAGGGTCCGCAGCGGTTCCCCTGCAAATGCAAGTTGCTCAATTGCGCCCTTAAGTATCGTCAAGGGCCGCCGAAGGCAAGGGCCGAGCCTTTGGCATCATGGCGCATGGCGACTTTCTGCACCGCGGAACCATTCAGGCCTGCCGCAGCGCGACGCCGGGGACACAACGTGCTAAGCTCCCACTTGCGAGAGCGGCGCTTGCCCAATACGCTTGCGGCAGTATCGCGCATGCCGAATCTTTCGGATGACGGCAAAACTGTTTTAACAAAGCTCCGGGACGGCCGATTGCCTTGGGCCGGTCCGGTTTTATCCAACAGACTCTCACGAGAGAACCCATGTCGGCACAAGTGGAAAAAATCGCGCTCTTCATTGATGGAGCAAATCTTTACGCCACCGCCAAATCGCTCGGCTTCGATATCGATTACAAGCGGCTTTTGGGCGAGTTCCGGTCGCGCGGCTATCTGCTTCGCGCGTTCTATTACACCGCGGTGATCGAGGATCAGGAATATTCGTCGATCCGGCCGCTGATCGATTGGCTCGACTACAACGGCTATACCGTCGTCACCAAGGCGACCAAGGAATTTGTCGACCAGACCGGCCGGCGCAAGGTCAAGGGCAACATGGACATCGAGCTTGCCGTCGACGCCATGGAGATCGCGCCCCACATCGACCAGATGGTGCTGTTCTCCGGCGACGGCGATTTCCGCTCGCTGGTCGAGGCGGTGCAGCGGCGCGGCGTGCGCGTCGTCGTGGTATCGACCATTTCGACCCAGCCGCCGATGGTGGCCGACGAGCTGCGCCGGCAGGCCGACCAGTTCGTCGACATCGTCGAGATGCAGAGCAAGATCGGGCGCGATCCGTCGGAGCGGCCGGTGCGCGAACCGCGGGAGCCGCGCGAGGGCCGCGAACCGCGCCACACCCCGCAATTCCTGCAGCGCAGCCCGACCTCGCAGCGCGTCGAGATCGAGGACGAGTTCGAGGACGATTAGCGCTTTCGGAACGCCGCCATGCCGCCGCAAAGCGGTGAGCCCGGCCGCGATTGTCCGCGCTGCCCTCGCCTCGTCGCCTTCCGCAAAACTTGGCGCGACCAAGAGCCGGCCTGGTTCAACGCTCCGGTCGATTCGTTCGGGCCGGACGACGCCCGCCTGCTCATTGTCGGCCTGGCCCCGGGCCTGCGCGGCGCCAATCGCACCGGCCGGCCGTTCACCGGCGATTATGCCGGCGACCTGCTGTACGGCACCTTGAAGGAATTCGGCTTCGCCAGCGGTCCTTACGAGGCTCGCGCCGATGATGGCCTGACGCTCGTCGACTGCCGCATCACCAACGCCGTGCGCTGCGTGCCGCCGGAGAACAAGCCGACGCCCGACGAGATCGCCACCTGCCGGTCGTTTCTGGCTGCAACCATCAAGGACATGCCGCGGCTTGCCGCCGTTCTGGCGCTCGGACGCATCGCCCACGAGACCTTTGTGGTTGCGTGCGGCGCGCGACGTTCCGCTTATCCGTTCGCGCACGGCAGCGTGCACAGGTTCGGCGCGCTGACGCTGTTCGACAGCTACCACTGCTCGCGCTACAACACCAACACCGGCGTGCTGACGCCGGTCATGTTTCGCGATGTTATTGCGAAAATCCGCCGGCACCTTGAGCGCGATCAAGCCGCGGTAGCGGCAGCGGCCCGGTCATAGCGGCGCCTCGCTCACGTCGCGTCCGGCATACGACATGAACTCCATCAGCGAGCCGTCGGGATCGCGGAAATAGATGCTGGTACCGGCGCCCTTGGCGCCGAAGCGCTGCATCGGGCCGCGCTCGACGGCGACGCCGCAGCGCTGCAGATGCGCGATGGCGTCCGCGATCGGGCCGATCCATTCGAAGCACAGATCGCTGTTGCCGGGCGCCACCGGCAGCCGCGCCACCTCGGCGGGCGCGACCCCCGGCCCGTGCACGTTGAGCTGCCGGTCGCCGAACCGATAGGCGTAGCCCACCGGCCGCTCGATGAGTTCGGCTCCCATGACGGTCGTATAAAACGCGTTGGAACGCTGCCAATCGGTGACATGGATCACGCAATGATCGAGCCGCGTCGGCACCATGTCGTTACCCCTTCTGGCGCATGAGCCGGCCGCGCTCGCGCTTAAAGGTATACATACCCTCTCTGCTGTCAGCGCCGGGCTTCTGCAAAGTGTAGAAGAGAGCGCCGCTAATCTCAAATTAGTACATTACTTATTTGCTTTAACGTGGGGCTTGAATAAATCTGACATGACAAAGCCGACCGTACCTCCAAATACCACCTCGGCTGCCGCGAGCCATTGCTGCAGCTGTTCTGTTTTGGTGAAGTCATCCGCTGGGAAAGAATAAATTGTATAAAACAAAAAAGCCAGCAGACTGCCCGGTATCAAAAGGCAAATCAGTGCGTAGTTCAGATTAACCGATTCTCCACTGCCTACCTGCCGTTGCCCTTCAATCCAAGTCCTCACAACCGCTACCACATAGGTAACCGTCACTGGCGAAACCGTTAGGATGGCATTCTGCTTGATGTCCTTAGTCCAAGTGGCATCTTTGATAACAATAATATAAAACGCTAGCGCGAAATGCCCCAGTACCAACATCCAACCGACCGCAGTCTGTACTGTTCGCTTTCCCATTTGCTACTCACAGACTGGTGGGGAATAATCTCTTCCGCCATACAATTTGGACGCCTTGTTTATTGGCGCACTTACTATTGCGATTAGCGCCTGCACTCCCGGCGAGTCGCCTTCTTCACATTCTATTTTTGTCCCATATCCTCTCGGCGGCTCACCTCTTCCCATCTCTGGCCAGCGAATGAGTCTGGCATCCCTGACATCTATCAGAAGACGATTACCTTTTACGACATGGTCCACAATTACCTGCAGTTTGGTGCTGATCCAATGGCCTGGGAGCTTGGGCAGTTCGGTATATCGCAAAACTGGTCCGTAGAGTGTCAGATCAAAGGCAGTACCGTTCTGCGGTTTCACATGAATTTCGCGCTTTTCACCTGGCCAAGTTTTCCGCAACAATTCCTCAACGTCTGCCTGCAGTTCGTTGATATTTTCCGAGCTAAAACGATCATGCGTGAGCAATACCGATCCGACCCCTGGCGTAGTTTTCGGAAAAAAATTGCGACCCACATCAAATACCAATCCCGTCTGCTTAATTCTCTCCATTGCGTTTCGCTCTGAGCCGAATGGCACTTCGACCTTGAAAGCGTTTTCTCCCTCTCCGCCGCGTGCCACGACTCCATCCTTGTACGTTTTCCAACCTTGTGTTCGAAAATATCGCCGCGCAGCGGGTTCGGCACCAGGCTTTAGCAACACCGCGACACTGCCCGGTTCTTCGGTGCTATCGTCGCAACCCGGATCGAGTTCAACTGTGGTATCGAGCTTGCTAGGACTCGTTCCTTTAAATGGTCCTCGCGCGTGCTCGACGTGCAGTTCCGGACTAATCCATTTGAAGGTTAAATCTCCGTCATCTGCGCTTCGGGTGATCCGACCCGCGTCTGCGAGTAGAATAACGCTCCCTGTAGATTGCCAATCACCAACGGCAGAAAAAACGGCCTCCTCAGTTAGACCATCCTTCTGCAACACGCATTCGAGACCGCTAATACTGTACTGACCATGATGTTTTTCGTAGTTGTTAAGTGTGATGGTCGTCGAGTGACCGTTGAGCCTACCATGAATATATAAATCGCCGGCACGAGCGGGCATCAGTGGTACTGTAACTAGACACGCCGTGAGGGCGGCGCTCCAGAATGTGTACACGATGGCCCCCCGCATATTAAGCACCACGTTGAACTGGGCAGTATAGCATGCACGCTCAACCTGAGCTAGTGCTTCAGAACAACTCAAATCGGCGCGCTCAAGTCCGCGCATCGCATCGCATGCTGAAGTTTCCTGGACCCAAGGCAGTGCTGAAGCGCGAGCTATAGCATGCGATAATTGCGTCCTTTTCCCATGATGCACTCACCCCTTCTGGCGCATGAGCCGGCCGCGCTCGCGGTCCCAGGAGCGCTTCTTCTCGGTCTCGCGCTTATCGTAAAGCTTCTTGCCGCGCGCGAGCGCCAGCTCGACTTTGGCGCGGCCCTTCTCGTTGAAATAGAGTTTGAGCGGCACCAGCGTCATGCCTTCGCGCTCGACCGCGCCGATCAGCTTGTTGATCTGGCGCCGGTGTAACAGCAGCTTGCGCGGCCGTTTCGGCGTGTGATTGAAACGGTTGGCCTGCAAATATTCGGGAATATTGGAATTGATCAGCCAGATTTCCCCGCCGCGGGCATCGGCATAGGATTCGGCGATCGTCGCCTTGCCCTGGCGCAGCGATTTGACCTCGGTGCCGGTGAGCGCCAGCCCGGCTTCCATGCTGTCTTCGATGAAGTAGTTGAACCGCGCTTTGCGGTTATCGGCAACCACGCGAAGTTTGCGTTCCGTTTTTGCCGCCATGCCTGCCCAGCGCTACCGAGCCTTCAACGCATCGCGGATCTCGGCCAATAACTGTTCCTGCCGCGATGGCGCCGGCGCGGCCGGCGGCGGCTCCGGTTGCTTCAGCCTGTTGATGGCCTTGACCACCAAAAAAAGCGCAAAGGCGATGATGAGGAAGTTGATGATAAGAGTGAGGAAGTTGCCCCATGCCAGGACGGCACCCTGCTTTCTCGCGTCCGCAAGCGCCGTGGCCGTCACCTTCGGCGAAAACGGGTAAAAATGGTTGGAAAAGTCGAGCCCCCCGGTGATCGCCCCAATCGCCGGCATGATGATGTCCGCGACCAGCGAATTGACCACGGCGCCGAACGCGGCACCGATGATGACCGCGACGGCAAGGTCGATGACGTTGCCGCGCATGGCGAATTTTTTGAATTCTTCGAGCATGGAGGCCTCGCTCAATCAGTGACAGGGCCGTCGCGGCGTAGCAGGTGCGAACAATGCGCCGCGCGCGGGCGTGTCAATTGATCAAGCCGGCATGGACCATGGCGTCCCGCACTGCCGCACGCGTCTTTTCGGCAACCGGCACCATCGGCAGCCGCACCGTCTCGGCGCACTTGCCGATCACCGACAGCGCGTATTTCACCGGCGCCGGATTGGATTCGATGAACAGCGCACTGTGCAGCGGCATCAGCTTGTCCTGATATTGCAGGGCGCCTGCGAAGTCGCCCTTCAGGCAGCAGGCCTGGAATTCCGCGCACAGTCGCGGCGCCACGTTGGCGGTCACCGAGATGCAGCCGTGGCCGCCATGTGCGGCGTAGCCGAGCGCCAAGGCGTCGTCGCCGGACAGCTGGTTGAAGCCGGGCCCCATGGCGGCACGCTGTTGCGAGGCGCGCACCACATTGCCGGTCGCATCCTTCACTCCGGCGATGTTTTTCAGCTCGAACAGGCGCGCCATGGTGTCGACCGACATGTCGATCACCGAGCGCGGCGGGATGTTGTAGATGATGATTGGAATGCCGACGGCGTCGTTGATCGCCTTGAAGTGCTGATAGAGCCCTTCCTGGGTCGGCTTGTTGTAATACGGCGTGACCACAAGCACCGCGTCGGCGCCGGATTTTTCCGCATGCTGCGCCAACTCGACGGCTTCCTTGGTCGAATTGGAACCGGCGCCGGCGACCACCGGCACGCGGCCGCGCGCTTCCTCGATGCACCATTCGACGACTTCATGATGCTCCTCGTGCGAAAGCGTCGGGCTTTCGCCGGTTGTGCCGACCGGCACCAGGCCGTTGGTGCCCTCTGCGATCTGCCAGTTCACGAGATCGCGGAAGGCCTTTTCGTCGACGGCTCCGTTCTTGAAGGGGGTAACGAGCGCGGTGAAGGAGCCTCGGAAATTGGTCTTGGCGGTCATGGTGCTGTTCTCCGCCGGCAGGCCGCACAGGTCAAAGCGCCTGCGCCATGCGACCGGGTCAATCCATGCATAAATATCGGTTCCGGGCGACCCTTAAAAGGCCCTCGGATGTTGATCCGCGGATTTTCTGGCCGCGCGACAGTGGACAGCGCCGTGCTTTTGCCGTGAAGCCCATGGACTCGTGTAGGGTAAAGCGGTGCGGCGCCTCCCGGTTAGGGGTTCCTCAATCTTGGCCATGGAAGACATCTTGGCCATGGACGGTGGCCGCAACCGCCCTTGGCGCATAGGTCATGGCGCGGGTCATGGCGCGCGGCCACAGGAGACGGGATCGTTGACTGCAACTCGGCTCATCGCGGTCATAACCGCATGCGGGATGACGCTTGGCGTCTGGGCGGGGTCGCTGCGCGCTGCGCCACAGGACGATCACAAGCCGGCGCCCAAGTCGCATCCGGCCGCAAAAGCCGAGAAGACCGGCAAGACTTCCAAGACCGGCAAGACCGAAAAGACCGACAAAACCAGAACCGAGAAAACCAACACGGGCGCAAAGCATAAAGAGAGCCATCCGGCCGCGGCGGCACATAAGGGCGGCGCTTCGCCTGCGCCACACGGCGGCGCTGCACGCGTTTCGAACGCAGTTCCCGCGGCACCCCCACCGGCCGCGAGCTTCACGGCGCCGGTGCGGACCGGGCCAGCGCTGGCCTTGGCCGAGAGCGGCGCGACCTCACCGCTCGACCTTGCGGCAGTCAAACAGGCCATCAGCATGGTCCACAAGGAGCGTGCCGACGAGGCCACCAATATCGAGCGGACCATCTCCGATCCGGTGGCGCGCAAGCTGGTCGAGTGGGCGATCCTGCGCAGCGATGACAGCAGCGTCGAGTTCTCGCGCTACGCCGCTTTCATTGCCGCCAACCCGACCTGGCCGAGTCTCGTCACGCTGCGGCGCCACGCCGAAGCCGCGCTTTGGCAGCAACAGGTCGATGCCCAGGCTACGCTCAATTATTTCCACGACCAGGAACCGCTGACCGCGAAGGGCTATTTCGCGTTCGCCCGCGCGCTTTTGGTCAAGGGCGACGTCGGCCGCGCCGCCACCGCGGTACGCACCGCCTGGCAGAACGATGGCTTTTCCGAAACGGTCGAAGCCCAGGCCCGCACCACGTTCGCCGGCCTGATCACGCCGAATGACGACAAGATCCGCATGGACGCCCGCTTCTACCTCGGCGAGGACGAAGCCGGCATGCGGGCAGCCCAGCATCTCGATGGCGCGCAGCAGGCCATCGCCAAGGCGCGCGCCGCGGTCAACGGCAAATCTGGCAGCGCCAGGGCGCTGCTCGAAGCGGTCCCGGCGGCGGCACGCCACGACCCCGGTTACATGTTCAGCCGCATCCAGTGGCTGCGCCGCAACAACGACATCAAAGAAGCCGCGCAATTGATGCTGGCCGCACCGCACGATCCGGAGGCCCTGCTCGACGTCGACGGCTGGTGGGTCGAGCGCCGCCTGATCGCGCGCAAGCTGCTCGACATGGGCGATGCGAAATCCGCCTACGCGATCGCCGACGGCGCGGCAACGCCGGCCACCGAAAACCCTCGGGCCGAACAGGCGTTCACCGCCGGCTGGATCGCGTTGCGCTTCCTCAACGAGCCCGCGGTGGCGTTGCCGCACTTCGCGCGCATCGCCGAAGGCGTCACCAACCCGATCACCCTGGCGCGCGCGTTCTATTGGCAGGGTCGCGCCGCGCAGGCGCTCGGCCGCGAGCGCGACGCGCGCAGCTACTACGAAGTCGCGGCGCGGTTTTCCACCGCCTATTACGGCCAACTGGCGCGGGCGCAACTGCATCTCGACGCCGTGGCGCTGCGCGAGCCGCCGCCGCCGGAGCAGCGGCCGCTGGAAGTCGGCCGCGCCTTCGAGATGCTCTACGCCATCGACGAGCGCGATCTGGTCGCCGGCATCGCGGCCGACATCGGCGACAAGTCGAGCGACGGGCCCGGCCTTGCCAGACTCGCCGAGATTGCCGCGCACCACAACGACGCCCGCACCACGCTCTTGATCGGCAAGGCGGCGCTCGGCCACGGCCTGCCGTTCGAGCGCTATGCCTTTCCCGATTTCGGCGTCCCGGCTTACCGGCAGATCGGCCCGCAGGTCGAACGCTGCGTGGTCTACTCGATCGTGCGCCAGGAAAGCGCCTTCAACACCAAGGTGGTTTCCAGCGCCCACGCGCTCGGCCTGATGCAGGTTACGCCGGGCGCAGGCCGCAACACCGCGCGCAAGTTCAACGTGCCGTTCGACCAGAAACGGCTGCTCGGCGACGTCACCTACAACGCCCAGCTCGGCACCGCCGAGCTCGGCGACGAGATCAATACCTGGCGCGGCTCCTACATCCTCGCCTTCGTGGCCTACAATGCCGGTCCGCGGCGCGCCAGGGAATGGATCGAGCAGTACGGCGATCCGCGCGACGGCAGAAGCGATCCGGTCGACTGGATCGAGCGTATTCCGATTTCGGAAACCCGCTATTACGTGCAGCGCATTCTGGAAAACATGCAGGTCTACCGGGCGCGGCTCGAGAACAACCCGCGGCTTTTGATCGAGGCCGACCTGCGCCGTGGCGGATCTTAGCCGCTCGGCCGTTATTTCATATCACTCGATGCTGATATTCGCCGGCGCCATGCCGGCCTGATAGCGCTGATGCATGGCCGCGTAGGCCGCTTCGATGCGGCGTGCAAACAGCGCGGTATCGAACAACGGCGTCGTCGTGCGATTGGCGGCGAGCTTGCTGCGGATCGCAGTCAGCACCGTCGGGTTTCTGGCAAGTTCGATAGCCCGCCGTTCATAATCCTGCGGCGCTGCCGTGATCAGTTCCGGCACGCCGACGGTACGCAATAAACTGGCCGCCACCCGGCCCGCAAACGTCGCCCCGATCTGGGTCAGCACCGGCACGCCGGCCCACAGCGCGTCGCTTGCGGTTGTATGCGCATTGTAGGGCAGCGTGTCGAGGAACAAAGCGGCCAAACGCTGGCGCGCCAAATGCTCGGGCAATGCGGTCTTGCCGGCAAAGATCAGTCGCTGCGCCGAGACACCGCGCTGTTCGGCCGCGGCGCGCAGGTTCGCCGACGATGTCGCGCTGCCTTCCAGGAGCCACAGCACGCCATTGTCGACCGCCAGCAGCACGCGCATCCAAATGTCGAAAATGTCCGGGCTTAGCTTTTGCGTGTTGTTGAAGCAGCAGAACACGAACGCGTCGTCCGGCAGCCCGCAGGCGCGCCGCGATGGCGTCACGGCAGCAATCATCCGCTTGTCGTCGTTGACCTGATAGCAGCCGGGCAGCCGCACCACGCGCTCGGCGTAATAGGCCTCATGCTCCTCGGGAATGACGGTGCCGTCGGCGATGATGTAATCGTGAAAGCGCGTGCCCATGGTGCCGGGATAACCGAGATAACCGACCTGAATTGGCGCGGCGCGGCGCGCCAGCACGCCGAGCCGATGGTCCTTGGTAAAGCCCATCAGATCGACGGCGATGTCGATTTCGAGCCGGCGCATCAGTTCGGCGATCTCCTGGTCGCTGCTGTGCCGCATGTCGACGAAGCGCTCGAACGCATCCGCGACCCGGCGGCGCATGGCCGTGCCGTCGTCCTCGCCGAATGACAGCGCCGTAACCTCGAAACGCGTCCGATCATGCTGTTCGAACAGCCCGACCGCCAGATGCGAGGTGGCGTGTTCGCGAAAATCGGCCGACAGATAAGCGACCCGGATGCGGTCGTGCAAAAAAATCTCGCCGCGCCAGAGCGGTGGCGGTGCCGGATGGTCCTGCACGTAGCGCCGCACGCATTGCAGCTGATCGGCCGGCGTGCACGGCACCAGCAGCGCCGCGAACGGCACGCTGAGCGGCTGCTCCGCCCTGATCATCGCCAGAAGCTGAGCTGCGTCCCGATGATAATCCGTCCAGTCGCAGATGCGCAGCTTCGACAGAAACAGCGGCGCACGCAGCACGTCGGACGCAGCGAGCTCCGGATTAAGCGCCGTGGCCCGGTTAAAGCTCGCGATCGCCTCGTCATAACGGCCGACCGCAGTCAACGCTCCGCCGCGGTTGAACCAGTCCGCGACCGCGTCGGGCGCCAAGGCGAGCGCACGGTCATAGCTCTCGATCGCCTCGGCGTTGCGGCCAAGCTCGGCCAACAGGTCGGCCCGATGGCCATGGGCGCGGGCCAGATCGGGCGTGAGCGCAATGGTGCGGTCGAAGCTCGCCAATGCATCCTCGGGCCGTCCAAGCGCGGCCAGCGCGCGCCCCAGCAGCATGTGGGCGCGCGCGTTTTGTGGATCGTGGGTCAGCGACTGCCGGGCCCGCTCGGCGCCTTCGGCAAAGCGGCCGTGCTGGGCGGCGATCATGCCGAGATAGCAATGGGCGTCGGCATTGCCCGGATCGGCCCGCAAAACGTCGGCATAGCGCGCCGCCGCATCGGCAAACGCGCCGCGCCGATGCAGCGCCAAGGCCTCCTGCAGCAGATCGGTAGCTTGGGAAACGGCCATGTCCGCGGCAATCAAACAAATTGGTCGTGCGCAGGCAAGCAGCCCCATCCTTCCCCGCGACAGCCGGGGAGGATAAGAGTTGCGCTCCACGCAGCCTGCGTCTTGCTCTCACGAGGGTCCTGCATGTCCGGCGCCGTCACGTCCGATCAGGGTACGAGCGTCTTTGTCAGCGCGCCGGACGGCCTGCGGCTGCATGTGCGCGAATACGGGCCGCGGCTTGCGGCGACGCGCCCGGTCGTCTGCCTGCCCGGCCTCACGCGCACCGTCGCCGATTTCGACGTGCTGGCGCCGGCGCTGGCGGCGGCCGGCCCGCGCCGGGTCATCGCGCTCGATTCACGCGGCCGCGGCGAGTCCGAGTACGACCGCAATCCGGATAACTACAGCCTTCTGGTCGAGCTCGGCGATCTCATAGCCGTGCTCACCGCGCTCAGCATCGGCCCTGCGGTCTTCATCGGCAGCTCGCGCGGCGGCCTCCTCACCCTGCAGCTCGGCGTGGCGCATCCCACCCACATCGCCGGCGTCGTGCTGCACGACATCGGCCCGGTCATCGAGCCCAAGGGCTTGGCGCGCATCCGCAGCTACGTCGGCAAGCTGCCGCAGCCGCGCAATTTCAACGAAGGCGCCGACATTCTGCGTCAGGTTTTCCACACGCAGTTTCCCAATCTCACCGCCGAGCAATGGCTCGCGACCGCGCAGCGCGGCTGGCGCATGCAGGACGGCGCGCTCAAGCCGACCTATGACGTGCGGATCGCACGCCCGCTCGCCGCCATCGACATCGAACAGCCGCTGCCGCCGCTGTGGAACGAGTTCGATTCGCTGATCCGCGTGCCGCTGCTGGTGATCCGCGGCGAGCACTCCGACATTCTTTCCGCGGCCACGCTGGCCGCCATGGCAGTGCGCCACCCCGGCATGGAAACCATCGAAGTGCCCGGCCAGGGTCACGTGCCGCTGTTGGAAGGCCACGACATGATCGGCCGTATTATCGCCTTTGTCGCCCGCTGCGACGCACCCATTAAAGGCTGAACGGCGCAGGGGCTTCGGATGCGAATACTGGTTACCGGCTCATCCGGCTTCCTGGGCGGCTATATCGTCGCCGAACTTCTTCGCCGCGGCCATGACGTCGTCGGCATCGATAACTTTTCCAAATACGGTCCAGTCGCCAAACAGCATGACCAGCATCCGCGCTACAAGCTGGTCCACGGCGACTGCAAGGACGCCAACTTGATGGGAGCGCTGGTCAAAGATTGCGACCAGCTCATCGCCGGCGCCGCCATGATCGGCGGCATCAGCTACTTTCACGCCTTTGCCTATGATCTTTTGGCCGAGAACGAGCGGATTCTCGCCGCGACCTTCGACGCCGCGATCCGCGCCTTCAAAGCCGACCGGCTACAGAAGATTACGGTCATCAGCTCGAGCATGGTGTTCGAGAGTGCGACCGTGTTTCCAACGCCCGAGGGCGAACAGCTGCGTTCGGCACCACCTCTGAGCACCTACGGATTTCAGAAACTGGCGTCCGAATATTTTGCCCGCGGCGCCTTCGAGCAACACCGGCTGCCATACACCATCGTCCGCCCGTTCAACTGCGTCGGCAGCGGCGAAGGACGCGCCATGGCGGGTCAAGAGATCCTGAGCGGCAACGTCAAGCTGGCGATGAGTCACGTGCTGCCCGACCTGGCGCAGAAGGCGCTCAAGGGTCAAAATCCCCTGCATATTCTGGGCGACGGCAAGCAGGTGCGCTGCTACACCCACGGCCGCGATTTGGGTCGCGGCATTGCAACGTGCGTCGAACATCCGGCCGCGCTCAATGAGGATTTCAATCTGTCGACCAACCGGCAAACCACGGTGCTGGAACTGGCCGAGCTGGTGTGGCGCAGCGCCAATGGCTCCGACCTGCCGTTCCAATTCGTCAGCGATCCCCCCTTTGAGTACGACGTCCGCCACCGCATTCCCGACGTGACCAAAGCCAGAGATTTGCTAGGATTTGTCAGCGAAGTGACCCTGGAAGAGGCCGTGGGCGAGGTCGTCGCCTGGTGTCGGCAGGAGATCGCGTCCGGGCGGCTGTAAGGTCGCCTGCGCGCTTGGAGAATCCCGTCATGACCGTTTTATCCGCTGCCGCGACACCGGCGCCCGATCCGGGCGCCGTCGAGCAGTGCGACGTGACGGTCGTCGGCGGCGCCGGCCATGTCGGCATTCCACTGGTGCTGGCGCTGGCGGAGGCCGGTCTTCGCGTCAATGTCAACGATACGAATGCGGCCAGCCTCGACATGCTGCGGGCGGGCCGCCTGCCGTTCATCGAACAGGGCGCCGAAAGCGTGCTGAAAGATGCCCTGCTCGACCGCCGGCTCGTGTTCACCCGGTCGCCCGAAAGTCTCTCGAAGCGTGGACCGGTGATCATCACCATCGGCACCCCGATCGACGAATTTCTCAATCCGGTGCGCAAGGTCGTGCAGCAATGCCTCGACAGTGCGCTGCCGTTTCTCGCCGACGGTCAGCTGATCGTGCTGCGCTCGACGGTGTTTCCGGGAACGACCGACTGGCTGTCCGCCTATCTGCGGTCGAAGGGACGCGATCTGCCGGTCGCGTTTTGTCCCGAACGCATCGTCCAGGGCGCCGGGCTGAAGGAGCTGCGCGAGCTGCCGCAGATCGTCAGCGGCACGACACAAGAAGCCGAGCGCGCGGCGGTCGAGCTGTTCGAACGCATTGCGCCCGAAGTGGTGGTGATGTCGCCGGTCGAGGCGGAGCTGGCCAAGCTGTTCACCAATGCCTATCGCTACATCGAATTCGCCGCCACCAACGAGTTTTATTTGATCGCGAAGTCCGCCGGCGTCGATTACCAGCACGTGCTCAAGGCGATGAAGCACCACTATCCGCGACTCAATGCGCTGCCGCGGCCGGGGCTCGCCGCCGGTCCTTGCCTGGTCAAGGACACCATGCAGCTCAGCGCCTTTGCCCGCAACCAGTTCGTGCTCGGGCATGCGGCGCTGCTGATCAACGAAGGCCTAGTGCTGCGCGTTATCGACGATCTCAAGGACCGCTACGACCTCGCCAATACGACGGTCGGTCTGCTCGGCATGGCGTTCAAGGCCGAAAGCGATGACACCCGCTCCTCGCTGAGCTACAAATTCAAAAAAGTGCTGAGCACGCACGCCCGCGCGGTCCTGACCACGGATCCCTTCGTGACCACCGATCCTGACTTGCGGCCGCTCGATGACATCATCGCCGACAGCGATCTCATGATCCTGTGCGCGCCGCATGCGGTGTACCGCGACGCCGATTTCCGCGGCAAGCCGGTATTCGACCTGTGGGGTCATCTGCAAGGCGGCAACATCATCCGATAATCCTGTTCATGGTCACGAACGAGCAAATGGCCGCGCTGCAGAGCGCGATGGCCCACCACCAGGCCGGGCGCCTCGCTGATGCCGCCAAGGCCTACAATCGGCTTTTGCAGCAGATGCCCGGCAATTTCGGGTGCATCTATTCGCTGGCCATGATCCATGCACAGCAGGGCAATTTCGATGCGGCCGCCGACATGTTCGGCCGTGCTGCGCAAATCCGGCCCAACATGTTGGACGCGCACTACAATCTCGCGGTCGCGCTGAGCATGGCGGGACGCTTCGCGGACGCGGCGCTCAGTTACGAGAAGGTGTTGAGAATCGACCCGCGCCACGCCAATGCGCGCAACAATTATGCCATCACGTTGCTGCAAGGCGGCCGGCCCGTCGACGCCCTGCGCCAATACGACGAACTGATCGCGCGGGCTTCGCCATCGGCCGACGCCTACAACAACCGCGGCATGGCGCTCCAGGCGCTCAAGCGCAGCGAAGAAGCCGTAGCCGATTACGACAAGGCCATAAATCTCAAGCCGGATTTTGTCGAAGCCCATGTCAACCGCGGCAACGCGCTCGCCGATCTGCACCGCACCGAGGAGGCGCTTGCCAGCTATCGGAAAGCGGCGGCGTTGCGGCCCGGTTTTGCCGACGCCTACAACAATATCGGCAACATCTATTACAACCTCGGCTCCTACGAGGAGGCAGTCGCCGCCTACGACAAGGGGCTGTCGCTCCACGCCGATGATTCCGAAGCGCGCAGCAATCGCTTTTCGGCGAAGATGCATTTATGCGATTGGAGCAATTTTGCCGACGAGCGTGCCGATTTGCTTGGCTCGGTCCGGCGCGGCTTGGTCAGCTATCCGTTCGTGATGCTGGCGGTTTCGTCGTCGGTCGAAGATCATCTGCAATGCGCCAGGCAGTTCAGCCGAACGCGATTTCACCGCTCCGACGATCCGCTCTGGCGCGGCGACATCTATTCGCACGACCGCATCCGCATCGCCTACGTGTCGGGCGATTTTCGCGAACATCCGATCGCCTATTTGACCGCGAGCCTGTTCGAGCACCATGACCGCTCGCGTTTCGAGGTCACGGCGATTTCGTTCGGGCCGGACCACGACAGACCGATCACCCGCCGGCTGAAATCGGCGTTCGAACGCTACGTCGACGCGCGGGCGATGAGCGATCTGGAGACTGCCACTTTGCTGCGGCGGCTCGAGATCGACATCGCGGTCGATCTGGTCGGCTACCTACAAAATGCGCGAACCACGATCTTCAGCCGCCGGCCCGCGCCGGTCCAGGTCAATTACATCGGCTATCCCGGTACGCTCGGGGCCGATTATTTTGATTACATCATCGCCGACCCGACGGTGCTGCCTCCGGAACATGCCGGCTTCTACAGCGAAAAGGTCGCGTGGCTCCCCGACACGTATCTTTCCACCGACGCGACCCGGCCGATCGCGCCGACCACGCCGACGCGTTCGGAGCTTGGCCTGCCCGAGGACGCGTTCGTGTTCTGCTGCTTCAACCTTTCGTACAAGATCAATCCGGAAATATTCGACGTCTGGATGCGGCTGTTGCGCGAAATCGAGGACAGCGTGCTGTGGCTGCGCGATTACAATGCCGGGACCGCGCAAAACCTCCGCGCAGAGGCGCAGCGCCGCGGCATCGCACCGGAGCGGCTGATCTTCGCCCCGCGCGTCCCGCTCGCCGCCGATCACCTGGCGCGACAACGCCAGGCCGATCTGTTCCTCGACACCCTGCCCTACAATGCCCATACGACCGGTACCGAGGCGCTCTGGGTCGGTCTGCCGGTTCTCACCTGCCTGGGCTCGAGCTTCGCCGGGCGGGTCGGCGCCAGTATCAATAAGGCCATCGGCATGCCCGAACTGGTGACGAATTCCCTTGCCGAATACGAGGCGCTGGCGTTGAAGATTGCCAGGGATCCGGCGCTGTGCGCGACCCTCAAGGACAAGCTCGCGCGCAACCGGGACTCCTATCCGCTGTTCGATACCGCGCGCCTCACCCGCCACGTCGAGGCGGCCTATCACCGCATGTGGCAGACGCAGCGCGATGGACGTCCGCCGGAGAGTTTTGCACTGAGAAGCGATGCCTGACCCGCGGCTCGCAGATGATTCAACGGCGCGCCGGCCGAAGTTACCGGCGCTATGACAAGGACCATCTGGATGGATCACGCGCAAACCGATGAGATGACCTTGACGTTCCGCTGCCCGCCGGAACTTACCGGCGTGCTGCCCGAGCCGACCCCGGCGGTCACCGGCCTGCCGGAATGGTTCAAGGCCATGCCGCAGCGCGTGGTCAATCCGCGCTCCGGCCATCAGCAGGAAACGCTCAAGCGCTGTCCGCCCTTCATCGACGCCATGACCTACGGCTTTCTCATCTTGCTGGCGACCGACCTGAAAGTGCAGGACGGCGAGTTCACCTGGGACTTTGCCGTGCCGCACGGCGCCGGGTCGGGTTATTCGATCTCGCCGATCGATTTCCACGACCCGATCCAGGCCGCCGGCTCGCCGTTCTTCGACGACGACCGCTACATCATCAAGTTCACCAACTTTTGGACCATCGAAGCGCCGCCGGGTTTTTCGCTGCTCTTTACCCATCCGGTGAATCGCGGCGATTTGCCGTTCACCGCATTCACCGGGCTCGTCGATTGCGATGCCTACCACGACGTGCCGGTGCAATTTCCTGCGCATTGGCACGACGCGAACTTCAACGGCGTGCTGCCGAAAGGTACGCCGCTAGTGCAGTGCCTGCCGGTGAAGCGGCAGGCCTGGCACGTGCGTTGCGAGGCGCTCTCACCCGAGGCGATGGCGCGGTTTGGCGACCTCAACGATTCGCTGCGCGACGAAACCGCCGTCTATCGGCGCAATTTCAGGGCGGTGAAGCGTTAATCGCTGCGGCCTACCGCTTCGGCCCCAGCAAAAACTCCGCGCACGCGAAACCGGACATGCCTCGTTCAAGCCGAATCAGTCGATTTCGGCTCATTGCCGACGTCAACACCCTATTGCGATATCTATAAAAGAGCGAAAGAGTAAGCGCCCCTGAGCGCAGGGACTTTACTGCGTTTTGTACGGTTCGAATGCACGGTCGGCGAGCATGGATATTAACAGCTTTCGTGCGCAAGGCTTGTACCAGATCTTTACGATCGGGCTTCAAATCAGACGTTCAGAAATAGCCGGCGCGCTAGTGCAAGCTCACGGTCCGAACGTCATGAGCGGACCTTTTGCTGGTATGGTGCTACTGCCGGATGCAGCATGGGGTGATGGAGACATAGCTCCCAAGCTTCTTGGATGCTATGAAAGCGAATTGCATCCTGCCGTCGCCAAAGTGATCAGCCGCGAGCCGAAAACCGTTATAAATATCGGATGCGCTGAAGGCTATTACTCGGTGGGAATGGCTCGCGCCCTGCCCGACGCACGAGTGTTGGCGTTCGATACGGAGCCAAATGCGCAAGCAATTTGTAAGCGGGCCGCCACGGCAAATCACGTGGCGGACCGGATTGCCGTAGAGGGGACTTGCGGAATCGACACATTGCGTCGCATCGTTGCCGGAACCGACCGGCCCGTTCTGATCGTGGACTGCGAAGGTGCCGAATTACAACTGATGAACCCTGCAGAGATACCGGACCTTCGAAGATGCGACGTGATCATCGAATGCCATGATTTTATCAATGCCGCGATCACCAAGACGTTGCAGCAGCGCTTCGAGGTAAGCCACGACGTCGAAAACATCATCGAGGGATCTCGCAATCCGAACAAATTCCTTCCTTTGCAGAGAATGCAGTCGATCGACCGCTGGCTTGCGGTCAACGAAGGCCGGCCAGCAACAATGAACTGGCTCGTCTGTTGGGCTCGCTAGCTGGGCCGCAGGCTGCAGCAGCCAAGCCTCGGCCGGTCGGGCCAATTCGTGGATGGCGCTTCTCGATCTGAGACTTCGTCCGCATGACCGCAATCGCCCGGCTCACCGCTTCGGGCCCAGCAAAAACTCCGCGCCGGCGCTTGGTTTGAGCCAGAAGCGGCCGCGGCCCGATTTCACCAGCGAGGACAGCGCATTGGTGTAGTGCTTGGGATCGCCGCGCGCGGCGGTACGAAAGCAGTCGTAGCCGGCGTCGAAGTCGCCGAGCGCCAACAGGCAATGGCCGAGGCTGATCCAGGCTCCCCAATGGGCCGGCCGCGCCATCAGGTATTGCCGCAAATGCGCCGCGGCCGCTTCGTTCTCGTGCAGCTCCTGATGCGTCTTGCCAAGCCCGAACAGCGCATCGGGAAAGCCGGGATAGAGCGCAAGCAGGCCGGCGAAAACGCTCTTGGCATCGGCATGTTTGCGGCGCTGGAGCAACGTGAAACCGAGCTGGGCGTGGAGCGCCGGCACCAAGGGCGCCGCCTCGACGCCGCGCTTGAGCGTGTCGATCGCTTCGTCGAAGCGCTTGAGCGAAAAGAGAACATGCGCGAGCTCGGAGAATGCCGGCCCATAGGGTGGGCGCCGTTTGACGGCGCGGCGCAGCCGCGACGCCGCATCGTCGAGGCGACCGGCCTGCCGCAGCGCCGCCGCCAGCTCGGTGTCGAGCTCGGCGTCATGGCTCGCCCGCGCCGCCGGCTCCAACAGCGCGATCGCGTCGGCCGCCCTGCCCTGCAGGCACACGGCGCGCCCGGCGACCTTCAAAGCCTCGAGGTGGCGCGGATTGGCCCTGAGCACCTCGCCAGCCAACCGCTCGGCATCGGCCGGCCGTTGCGCGTTGAGCGCCATGACGGCGCGCTGCAACAACTCATCGTGTCGGCCTGGCATACGACTCGCGTAGCCTCATGGCGCGGGGCGCCGTCGCAGAGCTGCGACGGCCTGACCGTCGCTCGAATTTACGCTTCGCAGGCCCAGCGACAAAAGAAAAATCCCCGGCGGAAGGTCCGCCGGGGATCGCAGAACTTACGCCTCGATCAAGCGATCAGGGCAGGAAGTCCTTGTGCATACGGAGCGTGAAGGCCCAGTTGCTTTCGTTGGCCACGGTGCAGGGAGCGCAACCGGAGTTGGCCGGTAAAGCACCCGGCGCACTAAGGCCGTTGAAGGTCTGGGCGCTGATCAGCTGCTGGTAGATGACCTCGACGCCGAGATAGAAGCTCTTGGTCACGTCCCATTGCAGCCGGGAGCCGACGCCCCAGAACGACCAGTTGTTGTTGCAGCCGGCCGTCGCGACGGCGAGCGAACCGGTGCCAGCACCGTTGCCGCCGCCTTCAGCCGAACACAACATCGCGTTCGCGCCCGCCGGGAACTGCTCCGCCAAGTAGGCGCCGACGAACGACTGGTGCCATTGCGGCGTCCAGTAGTGCTCGTAGGCGGCGTCCACTTCCCAAGCGGTCGTCAGGAGGCAACCGGTCGCGGTGCCAGCGGCCAGTGTGCCGCCGTAGACGCAGTCCGCACCGACGCCGAAGCCCTGGGAGCCGCCGACCAGAACGTTCTCGCCGGCGTTCGACGAGGCGTTCCAGAGGTACTTGGTGGCGCCCTGGGTGTAGTTGACTTCGGCCACGAAGTAGTCGCCGGGCGAGACGAACGGCGTATTGATCTTGATGCCGCCGCCAACCACCCAGCCCCACTGGTCGCTCGGATGCCCGGTCACCGGGGTCGCGCCGTAGTAGCCCGGGTTGACCTCATGCGCGGCAACCATGACCTGGGCACTGCCCCAAGCCTGGTCGGCGCGCAGGTTGCCCACCACGTCAGGCGACTGCCAGCCACCGTAGCCGTTGCCGCCGGCGCCATTCGGGATCACGCCAGGCACGCCCGGCGCCGCGATGGCGGTCGGACCACCGTTGATGATCTGGCTGGTACGCCGCTCTTCGGCCGAGAGCGTGGCCGACACGCCGCCGCCAAGCTGAGCCGTGTAGGC